>AF_2010_repII_A001DRAFT_10000120_pt1 | contig 13322 bp, 13 predicted proteins | sample AmaForreplIIA001_FD_9190 | JGI IMG/M metagenome (IMG submission 9190)
AGTTACTGATCCTCAAGCCGATCAACAAGCAGTCATAGAAGCCACCAGGGCTGGAGTACCAGTCATTGGAATATCTAATAGTGACAATGTTACCTCCAAAGTGGACCTTATTATTCCCGCTAATAACCGGGGCCGAAAAGCACTCGCTACTGTTTATTGGTTACTCGCTAGAGAAGTCATGAAGAAACAAGGCGCAATCCAACGGGATAGCGAGATGAAAATGCCAATCGATGAATTCGAAACGAAATTAGTAGAGGAAATTTCTTGAGCAATCGGAGTAGAAGAACACCAGCCGTTGCTGGAGTCTTCTATCCTTCGGATAAGGCCGAGCTTAGCCATCTTCTTGAGCTTTCATTTAAAGATAAACTTTTTGGGCCTGGCGAGATACCGTCGTATAGCCAAACCAGCGGTGAAAAGATTTTTGGTATAGTTTCCCCACACGCGGGTTACATTTATTCTGGAGCTGTGGCTGCAAATGCATATTATAAGATATCTCAGATGACCTTCGACAGTGTGATCATGATAGGTCCCAATCATTATGGAATAGGACCAGGGTTGGCAACTGTTAAAGCTGGAGAATGGGAAACCCCTCTTGGCCTCGTAGGAGTAGAATCTGATCTTGCAAATCGGATTTCCGAAACTGCAGGAATACTTGATTTTGATGAGGTTGCTCATAGTAGAGACCATTGTCTCGAAGTACAGCTACCGTTTCTTCAATACTCTAAAACCAGTCAGTTTAAAATTGTACCCATAATAATGATAATACAGGACATAGATACAGCAATAAAGCTTGGCGACTCTATAGCTAGGGCGTCAAGGGCAGGTAACGTGATGCTTATTGCTTCGTCAGATTTTACGCACTATGAGCCTAATGAGGACGCTCACCATAAAGATTCTGAGTTAATAGAATCCATTCTTTCTTTGGATGTTTCGGAATTCTATGCCACGTTAGAGCGGATGAATGTTTCAGCTTGTGGTTATGGCGCAATAGCGTCGGTCATGGTCTCAGCAAAGGCGCTTGGAGCAACCAAAGGACTTCTTTTAAGATACGCAACGAGTGGGGATGTAAGAGGAGATAAAGCAAGTGTGGTTGGCTACGCCTCGATTATTTTCACATGAGATTAAGAAGGAGCTCTGCAGAAGCCTCTGCTCCAGGCAAGGTGGTTTTGTTTGGTGAACACTTTGTAGTATACGATAGCCCTGCCATCTTGGCAGCAATAAATAGACGTATACATGCAATGGTTCGGGTCAATAATAGTAAAGAGATAACTATTTCCTTCGACCCTAATTTAGTTAGNTNATCAAAACCCAAACACTTACTATTGTTAGAGGGTAGCCAAATATCCACGCGATTGTTGGAACCTTTGAGGGAGTGCGCAAGGGCGGTTCTCTCTGACCGTGGCTACAAGATTGGGCTGGATATCAAGCTCAATTCTAGTTTTCCAGTTGGAGTGGGATTAGGTTCTTCAGCAGCTTGCTGCGTGGCAATTACAGCTGCTGTAGATTCCCTATTCCACCATCCCAACAGAAATTGGATATGCATCAAGGCCATCGAGTCAGAACGTAGAATCCATCATGATTCTTCAGGAGCTGATTGCAATATTTGCACCTTTGGTGGTATAATGTACTTTACGAAAAGGAATGGCTTCAAAAGAATTCCAATAAAAGAGGATTTTACTCTCGGCTTGCTTAACACGAGAGAAGGGCATTCAACTGGGGAGTTGGTGTTATCTGTCAAAAACTATAAGAACTCCAATTATTCGGCATTTAAGGTATTGGCTGGAATATCAAAAATTATATCCAGGAAAGCGTTGAACGCGATCAAAAAAAGTGACTATCAACTGCTAGGGAGTCTGATGAATCAAAATCAAATATTACTCCAAGAACTGGGAGTTTCGAATAGGAAAATTCAGAGGCTTATAGACCTCTGTCTGAAGAATGGAGCATGGGGTGCAAAATTAACCGGCGCAGGGGGTGGAGGATGCGTAATTAGTTTGTTTCCGCCAAATAAGCATTCAACTTTCTTTGGCTGGATCCGAGATAATTTCAATGCTTTTGAACCATTGCCTTCAAAGATCGATTATGCGGGTGTGCTTATCCATTGATACTTAGTGCTATTTCATCAACGGAAGGTACTGAAAGGAAGCAGAACTCTGACCTCATCATAATGAAATTGGGAGGCTCAGTGATAACGCACAAAGAAAAACCACTTTCACCAAACACAGTATGCTTAAGGGATCTTTCTCGCGTGATAGCCTCGATAGACAAACCTGTGATTATTGTTCATGGGGGCGGGTCATTTGGTCACTATTGGTCAGTAAAATACGGGATGCATACAAAACCTGCGATATATGATCAGAAGGGAATCGCAGTTGTTCACGAATCCATGATTGCGCTCAACGAAATTGTAGTCAAAGTGTTGATTGAAGAAGGGGCTAAACCATATTCTGTGATGCCCTCAGTATTCACGCAAGGTTTTGAGCCAATTAGAGCTAGAATCGATGAACTCAAGACTATTGCGTTCGGAGGTATCGTGCCCGTGACTTTCGGAGATGTTGTACATATATCTGAACAAAACTATTCTATTTTGTCAGGAGATGCGTTAATGACTATTTTAGCAAAGGCATTATTGCCAACAAAGGTGATGTTTTTAGTCAATGTAGATGGCCTATACAGTGACCTTGGTTCCAGAAATATAATTCCGGAAATAAGCGACCAAACATACAAATCTGCAGCGTTTTCAAAGTCTGCCTTAGACGTAACTGGCGGAATGAACAGGAAGATTACAGAGGGCCTGAAGATAGCTGCGTTTGGCATCGATGTTGAATTAGTAAACGGACTGAAACCACAACGAGTTTTGAATGCATTAAATGGAGACCATTTTGAAGGGACTTTAATTAAGCACAAAGCAGGGAGTAGTTAGAAAATGCCTAACGTAGCCGACGACCCGACGGATCTAGATATTATCAAACAGCGTAAGAAGGAGGGGATAGATATCCCGCTTCATCACGATGTACAAGCTAAAACGATTTCTACCCGTTTGGAAGATGTCAAATTTGTGCATAATGCATTGCCCGAAGTCGATTATGATGATATTGAAACCTCGACAAAATTTTTGGGTCACAGTTTTTCAGCGCCCATAATCATAGACTCAATGACCGGCGGGACTCCAGAAGCGACGCAGATCAACTCCAGGTTGGGACATCTCGCAGAGAGATATGGACTAGGCATGGGCCTCGGAAGCCAAAGGGCAGGACTCCGAAGCGATGCTCTTGCTGAAACGTATGCAGTTGCAAGGAAGAATGCTCCAAATGCCTTTCTTATTGCCAATATCGGTGCAGCCCAACTTGCAAAAGGAATCTCGACAGAAGACACAAAAAAAATATTGGATATGATTAAGGCTAATGCACTTGTAATTCACCTCAACCCGCTGCAAGAACTCGTACAACCTGAAGGGGAGCCAAAATACAGAGGTGTTCTGAACAAGATCTCAGAACTAGCTGTCGAACTAGATGTACCTTTAATAGTAAAAGAAGTTGGATCTGGGATTTCTAGAGAAGTTGCAAGGAGACTTGAATTGGCTGGGGTATCAGCAATTAATGTCGCGGGGGCGGGAGGGACCAGTTGGGCAGGTGTAGAAAAATTACGAGCAGAGAATCAGAAAGATAAATTAAAAACCCGCTTAGGAGAGTTGTTTTGGGATTGGGGAATTCCAACTGCTTCAAGTATTATTGAAGTAAAGGTTGGTGCTCCCAATGTTAAGATTGTTGCATCAGGTGGTATTCGAAATGGATTGGAAATCGCCAAGTGCCTAGTGCTAGGTGCAGATTTGTGTGGAATGGCATATCCCTTTCTACGTAAAGCAGCGGAATCACAGGAAGAACTATTTGAGTTCTCCGATATAATAATTGAGGAGCTCAAGAGCACTATGTTCTTAGTAGGAGCTAGTAATATACAGGAATTGAAGAGTTCAAGATATATATTGACGGGCTATCTAGCAAATGGAACTAGTAGCAACCGATGAATGCAATCGATATTAAAGACGAGCTAGAAGCTAATGCGTCCAACGTGAACGAATACATCCTTTCTTCCTTAAAAGGTGATCCGGTTGATCTATATCGAGCCTCATCACATTACATAATTAGCGGAGGTAAGCGCTTACGCCCGTTTATTCTAATCAAGTCAGGCGAACTATTCGGGGGTAACCCTAAGACGTCCATCCCTGCCGCGGCTGCGGTGGAACTCGTGCACAATTTTTCCCTCGTCCACGATGATATAATGGATAACGACGATATGCGTCATAATGTTAAGACCGTACACAAATATTACGGTACGCCACTCGCAATCTTGGCAGGGGACATCTTATTTTCAAAAGCATTTGAAATGCTAGCTGTAGATACTAAAGCTAACGGAATTCCAGAAAAATCAATCTGCGAGATGATTGCCAGACTCTCTATGGCGTGTATTGAAGTCTGCGAAGGTCAGGCGCTTGATGTTCATATGGCATCGACCAACAACGAGTCTTTTTTAGATTCTCGAAAGTATTTGAACATGATTGCTAAAAAAACAGCTGCTCTATTCGAACTATCGTGTGTAATGGGTGTTTTATCCGCACCGAATTCTAAGCCGGTCGATGTGGAGACGCTGTCACAGTATGGGAGAAATATTGGTATTGCATTTCAGCTGGTAGACGACTTGATTGGTATCACTGGGGATCCTAGTCTTACTGGTAAAGCAGTGGGTAATGATCTTCGTGAAGGTAAGAAAACCTATCCTATACTCTTAGCTCTACGCTGTGCAACCGGCGAGAATAGAAACAAGATACTTAGAATATTTGGTAGGAAAAATGCGTCGCTTGAAGACTTAAGGCAAGCCGTAGCCGCAATTTCCAATATAGGCATCGACGAGGAAATTAGAAAGATGGCCCGAATTCATATTGAAAAGGCAATTAAAATCCTAGCTGTTTATGAAGATTCAGCAGCTAAACTTGCGCTTGAATCATCCGCTTCCTTTATAGGCGAGAGGAGCTTATGATGTCATGTCGGAGTCCCCGTCCTCTTCTACAAATGAAGACACCGGTTTCATAATTAAGAAAATCGTATTGAGAAACGCTGTCCAATATGGGGGCAAAGCCAGAAGCGATAATGTTATATCCAAAGTTGTTGCTCATAGCCCAACCCTACGTATTCAGATAAAATCTTTGATCCCTTTAATCAAGTCGGCAGTTGAGGAGATGAATCTGTTAACGTTAGGCGAGCAGAAGGAGCTACTTGCCAGGATCTCTCCCGGTGGGCATGACGATGAAATAAGAAAAAAAAAGGGCAAACATCGCATTCTACCTGAGCTCCCAAATGCACAAATTGGTAGAGTTGTTACAAGATTCCCCCCAGAACCAAACGGCTATCCTCATATTGGGCATGCCAAAGCTGCTGTAATTGACGAAGAATATGCCCGTACATACAACGGAAAATTGATTTTGCGCTTCGACGACACCAATCCTCTAAACGAAAAAATAGAGTATTATGAGTCTATCAAGGAAGGTCTGGAATGGCTTGGGATAAAGCCTGATCTGGTGAAAAATACCTCCGACGATGTCAGATTGCTGTGTGATTATGGCAAGAAGCTGGTAAGGATTGGTGGTGCGTATGTTTGTACTTGTTCTCAGACCAAAATACGGGAATTAAGAGCCAAGGGCGTTCCGTGCGAATGCAGATCGGACTCTGTTCAGCCTGAAGATAGACTCCGGACATTTTTTGATGGCTCATTTGAACCTAATGCAGCTGTCATCAGATTCAAAGGCAACGTTGCTGACGCGAACACAGCTATGAGAGATCCGACCCTCTTTAGAATTATCGATGCCCAACACCCGAAGTTAGGAAGTTCAAATCGATTATGGCCGACTTATGATTTTGCAGCCCCAATAGAAGATAGCTTGGATGGTGTTACTCATGCCCTTAGAACAAAGGAGTATGAATTACGCAATGCACTTTACTATTCAATACTTGAGAGGCTTTCGCTCAGAAGACCAATCCTCTTGGAATTTTCGAGATTAGAATTCGAAGGTATGCCAGTTTCCAAACGCAAAATAATACCCTTGATAAATAAAGGCTTAGTTCAGGGCTGGGCTGACCCTAGACTTCCGACACTTGCAGCCTTGAAGGGGAGAGGTTTCACACCACAGGCAATCCGTAAATTCGTGTTGTCGTTGGGTTTGACTTTGTCTGAGACTACGCCACCATTTGAATCGCTTGAAGCATTCAACAGGAAAATAATAGACCCATTAAGTATTAGGTTGTTTTTCGTCAAGTATCCATCAATTTTAATGGTGAGAAATACCCCTTCACAAGAGGTAATTTTAAATAATCACCCAAATCGCGATTTGGGCCGGAGGAGGATAATTGTATCTGATACCTTTTACATTGATGGTGATGATGCAACTGGAACAAGGGTAGGAGACGAGATAAGGCTTATGGAATTGTATAATGTTCTTATAACAGACGCGGATGAGAAGGTTCCAGTTCAACCTAGCCCATTACAAACCGGTAACATTAATTCTGCTGTGAAGATTGAAAAATTATTGATTGCTGAGCGTAGCGGAGAGGCCATTAAGCATAATATGCGCAAGATCCAATGGGTGGCAAAGAATGATGCTTTGCCATATCAGATTCTAGTCCCAAAGCAACTTTATTTTGGTGAGAATTATAATGTCAACAGCCTTGAAAGTTGCCAAGGATACGCAGAATCTTTCATAGCATCGTTAGATAGGGGTACCTCAATACAGTTTGTCAGATTCGGCTTCTGTAGCTTAAATAACACCAATACCGCAATATTCACGCACAGATAGCCATTGATAGCTGGAATAATGAAATGAAATGAAAATTGCGCGAATAAGGAACGCAAGTCGACTAGAAACCTATGCTCTCATCTCTGGTGACGGAAAAAGATTGATCACTAGACATGAGATTCAAGATCAGACAGGCATACCAATACCGATTGGAATTAAGGAATTTATGTTCAAGGGCTGGCTTGAAGAAGTAAAACAACACCAAGATAAGCTAATGTATTCTCATTTGGTTAATGATATAGAATTATTGGTTCCATTACCAAATCCTCCAAAAATAATCTGCCTAGCGTTTAACTATTACGATCATGCAAAAGACGCCGGATTGACGCCATCAGACGAGCCAGTGATATTTATGAAACCAAGGACTACACTAAACTCTCCACATAGCAATATTATCTGCCCCTCATTCGTACAACGTTTAGACTATGAGGCAGAAATTGCAGCGATAATAGGCAAAGACACAAAAAATGCAACGTTGGATAAATCCAAAGATTCCATTTTTGGTTATATGATTTTGCACGATGTTTCTGCGAGGGATATTCAATTCAAAGACAAACAATTCACTAGGGCCAAGGGCATAGATACCTTCGCTCCCTGTGGTCCTTGGATTACAACGAAAGACGAAATCAATGATCCTCAGAATCTAGAAATTATTACAAAAGTGAATGGTGAAATACGCCAGAAATCCTCAAGTGGAAACATGGTGCTTCCTATTCACAGGATTATCTCAAGCTTGAGTAACGTGATAACGATTGAAGAAGGTGACATAATCTCAACAGGCACCCCAGCTGGTGTTGCAATGTCTATGAAAGAACCAAAATATTTGAAAGATGGTGACGTCGTCGAAATATCTATTGAACACCTCGGCACTATTAGAAATAAAGTCGTTTTTCTATAACAATTTCGAACCAGAACTTTTAGACAATTTCAAGAATACTTGGCTTTTTAGCATACTGATTATTCACATCATCCTTGATTGGAAACATCATCCTTGATGGAGTGACAGATTGTAGATTATTCTATCAGCCAATTTAGCTTTTTCCATTATCCCCCTCACGTCTACTTATTCTTTTTACCTCTTCTTCAAGTAGCCTCGCATAGTGTTCATAGCATTCAACCAACCTCCCTCTAATATTTGCTATCTGCATGGATGCATTCAAGGCATCCAAACACGTTTCAAGTGATCTTTCAGCTGCAAAATTGCTCATAGCAGTGTCAAAAACGCCAAGCAGTTTTCGTTGCTCAGCGCTTTGTTCGTTTATCGTGTCAGCAAGCTCGTCTATATTCTCAGATTTAGATAGATTATATTTATCTTTGAACCAAGAAGTCATATTTCTATACAATTAGTGTCGATGGAAATTAAGACTTGCTATTCATGCCAGCGTGAGAGGGCAGTTTATTGAAAAAGTGGACTAAACAATTCATATAAGAAGGTTCGTGGAATATTTGTAACAAATAAATTAATTTATAAGCGACGCAGATAAATCCGATGAGTTAGATGGTAGTCGATAACAAAGGCACAGTCACATATGTCCGAGTACTGAAAGAAGACCTTTCCATTATCCGAGTCTCACCTTTGGATGGACAAACGATTCCAGATTTCAAAGCTGGTCAATTTGTAACGTTAGGTAGTTACGTCGAGAATGAAAGGAAAATAATCCGGAGAGCGTACTCGATCGCATCACCCCCTCATCAAAAAAAATATTTTGAGTTACTAATAAGGTGGGTTCGAAAACCGTTGCCTGGTCGTTTAACCACAGAAATCTTTAACAAAGTTGAGGGAGACGACGTGATTTGGGTTAAGCCGGTAGGTATGTTCACCATTAATGATAAGATGCATGATGGCACTCCTGATGATAGAAGGTTAATCTTAATGGGAGGTGGAACCGGGTTAGCGCCATTTGTCTCGTATTCCCTGCATCTGAAACAGATTCAAAGCCACCGTGAAATTGTCGTTTTACATGGGGCGAGTTACGTGGATGAACTCAGTTATAAGGAGTTATTTGCCGATCTGGAAGAAGAGAGCTTGGACAAAGGTAGGGATAAATGGAATTTCAAGTACAGAGCAAGCATTAGTAGGCCTCAGGAGTGGTTCAATAGGTCTTGGGGAGGTCAGAAAGGACGTGTGGAATCATTTTTGAAGTTAGACTCCGATAAAGATCTTTCAGTTCTTGAAGAATTAGTAGGAGAAAAAATTACACCAGAGAATACTTCATTTTATGTTTGCGGTTGGCAAGGAACTGTTGATGGTGCTTTACACTACTTGGTCCCCAAGGGTTTTGTGACTGAGCGCAACAAGAGGAAAGACGGTAGCTTCGACATAAAGTTTGAATCTTACGGATAATAGCTACTAGTAATAGCTATTGTGATTCGAACTGGATCATAGCTTTGGTTAGATTCCATCGTTTAGTTTTTCATTGATGACCTTATACTTATATCACCGGAACCTTGGAGCTAGCTTATGAGATTTGAATTTGAAGAGTTCTCTGCTGTAGAGGATGTATTTATGTACCTCGTTTCTGTTGCGCCTTACATGAAACAGGTCTTGCCTGTGAGCTCGTACAAAGGCTACGTGTTTTCAATCGTACCTTTAAGTCCGCTTTCAGGAGATGTACTAATGATGGTCTATACCAAAGGCAACATCGAACCAGGTATGCTGGAATTCGATATATCTACCAAAAAATACAAATCGGTCACCGCTGTCGAAAGGGCTGACAAGAACTATTTTATTATCTTGTCTCCTAGCCGAGCCAGTGTTGCAGATGAGGCAATAGAACAACTTGAGTCCACCAAGAATTAGTCATGCATGCGCAGACTTCTAGGATTCACCCAGAAGTCTTCGGCAAGAATTTGTGACTGCCCTTCAGAGTTTGTACTTTGTACCACATGACGAAATTGCCAAAATTGAAAGCGAGGGTGCAGATCCATCCTCTGCTAGCTAGCATGCTAAAATTAGTCCTTATCAATTCTTCGGCTTGGAATAATATTCCCTAATCAAAGACGCGGCATTGGAGAGGTAGTCACTGATCGTTTTCTAGCATAGATGTCAACTATTTCTTCAGGGGTTTTACCATTAAACAAGGTTTTGGATAAACCTCTGAGGTATCTCATTATACCCCAAGTTCCGGCCTTGATCAACAAAGCCATAAATATTTTCATCGCAGGGCCATATGTCTTGTTTCGGATGATTATCGGAATAATGTCGTTTATGACCCATAAATTGTGTTGCCAGCACTTCCAGAATAAAGTGAACTGTGCCTCATTGAGATTTCCAAAGTGCATAGAATTCTTTTCTGAGAAGTCTTGATAGAGCAGGGGTGCTACTAGTCCCCTCATATTCATTTGACGAAAGTCTTCTATCAAATCAATTGTATACTGTGTTTCATCCGTTGTCTCGTCGGGCCAACCTATTATCAGGGTCAAAGCTGGAAACCAATGGTTCTGATTCAGAATCTTGGCACCTTCTCTCACTACTGCTCCCCACTCTTCAGGACGATATGGTTTTGTCTTTATTCCAAGGTGTTTCTTTACCATTCTGGGGGCAACAGTTTCAACTCCTAAGTTTGTAGCTAGCCATCTTCCATTGTTATCCATATTGTTGACTTGGGAAAGATTCTTTATAAGATCAGGTGAAGAAGCCACAGCGGAAAGAGTCATGTGTGTGGTTCCGATAAAGTTTGCGCCCACTTCCTTTAGCCCTTCCCACAGACTCAAAATCACATCAGCGTTAGGAATAAAATCCCGGTTATCGCATCCGTAGAGAAGCATCTCGTCCGATTGTAACCAAATCGAATCAAAACCATATTTGAGATTTATTTTGGCTTCTGCCTGCAATCTTTCGAGTGGAATATCCTTTTTGGAACGCTTGTTAACATCACAAAAATCGCAGCCTCTTCCACAGCCTCGCATTGCCTCTATCAACGAGTTGATGGTAGGTCCACGTATCATGGGAATATTTTCAATATTTCTAACGAAGGTGTGTAATAATTCTGGTGCATCTCCAGATTCCAGATCACGAAACAAGTCAAGCGCAAGTTCGTCTGCTTCTCCAATAACCACGGTATCTATGCCATGAATCTTCATTCTATCTGGCTTCGCTAATTCCCACGCACCATTTCCGCCCGCCACTACCTTAAAGTCGTATTTCCTTTTAAGTTGTATTATCGATGCACACATTTTTTTGAATTTCATAGCTACGTAGGACAGGTTTTCCGGCGACATCGTAGTTGTTACAGGAGCCATCCCTAGAGGATCCATGACATTTATCCCAACAACCTTGGTCTCAGGTCCAATGCATTTTTCAAGCATCTCTGGGTGTGCGAGGAAGATATTTTCCCGGCTGTATTCTTTTAGTAACGCTCCCTCTATTCTCCGTAAACCACACTGGGCAACCTTTACACCTCCGGTGGATTTGTCAGTTTCAACACTGGGACAGAACAATTTGTCGAAGACAAACTCAGGTACTAGCTCATAAGGTCCACACGCTATAAAGCCATACAGGAAGTTTCCCCTGTAATTGGTCATCAGACTTCTGTCCGCCGTCAACACAATCCGTTTTCCGGAAACCATATGCTTTCTTAACCCACATAGGTCGTCCAATCATAGGTATAAATCTATTACTGAAAGTAGATGAGATTGAGAATTCGCAAACAATTTTTATGACGGCATCGTCGAAAAAAGGTAATTCAGTATAGACCTTTCATATGCCCTCTCACAAGAATAGTTATTAATTGTCTGTGGTTGAGGAGCGACAAAGCGTCAGAATACGTCACCCACTTGAAACCCTCATGTTCCTTTGATATCTTTATTGCCCTGCCAGGGCTAATTGCATAATAAAATGTGACTTCTTTATTTGATTTCATGCCGTCTGACCTGAAAAAAGAATATCGGATCCGTCCGATGTACGATTGTACTTCTATATTATCAATACCGGTTTCTTCAGAAACTTCTCTCTTCAATGTTTCAATTTCGGTTTCGCCTTTTTCTTTATGTCCTTGCGGAAAGCCCCAAAATCCTCTCCTATTTCTCAATAAAAGAAATTCTGCTGTATCAGAAAAGTTAATAGAAATATCGGCGATAGGCGCCTGATATTTTATTACAGCTCCGATAGACCGCTCACGAGTCACTGCCTATTCCAATAGTCAACTGAGCCCCCCATAATTATATGATATTGGTCACTACTATCAAGGTAAAATGGCTCAAGGTCATGGACAGAGAATCAATTCCAAGCACCTTCAAACTAAATCGCCTCAGAGTAGGTAATACGAGAAGTCTGAGTATCTTATATCTGGAATTCGCTCTATATTATATCTGTAATTTGTTAAAGGTATTAATACCAAATAGGAAGATTGTTGGAATATTCGTGGGCCGGTCGTCTAGTCTGGTAGGATGCGGCATTGGCATTGCCGAGGCCGTGGGTTCGAATCCCACCCGGTCCACCTATCAGTCGCCAATGCATTAACTTAAAAAGTGATTCCGGTAAGAGACATAAGATCTCAAAAGACTTAATTTATCTAAATCATGAGGTATTCCTTGACGTGAATGGCGACTTTGCCTTTAAACAAAATGTAGTACTCTTTAAAAATGGTGTCAGAATTCGAATCGTATCCTATCTTTATTATTTTTCTGAATGTTTCCAACTCATACTCTATTATAATACTACCTATCCCCCTTTTCCTTCGCCTAACGCTGTTGACAAATTTCTTAGGCAGGTTCCTTACGAAAAAATACGACGATGCTCTTACAATGGTCTTCCCATCATTCTTACTAATTATATGAGCCTTACGAGAAATTACCTCCCGGCGTTCTGTCTGACTTAAAACTTTCACTATCGTTCCTCCACCCGACAACACACTCAAAACCTGCTCAAAAATACCAGTTTCAGCTAGTAAAATTTTTCTTGTAATGGAGAATTTAAGATTCGATTTCTCTTCTAACCTAGATATCATTTGCATCATGTCAGTCCCAAAATCCTGCACCCTGACTGAAAATATAACCACAGAACGCCCATCTACCAGCATGAATCAAGTGTACATTAGATTAAAACTCAAAGTGAAACTCTAATCAAGATCGCAATGAGCCCAACCGCAATCGTTCCCAGACTAATCACTTTAAGATAGGTTTCCAATCTTTTAGAACTGTGTTCGTCAGTGTGCTTTATCAGTTCTTTGTATTTTCTAGATATCTTTATGTGTACATAGCTAATTGTAGCTGCAAGAGTGGAAAGAATGATAGGAAGGATCCCTATAGTATTCGTTTGCATAATATATCCCGCCAACACTGGAAGAGCACCCCATGAGAAAATAAAGCATACATTGTTGTGAAGTATTCCTCTAAAAAGTTCAAAGTTGTAAGCAAAAACGAAGAGACCTTCCAAGAATGCAATAACTAATAGATTTGGGACATGATATATTATATAATAAGCCGCGATCGAGTATGCCGTTATGAGTCCCAAGATCATCAACACCCACAGGTTTCT
>AF_2010_repII_A001DRAFT_10000121_pt1 | contig 13313 bp, 16 predicted proteins | sample AmaForreplIIA001_FD_9190 | JGI IMG/M metagenome (IMG submission 9190)
GGTCAAAAACGGATTTGCCTTTGGAGTGGAGGCAAAAATGCAAAAAGTGTCCTCAGTGTTCGCTTACGTGGTCAACGACGGCAGGGTGTGTGCGCTGAAACCCTCGGAGTGGTCGATCCTCCTTACCGGAGTAGCGCTCTGTGGCGTCGTCACGATGGTAGTGTTGCTCGCGCGCGTCTAGCCGCGTCGCCACCACGGCCTTTTCAGCCATGCCGGAGCCGTAGCGGTTGTCAGGGTGCTCGCGTCGGTACGCTGCACATCGTCTCTACGCCCTTCCTAGTTCCGACGACGACCGGCCGTCGCCAGGCACGCAAGTCCGGTTTTTCGCCTGAGCGCGAAGCAGGTGCGAAACGTTGCATCGGTATCCAACGCGTTCCGTCATGCTCGCGCACGACGCCGCCGCCTGCCTGCACCAAAGCGATCCCCGCGGCCACGTCCCAGATATTCGGTGAGGAAAAGCGCGCGACCTCCAGNAGTCCGGCCGCAACGAGCGCGCATTCGAGCGCAGCTGAGCCGGTCTTCCGGGTTTCCCAGCCGGCTTCGTCGGCGTGCGCGGCAACCGGAACCCCGGCCAAACGACGAAGCACGTCGGCGTTCACCTTGGGAGTCACGTCGTTGCCTTCGAAGCGCAATTTGCGGCCAAGCGAAGCGTGGTAGACGCCGGCGCGGAGGGCATGACTCACCGAGCACCAAACTGCTCCTGCAACAGGTACCCCACGGTGCAACACGCCGATCGATGCCGCGAACATGGGAAAGCCGTTGACGAAATTTGTGGTGCCGTCGATCGGATCGACTGCCCATACGCAATCCTGGCCGCGGCCGGGACGCTCCTCCATTTCCTCGCCGATGACGTCATGGCCCGGGAAGCGTTCCGCAAGCCGCGCCCGGATCAAGGTCTCGACACGGTGATCGATCTCGGAGACGGGGTCGCGCAGGCTGCTCAACGCACCCGCTGCGCCGGTTTTGTAGCGCACGGCAAAAATGCCGCCATAGGTCGTAACGATTTCGGCGCCCGCGAGTGTGGCAAGCTCGACCGCCATGTGCTCGATATCGTCGAGATCCTCGAGAACGTCTGCATCCGTCGTCGTCAGCGGTTGTATTGCGTTATTTATCATTGGCGCTCTTCCGCACGGCTGGATGCGGCGCGGGCACCAGAATTCGCAAAGGTTCCGGGGCGCACGACAGAGTGACCTCCTGCCAATCCGATTTTGCCTTGACGAGTTTGTCGTCGACTCGGCTCTCCACGCCGCGCCAGCGGACAAGGATCTCTTTTCCCTGGCGTGCAATGACGGGCGGCGCGCTTTCGTGGGGCGATTTGAGCCAATCGATGACCGCCTCGCCGTTGTCGCGGTCGACACCCACTGCATCCAATAAGTTGTCGCTCGGGTCGGCATCGTGCGCGAACGGTAAGGCCGGACCGGTGAAAGGAATAGTGAGAACCTCCACACCAAGGAGATCACTTTCCCATGGCTGTCCATCGATATTGATCTCGACGTCATGGGGCTCCGCTTCGGTGAGAACCTCCTTCAATGCCCTTCGTCCGCGGCGGATGTCGTCGGCGCCGTCAGCTTTCTTGCCCTTGGCACGTCGCTCGATGAGCGTTGCGATGAGGCCGACGCCGAACGCTTCCGTGCACAATATCTTTTCCTTAAGGCCGTTCACGACGATCAGATTGAAAGGCCTGACGTGACCGGTGCGCCACTGTTCGGCAAGCTCCGCCGGTGTGCCGGCGATGCCGAGCGAGCGTGCGATATTGTTGGCGCTGCCAAGTGGCAGCACCCCGATTGGTACCGAATAGTCTTGCATATGTTTGAAAACATAGGCGACGGTGCCGTCACCTCCGGCGGCGACAACAAGGTCGGGTGCGTTTTTCAATGCATCCTTGACCCCATCTTCTTTGGTCGAGACGTAATCGACCTTGAAGTCGGCAAGGTGCAAGGCATCGATGATGCTGTCCTTGTCGTGGCCCTTAGTTCCGGCCGTTGGATTGTGTACGAGGAGCGCCCGCATGGGGCATTAACGGCAAGGCTTCGCCCTGGTTCCGGAATGGCAACTATTTGCGCGGGAAGCCGACGGTCTATCGACGAACGGGTTGCTACGAAGCAACGCGAAGCTGTGCGAGGTAGCGCTCGACTTCCTGCACAGATGGGATCGCTTAGCCAGTTCAGCAGACGCCGTCAGAACGGCGGAGGCGGCCTGACCGGTTTTTACGGCGCTGTTGGACTTCCGTAACGTTCTCGGACACATCACGAGTGTCCTTTGCCGCAGTGCCGGCATTGCGGGCGATTTCCTGAGTCGCGCATGCCAACCGCGACATCATTGGCGACATTGCTCAGTGCTCGATCGTCACCGCGATTTTCTTGATCGCCTGAACCGATCGAGCCGCTGTTTGCTCGATCGATACGATGTGCCGGGTGATCTCTTCGGTGGCCTTTCCAGTCTGTGTGGCAAGGCCTATGACCTCCTGGGCCACGACGGCACAACTGCGTCCAGCTTCGCCAGCACGGGCAGCCTCGATTGTTGTATTGAGCGCAAGCAGGTTGGTTTGCGCGGCTATGCTGCTGATGACGTCGCTGACCTCACCGATTTCGTCAACCGACGCCGAAAGACCCCTGACGGCATCCGTAATCGCCTTTGCTTCGCTCGTTGCCTGGCTCGCGATGGTCGCAGAATTGGCGACGCGGGCCACAATGTGTTCGATCGACTGCGCGATTTCCTCGGCGGCTCGTATTATTGGTGGCGACGATGGTTTTTTCGGGTTCGTAGGCTGTCGTCGATCGATTTGAGTTCAATTCCGGCCATTCACCCAACCGGCGCGATTGGCGTCTTCAAAGCCGCGAGAATGCCCTCGCGCAGGGCCGAACGCCTGCGCCGGGCCGTTGAGGGCGGCAACTTTGCCGAAAATGATCTTATCGTTCGATACGCCGTCGGCCGCACGCAGCCGCGTTTTGCAAAAGGCGAGAGCCGGCTCCATTTGGCGCGCAAAGAAAAGACCCCACCAGCGAGGCGTGTAGGTAGGACGAACTGTTAAAGCAGCACGAAATGCGAAGCCCGCAAGGCAGAAAATCGCGATAAATGGCGCGTAAATTTCCCGGCGGTTGGTCGCTGTCGATCGATGCAAGCATCAACCCCCCGCTCGTGACGTCGACGTCAGGGCGGAACCTCGGTCAGAGCGAGGCAGCGGCGGCAGGGCGAGCGCTGCCGCGAAGCTGCTAGGCGGCCATCCTGTTTTTAATCAAGCCGACGATTGCCGTGAGGATCGCGCCGGCAATCCCGCCGCCTGCAAATTGGCCGACGAGCGCGCCAATGTCGACGGAACTGCCGGCCTGCGCGAGCGCCGGAACTAGTGCCGATAAAATTTGTCCGCCGACACCGCCGCCGACCGCGCCGGCAATTGTATTGCCGGCCGTTCCCAAGCTCAGATCTTTTGATGCCCCGCCAGCTACATTGCCACCGATTGCGCCAGCAACAATCTGAATAATGAGATTGATGAGAACGCTAGACATTGCAACCTCCTCACAGTGAGTTCCGTGTGAAGTTCAGGTCTTGATGTCAGCCGGCAATTTTCCACCGTTGGCCGCAAGCTTCGCCATGACCTGCTTGTGCAACCAGACATTCATCGTCGCCGAGTCATTGGTGTCGCCGGTGTAGTTCAGTTCCTTCGCAAGCTGCTTGCGTGCTGCCAAGCTGCTATCGAGATCGAGCGCCTTCATCAGGTCGACGATCGATGTTCGCCACGCAAGCTTTTCACCCTTTGCCGCCGCTGCCTTGTCGACGATTGCAGCGACATCCACCGTTTGCGCCGGCGCACTTGCCGGTGCTGCGGTCGACGCCGGAGATCCGCCAGGTGCCAGGGAAGGCGAAGCGTTTGCCGCTTGCGCGGAGCCGTGGCCGAAAATCTTGCTCATAATACTTCCAAAAATGCTCATAACGGATCCTCCGGTCGGTTTGTCATTGAGGTGCGCTTCTTTACTTTGATACCACCTTGCGGCAGCGCTCAGTATAACATCGTCAACATCTTTGGTTACCGATAAAATTCACGCGAGTGGCACAACGCTGCCATCAATCGCCATGTTATTGTCACCGCTGCGTCATAAGGTTCAAAAACAAACTTCGAAAATTATTTCACGCGTTTAACAGGAGCCGAATATGGGTCTGATTGATGTCCTCAACGGCATGCAGAATGGACCGCGCGGACAGCGCAATCCAAGTGCAACGCCGAGCAGCGGCAGCGGAGGAATGTCACCAATCACGATGGCGATCCTCGGGCTGCTTGCATACAAGGCGATGAAAGGTCTTGCCGGCAATCAACCGTCAGCTGCGCCGGCGAATACTCGCGTACCGCCGGGCGGAAAAGCGATCGACGTGAACATGCCGGACAACAGCGGGCCNAGTGGCGGCGGCGGAATTGGTGATATGTTGCGTGGCGGCCTTGGTGGTCTGCTCGCGGGCGGCGCCGCCGGAAGCGTGCTGAGCGGCGGCTTGAACGATCTGCTCAAGCAATTCCAGCAGAACGGCCACGGCGATGCCGTCGATTCATGGGTCGGCACGGGACCCAACAAGACGATTGCGCCAAAGGATCTGGGGCAAGCCCTCGGCTCGGACCAGATCAACGCCTTGTTGGCGCAGACGGGCATGTCGCGTGAGGAGTTGCTTGACTCACTCAGCCACTACTTGCCGCAGGTGGTTGATCGCCTGACGCCGCAAGGTCGGTTGCCGACAGATCAGGAAGCGCAGCGCATGCTTTGACGCATGCGCTGCTTCGCTTGTCTGACCTGGGTTCGGCCGACGGAATCGCCCGCCGGCCGCTGAGGGTGTTGTGATTGCAGGTAGGAGGGGCGCATGGGAATTCTCTGGATCATTATAATCGGCTTTGTGGCTGGGCTTATTGCCCGCTGGCTTTCACCGGGACCGAATACGCCGTCAGGTTTCATACTGACGACCGTACTCGGCATTGCTGGCGCGTTTTTTGCGACTTGGCTCGGCCAGGCCGTCGGCTGGTATCGCGCTGACCAGGGTGCCGGTTTTATCGGTGCGACCGTCGGCGCGATCCTCGTTTTGTTCATCTGGAACAGGCTCGTTGCTTCACACGTAATTTCCGATCCGGGAGCGGGACCACGCGCCTAGGCCGCGTGCGTCTCAGGTCATCCATCTCGTCATCGGCGTCTATTCTCGGCTAAAGTAAGCCGCGTTTTTTCGATTTTTGTTTGGGAGTTTGTCATGACCATCTCAATGGCGTCCATCCGCAGCTTTGCTTTCGCCGTCATTGCCGGACTGACGCTCGCTGGATGTGGTTACAATACCATTCCCACTCTTGAAGAGCAGGCCAAGGCGAAGTGGGGAGACGTGCAGAACAACTACCAGCGAAGGGCCGATCTCATCCCGAATCTGGTCGCGACTGTTCAGGGTTATGCCAAACAGGAGCGGGAAGTTCTCACCTCTGTTATCGAGGCGCGCGCGAAGGCGACGCAGATCAGGGTCGATGCATCGCAATTGACCGACCCGGAAAAGGTGAGGCAGTTCCAGGACGCGCAGAACCAGTTAACCGGCGCCCTCGGACGGCTCATCGCCGTCAGTGAGAATTACCCCGAGCTCAAATCCAACCAGAACTTCCTTGCTCTCCAGTCTCAGCTTGAAGGCACCGAAAATCGGATTGCAGTAGCTCGCCGCGACTACATTGAAGCCGTGCGCGCCTACAACACCGAACTTCGCACGTTCCCGGGAATCATATGGGCCAACACGTTTTTCCGCGGCAACAAGCCGATGGCGGAGTTCGCCGCGGGCGAAGGTGCCGACAAGCCGCCGCAAGTGAAATTCTGACGAGCCGTCGCGATATAAAGGCATCACTATGATTGCGGGCCGTATCCCTTCTGCCTTTGGTGGAAGAGGGGCCTGGTTGGCAGGCGCCTTAAGCGCGTTGCTCCTTGCGATCGGGGCAAGTTTTGCCCTGAATTTTCCCGCGCTGACCGGCCGGATCGTCGATCAGGCAAACATCATCCAGCCCGCGACCCGTGTGGCACTCGAAAGCAAGCTTGCCGAGCTCGAAAGCAAGTCCGGCATCCAGCTTGTGGTTGCCACCGTCAATTCGCTTGAAGGCCAGGATATCGAGCCCTACGCCAACGAATTGTTCCGGAACTGGAAGCTCGGCGAGAAAGAAAAGAACAACGGCGCGCTGTTGCTCGTCGCACCGAACGAGCGACGCGTGCGCATCGAAGTGGGTTACGGTCTTGAGAAAACCCTCACAGACGCACTGTCAAAAGTCATCATCATCAATGCGATTACGCCACGCTTCAAAGCCGGCGACTTCAGCGGCGGGATTTCACGTGGCGTCGATGACATCATCACGGTTCTGACCACCGATGCGTCGGAATGGGAGCAGCGCCCATCGCTGCGGCTCGACAAAGACCAGCAGAACGATCCAACGAGCTGGATACTGTTCTTTGCCTTTCTCGTTTTTTTCATTTTGGTTGTCGTGTCGCCGACCTTCCGCTGGCTTTTTATAAACGCACTGCTCAGTGCCTCGGTCAGTTCCGGCCGATACGACGGCGGTTATTCCGGCGGGGGTTATTCCGGTGGGGGAGGTTTTTCGGGAGGCGGCGGTTTTTCGGGGGGCGGCGGGTCTTCGGGTGGCGGCGGCGCTTCGGGGAGCTGGTGATGAAGATTTCGAAAGAGGACCAGGACCGCATTACCGCAGCGATCCGCGCCGCTGAGGCGAAGACGTCTGGTGAGATCGTTTGCGTGCTCGCGCAAACCTCGACGCAGGCGGCAGCATCCCCGATCTTCATCGCTGCAGTTATCGCGCTTGTGCTGCCCTGGTTACTTACCGCATTTACTGCGATGAGCGTCGTCCGCATTCTGTCACTGCAAGTGATCACCTTCCTGGTGCTGGTGATGTTGCTCTGTCTGCCACGCGTGCGCGTCGCGCTGATGCCGCGAAGGGCGCGCCGCGCTGCCGCCTTTCGCCTTGCAATGGAGCAGTTCGTCAACCGTGGCCTCGCACGCAATCAAAGTCAGTCGGGGGTCCTTATTTTTGTTTCACTCGCGGAACGCTATGCGCGAATTATCGTCGGTAACGGTATTGCCGCGCGAGTGCCGCAGGCACGATGGCAGGACGCTGTGGACGCCCTGATCGCTCATACGCGAAATGACCGTATTGCCGAAGGCTTCATTACCGCAATTGGTATGTGTGGGGAGGAGCTTGCGCGGCATTTTCCCCCGACCCCTGCGGACCGTAATCAGCTGCCGGACCGCATCTACCTGATCTGACGGTCCGCCGCTCTCCGCCTTTGCCCTTTCTCGATTTTTGGGGAACCGTGCAGGCTTCGTCTGCATTATCGAACGTTATCCCACGAGGGGCATGGAATGGTCAGAAGCGTAACCAAAAAAGCGAAAAACGCGATCACGGACGTAGCGCAACGCGGCGTGGAAAACGTCCGATCCGTCGCCAGTGACGCTGGTGCGGCCGCGAAATCCGCAGCGGACGTGGTGATTGAATCGACCAGCACCGCTTTGGAAGCCGGACGAGCGAAGGTCAAGCAAGTCACGCCGGCGATGAAGCGGGTGATCGGTCTGGCTCCGCGGCGCAGGAAAAAGGTCACCAATAGGAAGGCGGCCAGGAAGAAAACCACTTCCCGGCGAAAAACGAAGCGTCGGGCACGGCGATAAGCGAGGAAGTCAGTCGACCGTGACCGGAAACGGAATCGGGGCGGCCGAGATAAATTGTTGCTCGGCGAGACGGGCAAACCGGCCGCCGGCCTTAACCAGCTCGTCGAACGTACCTTGTTCAATGATTTTGCCCATATCGAAAACGAGAATGCGGGAGGCCTTGCGCACCGTTGAGAGCCGATGCGCGATGACGAACGTGGTCCGGCCTTTCATCACCTCATCGAGCGCGCGCATGACTTTCGCTTCGGTATCGGCGTCGAGCGCGCTCGTGGCTTCATCGAGAATGAGAATCGGCGGGTCTTTGAGAAGCGCGCGGGCAATAGACAAGCGCTGACGCTCACCACCTGAGAGCGAGCGGCCACGTTCGCCGACATTGTCTGCGAAGCCCTCGAACTTGCGTTCGATGAAGTCGAGAGCCTGCGCACGTTCGACGGCGTCACGCATTTCGGATTCCGTCGCGTCAGCCTTTCCGACCTTCAGATTTTCAGAGATCGAACGGTTGAATAGCAACGCTTCCTGGAAAACCACGCCGATATTTCGCCTCAGGGCGGCCAGCTTGAATTTGCGGATGTCGCTGCCGTCAATCTCGATTTGACCGGACTGCGGATCAAACGCGCGATGAAGGAGCGCAATCGCGGTCGTTTTTCCGGCGCCTGTCGCGCCAACAAGCGCGATTGTTTCGCCCGGCATGGCCGTAAAGTTGAGATCATCAACGGCCATGCGTTTCCCGTCATAAGAAAAACAAACGTGCTTGAACTCGACGTGCCCTTGCAATCTTCCGGGGTCGATTGCTCCGCGCCGGTCGCGTATGGACGGAACCGTGTCCCAAACCTGGAAAAATTCGCGCAGACGTGGTGCTTCCGAAACCACCGAATTGGCGAAGCTCACGCTTCGCTCGAGCCGCGCGATAATCAGTCCCGCAAAATTCATGAAGGTAACCATCTCGCCGACGGTGGCCTGACCTTTGATGGTCAGCAGTGTGCCCACGATGATAATCGCCAGCACGGTCAGGGTGGTTGCGGTCCGTGTCAGCACATTGGCGAGAGCCCACCAGGACAGCACAGGCATTTGCGCTGATAGCAGGCGCTCCACGACGAGCCGCAGCTCGGCAACCTCGGCTTCCAGACGCGCGAAACTCTGCACGAGGGCAATGTTGCCGAGCGTGTCCGAAGCGCGTTCAGCCAGGTCGGAATAATGACGCTCCACGGAGCTTTGCAGTCTTTCGGTCTTGCGAACAATCGCCGCCGTCAGCAATGCGAAAACGATGCAGAGGACGATCAGCAGCAAGGCGAGCCGCCAGTTTATAAAAAGGGAAATTGGCAGCAGCACGAGTAACGAAATGAGCGAGGAGAGATTGTCGCGGAAGAATCCAACCCACAATCCCCACAGTGCCTCCGTGCCCTGCAACATCATCTTCATCAGTCGGCCGGAGTGCGTGTTGCCGTGATAGGAGAGCGGCAGCTGCAGCACGTGCTCGAAGTAGCCGGTCAGAACGACGTGACGGCGGCGATGGGCGAGGCGATCGGAATAGAGTGCAATCAGCGTTCCGCAGGCGATGGTGAAAAGGCCGAAGCCTGCCCAGGCAGCAAGCAGTGTTGCAAGATGCGACCACTGCGGAACCTCGCCTCGCGTCTGGGCTCCTGTCAATGCATCGATGATGCGGCCCAGCAGCACCGGTTCGGCAAATTGTGCGGTCGCAAGGGCAACGTTGGCGATCGCCAACCCCCAAGCCAATGGAGCCTCGGGGCCAAGCAGAGCGAGAACGCGCCAATAGAGACGAAGAATATTCATGCCCGTCGAAAGCTATCATAGCCAAACGTCGTTCGCGTCGCCGCCAGCTTTCTCGTGCGCACTGCCTTGGAACGCAATCTCATACACCGGTCAGAGAATTCATTTCTCGATAGTTTACCACAATACCGACTGGTCAAGAGGGTGGCGAAGGACTTGGTCGGATCGAGAATGTCGAGGATCTCAAGAGCACTGACACCAATGTCGAGCAATGTGATGTGCTTGCCCGAGAGCGGGTGCGCTTGCTATCCATCACTATGGTGGAAATCTGATGTCCGAAGAAGGACGTTGATCTCAATCAATTCCTCTGGCCTGATTGGCGATATTGAAAGGCCTGTCGGCGGAATTGCAGACGTCAGGACTTCGCAAACGGGGGAAGATCATGTTTCGGCTAGTTTCGGTATGCTTGGCCTTTATGTTCGCGACAGCAGCTTCTGCACAAATTCAATTTCCACCCGATAGTCGTCTGAAGGCCATCACGAGTACCAAGACGATCAAGATAGCGTACCGGGCAGACGCCCGACCGTTCTCTTTCGTGAATGACAAAAATGAACCGGTAGGCTTCACGATTGATCTCTGCAGATTGGTGGCGAATTCAATCGGACAACAATTCGGCCTGGGTGATCTCAAGATCGATTGGGTGCCGACGACTCTTCAAACGCGATTTACAACCGTCGCCAGCGGCAAGGCTGATATGGAGTGTGGCTCAAGCACTGCAACGCTGGGACGAATGAAGGACGTCGATTTTTCAAACTTCGTGTTTGTCGAAAGCACCGGCATTATCGTCCCCAAGACATCCAACATCCGCACATTTGCGGACATGGCCGGAAAGAAAATCGCAGTTGCATCCGGCACGACCAATGAGCAGGCCATCATCAACCAGCTCAAGCAGCAAAAGATCGAAGCGACGTTGATTTCCGTGAAAGACGGAAGCGAAGCCGTCGCACTCCTTGAAGGCGGTAAAGTCGATGGTTTCGCGAGCGACAAACTCCTGCTGGTCGGCGCTCATATAAAGAATCCGCAAAATCTGATGATGCTGCCGGATGATTTGTCAGTCGAGCCTTACGCCATTGTTCTGCCGCGCGGCGATTGGGCATTCCGTCTCGCGGTCAATACCGGACTGGCCCAGGTCTATCGGGATGGTCGAGTCGTAACGGTGTTTAAGGCGTGGTTCGACCAGGTTGGGCTGCCGCTGGGTCCAATCCTCCGGGTCGTATACGGCCTTGGTTCGCTATCAGATTGATTGCGGCCTCAAGGTTTTTTCGCGATCGGAAAACTTAGATTGTCATCCGCATTGGGGGCATCCGGCGGCCGCCGGTGCTCATGGGAAAGGTATTTACAACGATCTCGCAATCCCAGGAGGAAATGGGCGGGGGGCAGGCGAAATTGTTCTGCAAGTGCGGGGGCGCGGCCTGAGCCCGATTCGTTTCGAAGTTAGCCGAGGACCGCACCGCGCGCGCGACGGCAAGCGTTGCAATGAAGGCCAATGCAGTCGCGACCACCGAAATAATTTTCAATTTTCGCCATGTCACAATTGGGCACCTCATCTGGAGCGGACGGAATGTCTGCGGGGCGCGAGAACTAGGCGTGATCGGTATGACGTGCTTGAAGAAGTACTTTCGCTAAGCATGAATTTTCATGGAGATGGTATGGAGCGCAACTAATTTGGCCTTCGTCTCAAGCTTTTCTGCAAAAATTGCACCTATTGAATGTGTGGTAATTTATTGCGTCGCTGTTCCATGACGTTTTCGTGATCAGCGATCGTAACATCGTGACAACAGCGCAAATTACAGGCATAGCATCGCCTCGAAAGCGGGGTGCCTGCGAAGGTCGCGACACCTCATTCCGGCGAAATTTCAAGATGGAGTACTAGCCGGTCCCGCGCGGGGGCAATTCGGAATTGCTGGATAAGTCTGTCTCGTTTCGTCCAAAAAATTATTCCTGAAACAATTAGAGCTTTCCGTTCTGTGAGGGCGCTCACAGTCAAAGGCATTTCTTTCGCGCTAGAAGAGATCATGAAGACTTTCTGAAGAAGTTGAGTGCGTCACATCGGTACGTCAGGGGGCGAGCCAATGCGATACTATGGAATGCTGGAATCGGATGAAGCCGCCTCGCAGGCGAATAGCGCGGCATTCCGTTTCGCTAACTTTGAAATCGATGTCGCGCGTCACGAACTGCGTTGTGGTGACAAGATCGTTCCGATCGAGCCGCAGGTCTTCGACCTGCTCGTTCATTTGATTCGCAATCGCAACCGAATCGTCAGCAGAGAGGAATTGGTCGACGCGGTATGGAAGGGGAGAGTCATCTCCGAAGCGACGCTCAGTTCGCGCGTCAGTGCGGTGCGCCGGGCCATCGGTGACAATGGTGATGATCAGTTATTCGTTCGCACGCACCACAAGCGCGGCTTCCGCTTCGTGGGCCAGGTCGCGCCCTATGAGACGGTAACGCCGGATCGACGGCCGGTTGCAGCAAGCGGTCCGGAGGCTTGGGCGCACAACAACGCTGTCATGCCCGCGTTAGCTCTGCCCGACAAGCCGTCCATCGCGGTTCTGCCGTTTCAGAACAGGAGTGGAGATTCCATTCAGGAATACTTTGCCGACGGTCTGACCGAAGACATCATCACCGGGCTTTCGCGCCAGCGATGGTTCTTCGTCATTGCCCGAAATTCAAGCTTTGCCTTCAAGGACGAACTTGTCGATGCGCGCAAAGTCGCGGGCGAGCTTGGCGTGCGGTATGTGCTTGAGGGCAGCGTGCGCAAGGCGTCCAGCCAGGTGCGCGTGACCGCGCAGTTGATCGATGCCAGCAAGGGCGTCAACCTCTGGGCCGATCGTTACGACCGCGACCTCTCGAATATCTTCGAGCTGCAAGACGAGATCACCAACCGGGTCATTGACCTGGTTGGTTCGCAGATCATCGTTGCCGAAGCCGCGCGCGTTCAGCGCAAGCCTCCACAGAACATCGAGGCTTGGGACTGGGTGATGCAGGCTTTGCCCCACATGTGGCGTATGAGCGTTGAGGAGCAACGACTGGCCCAGGACTGTCTGCGGCAGGCGATCGCCCTCGATCCGGAGTACGCACATGCACATGCACTGCTCGGATGGACCTATCTGTGCATGTTCAATCTTGACGCCCGGATGCCTATCGGAGAATTCACCGACAAGGCGCTTCAGGCCGGCGAGCGCGCCGTGGCGCTTGATGAACAGGACCATTGGGGGCATTTCGTGCTGGGTCTTGCGCACTCGCGCAGACGACGTCCCGAACCGGCGGTGATGCATCTTTCCAAATCAGTCGATCTGAATCCCAACTTCGCTCTGGGCCACGCCGGTCTCGGCTATGCCTATGCATGCGGCGAACAGCCCGAACGTGGATTGCAGTCACTGGAGGAGGCACAGCGGCTGAGCCCTTGCGACCCGTTTCTGGCGATCTATGCACCGATTGTCAGGTATATGGCGTTTTTCGCTCTCGGACAGTACGAGAAAACCGTGGCAGTATGCCGTTCTCTGACGGCGCTCCATCCTCATCATGCGGGCGCCTGGCGGTTGATGACGGTGTCGCTCGGGCTACTCGGAAAGATTGACGAGGCGAGGGAGGCGCTGGCACGCACGCTCGCCCTTCAGCCAGACCTTTCGAGTGCGCACGTGACCCACGATACTGTCTTCGTCAATCCGAACGATCGCGCGCGATTTCTTCAGGGATTGCTGAACGCGGGCCTGAAGCAGTAGTGGTTGCAACTGCGGATCAGTCGAGGCCGGCCCGACGGAAGCCTTCCAGATAGTGCTTCCGATCGGCGTCGTTTTGGAACGGCATTTGGTGTGCGAGCCAGGCCATCGAGATGTTTGGCTGAACGCGGCGAAGCTCGT
>AF_2010_repII_A001DRAFT_10000122_pt1 | contig 13311 bp, 11 predicted proteins | sample AmaForreplIIA001_FD_9190 | JGI IMG/M metagenome (IMG submission 9190)
GGCGAGATCGAAGCGGAACCGACCTTGTGAGCAGCGCTGCGAACGAGCCGTCGTTAAAGCAGGCGCTTGATGCGGTCGCGGTGCCCGGACTGCTCATTGGACATCGCGTGATTTCGCTGGGCGACGAGGGTGCGCTTCGTGGCGCAGAGGCAGCTTCGATCTCATCCTCCATCGCGAATGTGCGGCGTGCGAGCGGTGCGGCCCGCATGGTGGCGCGCAGCCTGCTTGCGCAGCTTGGATACCCGGAGGCGCAAGTGCCGATGGGCGCCGGCGGCGCGCCGGTCTGGCCGGTGGGCGTGGTTGGCTCACTGGCGCACGACGATGAGATCGCGGTTGCGGCCGTCGGCTTGCGGCGCGATCTCGCGAGCGTTGGCATCGACGTAGAGTGGGCTGGTGCGCTGCCCTCCGACATGCTGGCGCTGGTCGCCACGCAATGCGAACGACGCAGGATTGAGGATGATCTCGTCAAGGCGAAGCTACTGTTTGCCGTCAAGGAGGCCGTCTACAAGGCAGTCTATCCGCTGGATCGCGTGTTTTTGGAATTCGGCGATATTGAAGTCGATCTTGCCGGCGGGACGGCGATGACGCGAGGCGGACGCACCCTCACGCTTCGGTCGTGCATTTCATCGCATATCGTGGCGCTTGCGTTCGTTCATGCGTAGGGCGACGGCACCATGCAAAAACCGATTTGATCCGGTGTCTTGCCGCAAGGGAACTAAGGTGACTTTCCTGCCTTCACCGTTGCGTCCGCGGTCCGAATGCATATCTTCGGCACCACGTGGCGTTTTGAGTCGCAGGCGCTGCGCCAACAATAAAGGTCGTGAGAAGGGGATGACCGCTTCAGAGCAACTTGATCCGCGGCCGTGTTTCCTGATGTGCCCGCCGCGACACTTTGCCGTTACCTACAGCATCAATCCCTGGATGGATCCGGCCGCTTGGCAACAAAGTGGCGACGTGCTGCACGGCGCCGCTGTACGGCAATGGGAGGGCTTGCGCCGCGCGCTTCGCGGCAGCGGCGCCAGCATCGAGCTGGTTAAGCCAGAGGACGGCTTGCCTGATCTCGTCTTCACCGCCAACTCTGCTGTAGTGCTCGACGGCAAGGCGCTGCTCGCGCGCTTTCGTCATCCGCAGCGGCAAGGCGAGGAGGCGGTGTATGCTGCAGCGTTCCGTGTTTTGCGTGCACGCGGTTTGATTGATGAGGTCGTCACGTTGCCGCCGGGCGTCACACTCGAAGGCGCTGGTGATTGTCTCTGGGACCCGCATCGCCAGCTGTTTTGGATGGGCTGCGGCTTCCGATCGGAGCTAGTTGCACGCGATATTGTTGCCGAGCAATTCGGCGTGCCGTGCGTGGCACTGGGACTGGCCGATCCGGCCTTCTATCATCTCGACACCTGCTTCAGTCCTCTCCCATGCGGTGCCGTGATGTATTATCCGGCCGCCTTCACGGCGGAAGGGCTGGCGCTGATCCACGCACGAGTCATGCCCGAGCAGCGTATCGCACTCGCGGCAGACGATGCCGCGCGCTTTGCTTCCAATGCAGTCAGCATCGGCCACACCATCCTGCTGTCGAGCTGCAGCGGCACGCTGCGCTCGCGGCTCAAGGAGCGCGGCTACACGGTGGTGGAGACCCCGCTTACAGCCTTCCTGCGCAGCGGCGGCTCGGCCTGCTGCCTAACGCTGCGGCTCGACCACCAATCGGCGGGCATAGCGGCGGGTGCTCTACCTACTGCGAAAGCCATTCGCGAAAGATGAGTGACCACACGCTCTTCACTGAAGCGAGCCGGGGCGGGCTGTCGATAAATCATCGAGACACGATCATCAGGCACGCAGCGAAGCAAAAACTGCCGGCGAAGTGTCCGCTTATGACCCAATGCGGACATTGGTGCCGTGCATGTGTCTCAATTCTTCGTAGCGGCTACTGAGTAGCGCGTATACAGCTCGGCAACTCGTTGCTGCCACATGCCTACAAAAGCACTGGAGGTTAGCTTATCAACTGATTTCCAGGCGTGTTTGATTGCTGGAAGTGTATTGCCCCAGATTGCTCGTTTGCACCATCGTGCGCCTTTTTCTTTACCTTCATCGGTGGCACACATGGATTTCCAGGCAATGCGATTCGGATGGCTGACGTGCTGTGCGGCCCCTTGCCATCCCTGTTGATGGATCAGATACAGATCACTGAAAGTCGGCTTTCTGCCGATCCCGAACTCAAAGAGCAGCGCCTCGGTGGCAAATTTGAAAGCACCGGCAATAGCATTGTCGCGCGGATCGGTAATATTTCCTGAACCGTATTGTTTGAACTCAGAATTACTGAGCTGGAATAGCCCAATATACGATCCAGTGCGTTGCTTCGGATTGAAGCCGGACTCGATCTTAGCGACGGCTTTCATAAAGCTGAAATCCAGACCGAAAGCATCAGAGGCGCGTTTGATCTCCTCAACAGGTGTTCCCATCGGAAGGTTTTTCATCGTTTTTAAAACAGTATCAGCTGGCTTCTCGTCAGGCGGAATTTCAGAAAAAACGTAATAAGCGAGATTTGAGAAGTCCTCCTTGCGAGGCGTCGGACCCAAGGAACGATCCTGAATTAGGTCTTCCGTTCTGGCTTGTTGCTCGACAAGAGCTTCGGTTCTTGCTTCTTGTTCGACAAGGGCGGCCGTTCTTACTTGTTGTTCGACCAGAGCATCGAAGGCCGCCTCTAATCGAGATTGCTGGTTTTCAAAAGTGTTAGAGTTGGCTTCCTCGTCGCGTAGCGATGGCCCACGCGCAACAGGCAGCGCGGAGGTCACAAAGTCGCTCGACAACGCCGAATCTACTTCCACCTCCGCCGCTTCTTCGGGCGAAACGGCGCTCATCGTCTCCCAAGTAATAACTTGATAAGCCGCGGCAATCATAAATGCCGCCACAACGGAGGCGAACTGGAAGGAATTTATTTTTCGCAAATCGGTCCCCAAAACCGAAGTATACACGTAATTGTATGCAAAAGATCCGCAGTATTCTACCTGTACCTTCTTTACGAAATGTTCGATTGCAGACTTATACTGAGTTTACATTGTTCCCGAACTGAGAGAACTTTGGAACTGCGGTCGGCGAAGCCTGCGTAGACCGCTTGGTGGCGTGCACTTTAGGCTTTTTGTGGGCGATAGGGCCTCAGCAAGAATTGGACAGCCAAGCGATCGCGATAAGCCCTGTATCGTCGCCACTTAACTCCGATATTGGCGCTTCGCTGATACCGACCCAAGCGAACATCCGGTTCACGAGTTGGATTTCTTCTGCGCCGGTTTGAATATGGCCCACACCCAATTACCGTGGCATTATGGGGCTTGTATGTCCCCTCCACACCAAACGCGGCACGCAGGACACTTCGCGCCTGCAACGCCACCACCATTGCCCATATTGGCAATTTCACCTCAGTCGCATGTGATGGAGGATTGCGCCGAACAATGACTCGGGGCGAGCATGCAGACGAGTGTTGGATTCGCGAGACCTTTCGCGCTGGCGCAGGCCTTGTTGCTGCAGTGTTCCTTGCAGGCGGCTCGCAAGCGACGGCGCAGACCAGACCGCCGGCTGCGCCAACGCGCGCTGGCTACAGTGCGGACTTGATGGCTTGGAGCAGCTGGAAGCGCATCGCGCCGTTATTGCTCCGCAACGAGATCACGAAACGGACTTCCCCATTCGTAGAGGTATTGGCGTAACCCGCCAGCGTGCGGACGCCGTCGAGGGTGCCCGTCTTGTTCGCGCCACCATCATGGCCGCGAAGGAGATTGGCGTGCGGCGCGAAAAGGTCGAGTACCTTGGCGAGACCGCGCGCCGTGAAGCGGTTGCCGCGGCTGATGCCCGAACCTTCTTCGAGATGGATGGCTTCGGCAAGGCCGTGCGCAGCCAGGAACTCGTGCGCGACCTGTAGTGATTTTTCCAGGCTGACGGGACCGCCCTTACGCTGTCCGCCAATTTCCAGAAAGACCTGGTTCGCAATGTAGTTGTTCGAGGCCATCAGCAGTAAGACCAGGATCTCCGAAAGGGTGCGCGACTGCTGGTGAACATAGACAGGCTCCAGGCCCTTGCGCACGGGTCCGATTGAAATCGGGCCCTTGACGCTGCCACCAGCCTGCTGGATGAACGCGGCAATCAGTTCGCCCGCGTATTTCAGGCTCACCGTAGGGTCTTGGCTGAGGCTGATGCGACCGCGACCATTTGGACCCCGCGCACGGAACTGGCTGATTGCCAGCGGAGTGATTGGAGTTTGCTTTTCAGCGGAACGGATGGTGTTGCCGTTGCGTACAGCGTTGATCGTATTGAAGTTCACGGCCAAAGCAGAGTTCAGGGCGTCATAGGATTCCTTGCTGTCCTCGATGCCCGGGATGCGGAGGTTAGCTGGAAAGTAGCTCGCGTCGAGCACGATGCCGTTGATTGGCTGCTTGCCGACGGCAGCGACCAGCTGGGGCGCGAGTAGAGCCAGCTCTTCGGAGACCAAGAAGGGATCTCCCCCGCCACGCACGTACAGCATCCGGTTGTTGTCCAGGTAGAAGCGAGTCTTGAAGCGATAGTCAGCACCCAGGACTTCCAGCGCTAGCCAAGCGGTCACGATCTTGGTGACCGAGGCGGGGACAAAAGGCTCGTCAGCGTTCTGGGCCACCAACTCGTTGCCATCGGCTTTCACCACAAGCACCAGCCCAGACGGAGCCAGTGCCGCGACCTTCTCCTTGGCACCGGCCAGGGCAGGAGCGGGCGACAGAAGGAGGGCAAGAAGAAGAAGGCGAGGCCACATGACGGTTCCCGTTCGTTAGAATGCAAGAGAGTGTACTTGCCAATGATACCCGCTTATGGCCCTTTGCGGACATTCAAACAGCTTGCTCAATGGCAGCGAGGCGCGTGGCGCCCCCGTCATCTGGTTATCTTTCACTGCCGTTGCTCCCGACGGATCAAATCGGCTACGCGCTCGGCGACCATGATGGTCGGCAAATTGGTGTTGGCGCTTGGCACGTGCGGCATCACGGAGGCGTCGACGACGCGCAGATTGGATAGTCCGTAAACCCGGCACGACGGGTCGACAACCGCCATCGGATTGTCGGCTCGGCCGATCGAACAGGTGCCGACCGGATGTGCCATTGGTGCGGCCGCTGCGAGCAGTTCCTCATCGCTTAGTTCGTGCTTTTTGTGCTTGTTGGCGAACCATCGGCCCGGCCGGATAACCCTGCCGATGATTTGGCGGCTAACGGGAGCGGGTGCGTTCAGCACAGCCTTCGCAGCGACGGCCAGAACATCCCCGATGACGCCGGGCCGGTTGAACTGGTGCAGCGACATGACCGGCGGTAGCAGGAATGCGTCATTGTAAGTTGCGGCTACTCCTGGCGCGCACAACAAGGTTTCCGCAAATCGCGCCGCCGTCAACATTCGCGGCGGATCGCGCGGATCGTCAAACAACCTGAATTCGACGCGTGGCGGTATGTCTGCCTGGGCATTCACCAGAGAAACCGCTCCACGCGAGTATGGTGCGTAGAGTGCACATCCAACCATCGCAATATCCGGACCGTAGTCGCGCGGGCTGACTCGGCCAATCGTAAACAGCAACAAGTCTGCGGGTGGGGCGCCGGGCTGGCCCGAGGATACGCGTGCGCCGGCGATCGCAAATCTTCGCAGGGTGTTTTTAAGCCGCGACCGTCGTGGCAGCGTAAGTGCGAAATGCAGATATGGATGGTTTTGCAAATTGCGTCCGACACCGGGACGATCGAGTCGCGGTGCAATGCCGATTTTTTGTAGTTCATCTGCCGGCCCGATGCCGGCACGCAGCAATATTGTCGGCGAATGTATTGCGCCCGCGCACAGAACAATCTCGCGTGCAGTGATTTCCACCATTTTTCCGGCGTGATCGATGCTCACGCCTTCGGCCTTAAGGCCGTCGAAACGCAGTGCGGTCACGCACGCATTGGCCATAATTCTCAGATTCGGGCGACGCCGCACAGCGTCGGTCAGATAGGCGTGCGCGCTTGACGCGCGCGTCGTCATGTCCTGGCTGAGCGGCATGGGGAAAAAGCCTTCGCCCGGTTTCTCGTTGATATCTTCGACAAGCGGCAAGCCTCGCTCTACGGCCGCCCGCTCGATTGCCGATACAAATCCGGGCCATTCGTGTCGCGGCAGCCGGCGGATAGGATAAGTCCCGCGCGCGGTTTGGCTTTGATCGCGGTCGAAGTCGTTTTCCAGCTTGCGATAGTGGGGCAAAAGGTCGGTCCAGCCCCAACCTTCGGCGCCGGCCGCGGTCCATGCATCGAAATCGGACGGGACGCCACGCAGCGCCCAGAGGCCCATGACGCTCGATCCGCCGCCCATGATGCGCGCCTGCGGGAAAGGCCGCGTCGGCCCCCCCGACGAACGCACGGCTTGTAGGCCTGGCCAGAAATAATCCGGATTGAGCGACGAGGTGGGAAATGTGTCGGCGATATCGGCTGGCAACGCATTTGGTGGCGTGTCGTGCCCGGCCTCGACCAACAATACGCGAGTTGCAGGATCCTCGGACAGTCGTGCGGCAACCACCGCTCCGGCACTGCCGCCACCAATAACGAGAAAATCCGGATTATCCATGAAAGAAGTTACGATGAAGACGAAGGGTATGAAGCCAATCAGTTTGTACCCGTTGGATCAAGCTTTGCAGTTCTCGTTCGAGATTGTGCATTGTCGGCCTCGCGGTGCAGGCAAGCATAAATGCGCACAAGGTCGCGGCTTACCGATGGAACGGAACGCAGGGCTTCGTAATTCGCAGTCGCTGTTTCACAAGACAGCCAGAAATAATTTGTTGTCGGATCGACGACCAGCCGGTTAGGGAGTAGGTTTGCGACAAGCACGGATAAATACGGCGTGGTCGAGTTCCAAGACAGCTGGTTAAAGTCAGGGCTAATCCGCTTGGACGAGACAAAACGTGGGTCGCCAAGTGCAGGGTCAGAAGCGCTGCCCGTTGCAAGCGCTGCCACCGCGGATTTGTAGTTTTGCCAGGCTACGACGAATTTTCTGGTCTCCACTACATGAACCAAAGTTACGAGCACGAACGCGCCAATAAGTGCCTGGACAAGCGGTCCACTCTTTAGCGTGGCGAGCAGTCGATCCAGCCTTCGGGTTGGCAGCGCCAATCCGTCGGCGAGCACTGCGGATAGTCCAGCAAAGGCCCCGATCAATGGCGTCAAGACCACCAGCGTAGTGCGGAGGTAATATCTGTTGCTGGCGTGCACTGATTGATCGCAACACAACCAATAAACCGCGAGTGCAAAAAAAACGATCGCACCGGCCCAAAGATGCGCCTTGTACGGTGCGACCTGCGCAAAGCCGATGTAAATTAAGACATAGCAGAGGATCGTCGCCAACAGCACCGATACAACACCTATCTGAAAAATACTGAGATCGAAAAAGTGCAGTGCGGCCCTCATCAGCGCTCCCGCAAAATACTCGTCAGGCGGCAACATTATCTTTACAGCCAACCAAACCGCTAGCGCGGCAATCAACGCGCAGCTGGCCCGCCGGAAATATGGATCGTGCAGACCACGCAAAGCGAGCGTAAGCACTATTGCGGTCGCTAAAACGAGCGCACCTTCGTGCGTCAGGACGAGTCCAAGCATCGCGACAAACACGAGAGCCGTTCCGACGAGGTTGTGGCGTGCATATTGACTAATGGCGAGAGCTGGCCAGAACAACGCGTGCGCCAACCACATCTCAGTCGGAAAACCAAAAATCAGCGGGCAGAGCAGGGCGGTTGAAGCGCACGCATAGGTGAAAATGATATGGCCACGTGAGCGGTCCGCAACGAAGGTGCATATCAGACTGAAAAGTGGGGTGGCATAAAGCAGAAATCCATACACCTTGATGCCGTTGAACGGGTTGCTGGTCAGTCCGACGTAAATCTCTGCGGGCAGCAGGGTAAGAACAAAGACGGACGCGCGCGCAGAAATATTGTGCCAATGAAAAGCCCAGACATCCTGGACCGCGACTGCATAGGAAAACATGGCTCCGTCGGCATAAAGCTGCAACTCGTAGTGAAGCGCGATCACCAAGAACGCGATCGACCAAGCAAGACCAATCGCGATCACCAAAACCTGCAGTCCGTCGGTGTGGCTCCTAAGAGCAGACCAGGATAAGACCCCACTATTTGTTCTAGCTGCGCACAAGGTGCTGTCTGTCCAGGAGCCGCTTGAAAACGGGCCCCGCCATCTCCTCAATCTGTTTGAGCAGCGACAACCCGAATTCTGCTGACGCCGCTTGAGCGTCGCCAATGACGCCCAGATTGGCGATCTGCGCCTCATTCGTGGTCCATGGCCACGTGACGGCCTGATCGAGGATAGTAGTTTGTACGGCGTCGTTGTCAGACGAGCGTTGCAATTGCGTCATCTGCTCCCGCCTCACCAAATTGGGTGCGAGCGCCAGCATCATCGATGTTTCGTTCTTTCCGCCGTGAATTTCGTGAACCACTGCCTTCGTGTCGATTTCAGCCCATGTGGTTGGGTGGAGCACGCAAATATTGAGCCCCAAGTCAGCTCGCAGTTCTTGCGCCAGCGCTTCCAGGATTCCACGATTCCCGCCGTGACCGTTGATAACGGCAAGGTTGCGTGCGGGCAGGCTGCGGACGATCTCGCGTCCGAGATCCCGGATGAGTGCAGTCATGCCTTGAATTGACAGGGACAACGTACCTGCAGCCCAGGCGTGTTCACGCGCAAGGCCAATGGCCAACGTCGGCAATTGCCACAGATCGAAGGTTTCACCCCATCGGACAATGATGCGACGGGTATATTCCTCGGCTAGCACAACGTCGGTATTGAGAGGCAGATGGGGGCCGTGCTGCTCGATGGAGCCAATCGGCATGCAAAGGATCGAGCTTGCGCGCAGGCATTTTGAAACGTCAGGAAACGTCAGGTCACCGATCTGTCGGCTCGGCACATCACCCTTCATGGACGCCACCATACCCTTCACGCCACCTTCCATTGACCCCGCGGACGCTCGCCGTAACGATAGCAGCGTCGCTGCGCGTTGCCAGCGTGGGCTTCGACTACGAGGGATCGCCAAGGGAAGCGACGAGATGGCCGAGCCGGTGCCCGGCCCGAGTGACCTTTGCGGTCATATAGCGACGGTTGTCGGCGTTTATGGGTGCCTCAAGCGCCATTCGGCTTACGATCTCAATTCCCGCCTTGGAGAGGCGATCGAGTTTGGTCGGGTTATTGGTGAGGAGAATGACGCGTGTGCATTCGAGCATCTCAAGCATGCGTGCAGCAACACCATAGTCGCGCTCGTCGTCGTCGAAGCCGAGGGTAGTATTTGCGTCGACGGTATCGAGGCCGTCATCCTGCAGCTGGTAGGTGCGCATCTTGTTGGCGAGACCGACGCCGCGGCCCTCCTGCGCCAAATAGAGAATAACGCCTCCACCGAGGTCCTCTAAACGCGCAATCGCGAGGCGAAGCTGGTCGCCACAGTCACAGCGCCGCGAGCCGAATACATCGCCTGTCAGGCATGCCGAATGCAGCCGCACGGGCACCGGTTTGGAGAAGTCGGGTTTGCCGACGATGATCGCAACCTCGTTCCCACCCATCGCGTCGCGGAATACGATGAAGCGGGCGCTCGAGCCGGAGTTGAGTGGTACTACAGCTTCGCTTGCTAGCGTCAAAGACTGAATTGCATTGTCAAAAAAACTTTCCGCGGCGTCCGCTTCAACCGTTATGAGTTGATGGTCGCTTGTCGGAGCGTGCCGAGTCAGGTCGGCGGCCAGCACTGCGGGTAAGCCATGAGACAACTTGACGAGTTGGATCGCCGCCGCAGCGGCGCGGCCCGCTGGCACTGCGCTCGGGATACCTTTGCTCGTTGAGTCACCGACAAAAGCCAGGATGGATTCAGCGTCGTTAGCCGGTGAAAGCTGAACTGCCATCGAAGTTCTTGTATTGATCCCCAGCGCAAGCGCACGCCGAGACGAAATCACAAGGTACGGCACGGAAGGCGCGGATAGTGTCGTAAATTCGGCCAGCCGCGCGTCATCGAGCCCGTCAACTGGCAGTGCCAGAAGCATTTCGTTCTGGGCAGTAACAAGAACTGGCCGCCGGCTGTTGAATTCGGCAACGCCGCGGCCGACGCTGATGTGTGCCTTGTCGCCGAAAAGTGTCGAGCTCGTCCCCGTACGCACTGTACCCATTCCAGAGTTTTCCGTTATTTGCAGCTCGCCAATGTAAAGAACACCACCAGCTTGGTCATAATTCCGGTCTCAGATAGGCTCAATTTGTGCCAGCCTTAACTGAATTTACAACGCGGTCATGCCTTTTAAGTCCCGTGGTTTGAAAGATTTTGATAATGGCAAATGTCCAGGATGACCCCAACAGCTCTGCAGGGCGCGAGTCTCACTACCCGTGGGTAGAGTTTAGCAAAATGTTCCGTACCGAGGTCCAGCCCCTACCGCAACCTTGGGCTGAAATGTTCGGGCCTTTGCGGAAAGGTGCGGTGGATGACCTCGTCGTTGTCGGTCAGATCGGGCAATCACTTGATGGCCGTATAGCCACGAAAACCGGCGATTCTAAATACATAAACGGATCAGCGGGCCTCGCGCATCTTCATCGGCTGCGATCGCTGATGGACTGTGTTGTGGTCGGTGTCGGTACCGCCATAACCGATGACCCTTTTTTGACCGTACGTCGTGTCTGCGGGCCTCAGCCGGTACGGGTGGTAATCGACCCCAAGGGGCGTCTTGGCGCCGATGCACGGGTCTTCGCCGCCGACGGCGTTCGGCGACTATTGATAGCTGCGCAAGGCATATCCTGTACGCCGCCTCCGGGCGTTGAAGTGATCGCTTTGCCATTTGTCGATGGCCAACTAGCTCCGGCGGCGATTCTGAGCGCGCTAGCCAAGCGTGGCATGCGCCGAGTGCTGATTGAAGGCGGCGCAGACACGGTATCCCGTTTTCTCGCCGCCGGTTGTCTTGACCGTCTTCATGTAGTGGTTTCACCAATAATCATCGGTTCTGGCCGCGACAGTGTCATCCTTCCCGAGATAGAGCGTATCGATCATGCATTGCGTCCGCCGACTCGCGTACATCTGATCGACGACGAAGTTTTGTTCGATTGCGACCTGTCAGCCCATCGCGTGCGGATCGGGGATGCAAATACATCGACGTGACCGACGCGAATTGACGATAGTCCTGCGGCGATCGCGCCCTTGCGGCGCATCAACCATGCGTCTGTGTCGGCTGCGGTCAGCTTGCCTGTATCAACCGCGGCGCCGGCCCAACCCGAAAGTACTTCCAATTGCATCTCGCAATCGGTCGAACCGATGAACCAATCGGAATTTCCGTGTACTAGAGAATACCCATGCGATTGGAAGTGAGTGATAGCGAAGATTGCTGCGGAGGGGCCTAGCGCTGGCCCGAAACCCTTGTCGGTGCGCTGATGTGCATTGACCGCGGCAATGATGGCCGCATCGCAAGAATCGCTCGGGGTTAATTCAATTCGACCGTCGTAGCTCAGCGCCGCGTAAAACGGAATTGATCGGGCGGCGAGCATAGCCGCGAGGCGTTCGAGCCACGTCTCGGAAACGAGATCGAGCAATGCCGAGGCGGTGACCAAATCGATTGGACGTTCGAGCGCCCCATCAAGACTGCGATTTAGATCGAGTGCCACGGCCGTGGCGGCAACACGCTCAAGCGAGGTGGTGGCGTCCGCCTCAGAAAGTAACGCGATATCGTTGTCGACCAGGCGCCATTCTTGCCGCGCGGCCAGTAATGGACTCAGCGCTCTCATCGTCGATCCGGTGCCGCAGGCGAGGTCGGCGATGTGTATCGTATGGTGCTGCTTAAACGACGCGGTCACCGCGGCTAAGACTTCGACGTTGCGCGCGCGGACGTCGTGGGGCTCTCGCAGCGCCAACCATGTGGCCGAAAAGCCGCTCATCCCACGGTCTCAATTGCACGCGAAAAAATTCTTGCGGAGGCTTGCCAGGTCGGAAGGCGGGCGGCAGCCGCGTGTGCGGCGCTATTGAGGCGCAGCCGCTCGGTCGGATCCTCGATTATCCGACGAAGCGCCTCTGCAAGTGCAGACGCATCGTCCGGCCTTACGAGGATTCCCGCGCCAGGTGGCACCGTCTCCGGTACCGCTCCTGCGTTGGTGCCGATCACCGGAAGACCTCGTGCGATGGCTTCGGCATAAGCCATCCCGTAGCCCTCGAAACGCGAGGCAAGAACGAACACATCGGCTGCGACGTAAAGCTCGGAAAGTTGATGCGGCGACACTTCACCGAGAACGGTAACTCGATCGTTGAACCGATGAAGCGCGATCTCGCCATCAAGCTGAGCGGCCGCTTGTCGGTCACGCGTGCGATCGCCGACGATCGTCAGATGCCACGGTAATTCAGTAAGCATCCTGAGGGCAGCGACCAGCACATCAAAGCCTTTCCGTGGCACGATCGCCCCAACTGACAGGAGGCGAACGACGCCATCTGTACTGCCTTGTGACGGCGCGACTGGATCACTGCCAGGCGGTGCGATGAAAATACGCTCAGCGGGCACTGCATAATCCTCGATCAGGCACCGTTGTGTTGCGGCGCTGGTTACGACGACGGAGCCAACTGCGGCGAGTGCCTCACGTTCACTGGCGCGTAGCTTCCTCACGTTTTGGGCGGACAGCCCTGTCTCTAAAGCCAATGGATGGTGCACGACCGCCAACAGTGCATTTCGTGTGCGAAGTAGAGACGCCGCTTCGGGCAAAGCACCGAGCGCCAGTCCATCGATCGCGACAGTGCGGCCTTTCGGTATGTCGAAAAGGGACGCCTGTGCTGCGGCGCGCGTCGTATCGCTTGGTAACGGAAAACCGCCGCCCAGCCCAATGACATCGATCTGCCAGCCAAGACAGCTAAGCTCCGAGATCATACGCCGGTCATAGGCATAGCCACCGGTCGGGGTCGCGAGATCGCCCGGTACGGCGAATGCGAGGCGCTTCACCACAGGTCCGCCTTGTACCAAGCGCGCGCCAAAAGCGATTCTGAAAGTGTCACGCGTATCGCCTTGAGTTCGCGACCGGCGCGGCCGAGTTCGCCGGCGCGTGCGGCCTTGGCCAGCTGATCGAAAATATGCCTGGTCAGAAATTCCGTCGTGGTATTGAAGCCCTTGAACTCCGGCACCTCGTCCAAATTGCGATAGTTCAGCGGAGCCAATACCGCCTTGAGCGCTTCGTGTGCGCGTCCGATATCGATCACAATGCCGTTGGCGTCGAGCGACTCCGCGAAAAAAGCCGCATCGATGACAAAGGTCGCACCGTGCGTTGCTTGCGCCGGTCCGAAGACTGCCCCCCGAAAAGAATGGGCGATCATGAT
>AF_2010_repII_A001DRAFT_10000123_pt1 | contig 13286 bp, 9 predicted proteins | sample AmaForreplIIA001_FD_9190 | JGI IMG/M metagenome (IMG submission 9190)
TGCCAAATGAGAATTGATGAATCACTCCCCGGGTAGGACTTGGCCTTTTTAGGAATGGCTACCTTGTCAAATTCCGACTTACGTGACACATGATACGCAGTCTGAACATGTTCTGGTACGGCATCAATAGTTATTTCCTGATCGCAGATATTACAACGAACTACAATGGTCAATTGTTTAGCTGCTTACACCAGAAAACCTAATATGTGATCCCATAAAAATATAATATTCTCCAGGGCAGGATTAAGTTATACTCAAAAATTCATGTTTTGTCCAACAATTTTTTTGAATATTGTTCAGAATTGGTCCCACTAAAATGCTAACAAAGTATCGCGAGACAGACAAATTCTATAGTGAGTGACTTTCCATACTAACGAAAACATTCAAAAGCTACCAACTATTATGTAAAAGACGGCTTCGGCTGATTAGGTGTATTTGTGATGACGGCAGCAAAGAAGGAATTGAAACGGAGAGAAAACGAGGAGCGATTGTCAAATGCAATACTGACACTGGACACAATATCAAAGAACAACAATATTCAGAGAAACGTTCGGAATATGATAAAAGAAGTATACTTTGCTCTAAAAGACGAGAAGGGCGGAACGTTACCTGTCCGAGCGGCGAATGCCATAAGTTTGCTAGATAGTGTCACTCAAAGTCCGCAAATGCAATCGCATATTAGGACAATGCTATGGCAAGTTGTCTCTACTCTCGAGAGTATAAGAGAATAGATCGTTTTAGCTAGCTACATCCGAATTTTTTACAGGCTTTAGTGGCGGCGGAAGTTTCTCAAGTTTGTGGTTCGGGTTAGCAAGGTAATGTCGTGAGGCTCCTTCACCGCTAAGCACCAGGTTACAGTTAACGCATCTATATCTTATAGCCAATTCATGAATCTAACTTAATAAATCGTTGAACATGGCTAAAAAGGCTATCTATGTCCCCACGATCGATTCAGAGCTATCTTAATTTGAGGATTTCTCGATTGTCAGGAACATTCGAACGGATTTTCAATTTATGATATATTACACTCGCAACATTTTCGGATTTTGACTTTTCCCCATGATTCACTAGAACTCGTCGTGGTTTTACCCTAGACACAAAATTTAATATCTGATTAAAATCACTATGGCCGCTAAATCCATCGATCTTGAGAGTTTCGCATTTCACAGGAACTACCTTGAGTTTGCCAGCTTTATCTAACATACTCACTTCTGACATAGCGCCGTCGATCACTCTTCTTCCAAGCGTCCCATTGATTTGGTAGGAGACAAAGATGATCTTATTCCTTGAATAAGGTGCAATTTCCTTGAAGTATTCTACTGAGGGACCGCCTTCTAGCATCCCCGAAGTCGCCATCACGATCGCAGGGTTTACGTCATTAAAAACCTCGTCTCTCCTGCTTGCTCCGTTTACTATCGTGAAATAATCAGATTCGAACGGATTGATACCCTGGGAAACAGATCTTCTCACATCGTAGCCTAGGTAATGGGCGTATGACATGTGTATGGCACTAGCCTCAGAGATCATACCCTCAATATATATCGGAGCCTCGATCAGGCGACCTTCACGCATCTCTTTGTCGATCACGAGCATTATCTCTTGTGCCCTACCGACTGCGGGAACGGGTATCAGGACTTTTCCTCCTTCCCTCAACGTCTTATTAATGCTCTGGGTAAATGTGCCGTACACAGCTGCCTGATCCGGCATTACATCGGAGCTGCTGCCATACGTACTTTCTGTTATCAAAGTTTCAACTCTCGGATAGATAGACATCGCACTATCTAGTAGCTGAGTCTTCGCATATTTGTAATCCCCGGAATAAAGTATGTTATGTGCGCCGGAAATATTAAGATGGACCGTTGCGCTGCCCATTATATGGCCCGCATTGTTCAATGTTATTGTAATATCTGGAGATATGTCTGTAGGCTTGCCGTATGGAAGAGTGATGCAATGTTTGATCACCTCATTAACGTCCCTGGTCTCATAATTTAGGAAAGTCCCATTGCTTTTTGAAATTTTTATAGAATCCGTTTGAAGGAGTGTCATGAGCGGCAACGTCGGCTCAGTGCAGTAAACAGGACCATCGTAACCGTACTTGAACAGGGCGGGTAAAAATCCCTGGTGATCAATGTGTGCGTGACTAATAATAACCGCGTCGATATCGCTCAGGTTAAAATTGTACCAATCGAGACGCGGATAGGCATCCAACCCGGCACTCGCACCTGGATTAATGCCACAATCCAATATAACCTTGCTTTCTGGGGTCACGACAATAAAACAGGACCTGCCGACCTGCTTGACCCCGCCCAAACAAAACAACATAACTTCTTTGCCTATTGACCGTGACGGAAAATGGCCGCCTTGAAAATCTCGTTCTGCGCTAGCCCTTCGCTGGACACATTCATGATTCCGATTAAGGTCTGAGGTACCCTTGCCCAACTCTGTGAGTGGCGTTCTGAAAATCATATTACCTAGCTCCTGTAAAAAAATCGTTCTTTCCTTGGTCGAGCTCTTTAGTGTAGAATGGATAGTATTCAAAGTTGTAGACGGAATATGCGGCGAAAGTCTAGTGTGCGGTATCCATCCCGTGGATTGGGCAATTTCCAAAGCAATGTCTGGAGTTACGATTTCAGGCTTGCTAACTTCGACAACAACTTCGCCTATAGCATCATCGCAGAAAACAGCAGAAACCAGGACATCCTTAGGTAGTAATTTGACAACGTTCTTTCTAGTTTCGTCCTCTTCCATTCTAATAGAAGGGTCTGTGCGTATGACAAATCTTTTTTTTAATGCCTTGGAAAGAGATGATAAGTAGTAAGTCAGTTCGGTGAGGGAAAATTTAACGTTTTTTGTATACAGAGCTATATTTGGCCCTTCGAATTTTGCCGATGTAACTTGAGACTCTTGAGGGATGGACTGTAGGATCAACCTTGCAAGCTCGCCTTCATTATATCTAGTCAACTTTGTGCCGACAGAATTTTCTCCGACTTTGTCCCGCACGAGAGTCAGGCTCTGCCCCGGATCTCCGGGTTTTCTAAACCTATCGTTGTTCCTATTCCGGACCCCGTAGTTGTTGTCAGCATCGCTACTAATGTTCGTGGTAGTTTCCGTCTCTTTCTTTTGAGTGCGTTCACTCTTTTTAGTGGGTTCCTCTATAGGAGGTTTGTTTAACTCTTTACTTTCTATCACCTTATATTCCAGCTCTTTAGGTATTCGCTGCAGAATCGCAACGACAGACCCGCGTCTCAAAGGGCCACGATGGAATGGACATCAGACCGCTGATAAACCGTTTGTTATTACATCGAACCATTAATATATTTTTAGAGCTTTATCTTTCCATGCTTGTTTTATTCGATCGTTTTGTCGTCATGTCACGGATTAGTTAGATTCTTTAGGAATTAGTAGAATTCTGTTATAGCCATGACTCGCAGACGTCTAGTTCCATCGATCCGCTCCTCGTAAAACGATATCAACTTATCCAATATGCGCCTGAAGACGAAACCGTATCTTTAGGTACTTTACCATCGAGCCTGGTGACAAGAATATCTGGGACTCATGATGACTCTCCCTTTGGTCGCACTTGGTTACTTTGCTATCCTTGGCAAGATAGGACTATTTCAGCGTAGTTCAAAAATAATCGAGAGCATACTGGAAGGAGTGAGTATTCTATAATGATGTGTAATCCGATTTGGCTTTGGGTGCCTGTTGTGTTGTACCAAATTAGGCGTAGGGTATATTATCTTTCCCGCGCTTGGAAATGTACCTAAAATCTACAATATCGCATAGGTGAAAGCATGAGTTGCAGACTGACGATGAAATACAGAAGCATCAGCCTGCAATGGTTTTTCTGAGCTACTTGAGAACCGATGATATCTATACACTATTAAGAGGTACTACAGTTTTTGCATGTCTTTTCTTAGTCTAAATTGTATGAATATAATTTACCATTTCTTGATTAGCTAGACTTAATATCCTCAAACTGATTGAGCGTATTACCCATCACCGAAAAAGGCGATAAAATATTGAACAACGACAATATTACACCCATCTTTTTCAATTATTGTTGAAGACAGAATTATTCGTATCTGACCGAGAATACAAGCCGTGCCAGCTGCGACTAACCTTCCATCGGTTTTTAATATTCTATGCTTACAAGCTGCGCATACAAACTATGTTTAGCAAGTTATTGGTTGTTATTCAGTCGCAAGTAGATCAATTTTGAGGTATTTTGAATTGATATTAACGTTGCAGACGCATAAGCGTTGTTTTTCTTGATTTAGTACATTATTATATCTTTATTGGGCGTGGTATTCCCTGAAGTATAATTGTTGGAAGAAGCTGAGAGCCTGGGTTTTGAAATCGACTATGACTCAAAAAGGAAAATTGCTGAACCACCCCTGAATTTATTGTTTAATCCGTCTCTTGTAGGTAAGAACGATGTTTGGGCTATAGACATAACCAAGCTTCTTGAAATGTTACTGGCCATAATTCATGTTTCTGGAAATAAGGACCTTCGATTATGCGGCATAGCTGCGATATCCTCGTCGATAATATACCGTCTCAAAGTAGAGAGTATTTTCAGGCTTCAGAAAGTATCTATGCAGAAAAAGGCTCTAGTAGAATCTGGGAATCACGATCCCATCGTAGAACTAGGTGCGATGGAGCTTCCTTTCAGATTCGAACCTACATATCCTGTATCCTTGGAAGATCTTCTCAAAGTTCTCGAGAATATGATGATTGAGCTTTCAAACCCATATTCTAGAAGGAAAGGCATTACAGTCGAACCTGTACAATTGTCTGGTTTTGATCAGTACACGCAGAAGCTTGAACAAATAATAGGAAACTATGAGGATAGGATCTTCCACATCGTTAAAAGGGACCGAGAAGTGACGTTTGGAATCCTAACTCGCAGAATGGATTCCCTGGAGGTTGTGAGGTACTTCATTGCAATACTTTATCTTGCGACTAAAGGAAAAATAATTCTTGAGCAGACTGAAGATTCTGAAGACATAAGAATAGCAACAAAGTGAATTCCACCAGAAGTATTAAATCAATCTCAGTAAAGAGTATTTGGCTTTGAGGAATTCTCTACCTGATGACGAAATTATTGCAAGGATCGAGGCTGCATTATATTCGGCGGGTCGACCGTTGCAGCTTGATGAATTGCTCAAAGCCTCGGGTATCAACTCAAGATCAAAGATAAGGGCAATTCTAGAAGGACTCATTGTCAAAGCGAAATCCTCATTCTTAGCCATAGAGATAGCCGAATTGGAAAATGAAACTTTTGTGCTTCAGCTAAAACCTGGATACACACCTCTAGTGAGGAAATTTGCCCAGCGTCCTTTAATTCCAGGAGCGGCCCTGAAGACTTTGTCGTATATTGCATATGAGCAGCCGGTAGCCTCTAAACGCCTTGCACAGGTAAGAGGTAGTCAGGTTTATTCTCACCTCAAAACACTTAGGCAGATGAAATTCGTAGAGCACGAAAACCTGGGAAGGCTAAAGATTTATCGAACCACAAGCAAGTTTCAAAGTTATTTTGGCGTAACCGACATTGAATCTTTGAAGACTGCACTGCCGATGACAGGCAATCCCGGAAGAAAAAAAAAGAATAATGAAAGTAGTGACCCGAATGCTGCATCAGCTCCGTCTTCTAGCCAACAAGAAGTAAAATCTTAATAATAGAGAATAGTAGCTCAATTGAGATGAGGAAGTCATTAGAGAATTTAAATACGCGTAAACCGTCGGGTGGTCGCCGAGTATCCATGAGAGCCAGGCGGAAATTTGAAATTGACAGGTACCCAACCGAAGCGGTTCTTGGTAGCACAATCACAGTCACGAGAAGGACTAGAGGGAATAACATAAAAACATCTCTCAAAAGTGCAAATAGGGTGAACATATGGGATCCGAAATCGAAAAAGATGTCTAGGGTGACGATAACACGTGTATCGAAAAATCCTTCAAACAAAGATTACGAGAGGAGAGGTGTAATAAGCAAAGGCGCTTTGGTTGAAACAGAAATAGGTCTCGCAAGAGTTCTTTCCCGACCAGGTCAAGAAGGGAGCGTTAATGCGATCCTGGTAGAGAGCTAGTTTTAATCTCTAGTAGTCGGAAGGAGGTCCTATAGAATATAATCGGAATCAACTACCTTGCCGCAAAACCGCATGTGATGTGATTTATTTTCCTAATAGAATGATTATTCGTTAGATGAAATGATTTTAGCAGTGAACAAAGGCTAGTTCAGTCTAATCCTCATATAGAGCAGACGTATCTCAAACTAGATTAAGCTCGACCAAATTTAGTACATATCCTGAGTGTTTCGAACTTGAGCAGCCTCTTAGGATCATAGGCCAAATTTCCGATGATTTGGAATAATTGCAGATTAGGTAAAACAAAAGCTGATATCTAATTATTGAATAGATAAAATTCGAACAGTCATGGTTTGTCTGAGGCCACTGTATCCACATCCTGCCTTGCTGCTTGAACAGGAAGTGAAGGGAATAAAAAGAAAATATCTGGTAGTGGCTGATCTTCACATAGGATTTGAAGCTCAGATGAAATTACAGGGAGTTGTTTTTGACTCGAAGCACACTGTCAACACGATGCTTGAAGATTTACTAGTCCTTGTCAAGGAGCATAAAATAGATGCCGTAATCTTACTTGGCGACGTAAAAAGTACGGTCCGATTCATAAGTAAACAAGAATGGAACGAAGTCCCTAGCTTCTTCAGAGTGTTATCTGCGTCTACTAATGTCTACCTAGTACCGGGAAATCACGATGGCAATCTTGGTCTATTGGTTCCCCCAAGCATCAACATTATGAGCACCAAGGGTATGGTATTGAATGGGACGTTGCTTTTACATGGCCACACGATGCCATCCTCTGTTAGGGGTTCAATAAGTAGAGTCATTATGGGCCATATCCATCCCGTATTCTCGAGGACTGACAGTGCTCTCAATGGGCAGCGAATATGGCTTTACCTTAAAGTCAGAAAAAGATTAATGTTTACCGGAGGTGAGGGGCTAGTCGACATAATAATCATGCCTTCGTTTAATAAGAAGATTCATGCCATGCTTCATAAAAAATACGGTAAACCAATCTCTCCAATCGTTAGCCGGGCGCTTGAGTTATGTGCTATAGAAGAGGCGATGGTTGCAACGATGGATGGGTCCTTGTTTGTAGTGGATAGACGCCTTGTTGCAAGCATATTATCGTGAATCTCAGTCCAACAGAGCAGCATTTAATATTAATTCCTTCTCCAAAAGGCGTATGTTCAGTTCTTACCATAGCCTCCCATGTAACTTAAAGTTGGTGTATTTGTCCTCAGCCACTCTAAGGTGTTGACGAAGGAATTGGCGGCCTCTAGTGTAGTAAGAACAGGCACGCCCATCTCGACTGCTTTTCTCCTGATTTGATACTCGTCATACAACATTCCGACATACTTCTCTATTGTAGAGGTCGATGGGACATTCACTATGAAATTAATTTTTCGTTCAAACAACAAGTCTGAAATATTGGGCTTTCTGTACGGCTCGCTAATTTTGTACACTTCCTGAATGTTCTTGAAGCCGTTGTTTACCATAAATTCAGCAGTATGCTCTGTCGCCATTATGTTATATCCCATGGATGATATGAGTGAGATTAGTGGTAGCAACTTTTCCTTATTTTTCTGGCCCCCTATTGTAACTAATGCAGAACCAGACAAAGGAAGGGCATAGCCTGCCGCTACGTATGCCTTTGATAAAGCATCGTAAAAGCTTTCGCCGAAACATGCTACCTCTCCAGTTGACTGCATTTCCACGCCAAGTACTATATCGGCTCCCTCAAGTTGTACAAAAGAAAACTGCGGCACCTTGATTCCGAAACCCGAGCTCCTTAACCAGATATCTTTGGTGTTTGTCGGTAGGTCGATGCCCAGCATCGCCTTGGTAGCAAGGTTTATTAAATTTACACCTACGAATTTCGACACAAATGGCATCGATCTCGAGGCCCGTATGTTCGCTTCTATCACCAAAACTTCATCGTCCTTGATTACGTATTGAATGTTAAAAGGACCCTTCACGTTCAAAGCATTGCCGATTCGAGTCGAATAATCTAGTAAAGTCTCTATGGTTTTTCTGTTAAGTCTCCAAGGTGGTATACACATAAGAGCATCACCTGAATGAATCCCAGCATTATCGATGTGCTCCACTATCGAGCCAATGATTACTTCGTTATTCCCCCCGACAGCATCAACTTCGACTTCGGAAGCGTCCTGCAGGAATTTACTGATGACGATTGGGTGCTCTGGACTAACCTTAACGGCGTCTGTCAGGAATTGTTCTAATTGTGACTCATCCCATCCTATCTTCATAGCAACCCCACTCAGAACGTAAGAGGGCCTCACCAAAACAGGATATCCCACAGTTTTTGCAAACGCTTTAGCTTCTTTGACGCTAGAAAATTTTTCCCAAGGAGGCTGCATTATTTTTAGTGATTCTAATAATTTCCCAAATTTCTCTCTATCCTCTGCGCGGTCGACGTCCTTACTGCCAGTCCCAAATATATTCACACCATATTCAGCCAGTTTCGGGGCTAGGTTATTTGCAGTCTGTCCGCCTACACATGTAACTATTCCGGCCGGGTTCTCCTTCTCAAAAATGTCTAATATTCTCTCAAAGGTCAATTCTTCAAAGTAAAGTCTATCAGAAATGTCATAGTCTGTGGAAACTGTTTCAGGATTGCAATTGATTACAGAAACCTCTCGGATCCCGTTCTCCTTGAGACCCCATACGGTATTTACTGTTGCCCAATCAAATTCTACGCTGCTGCCGATCCGGTAAGGCCCAGCTCCGAGTACAATAATGCTCGCCTTGTCTTTTACATCCGAGGTGATATCGTCGTACTGCCCTCCATATGTCAAATATAGATAGTTCGTTTTCGCGGGCCACTCGGCAGCCAGCGTATCGATCTGCTTTACTACTGGGGTAATTCCAAACCTTTGTCTCAAACGTCTTACCTGGAGTTCATCCATTCGAAGGCATCTTCCGATTTGTTTGTCTGAAAAACCGATTCTCTTTGCTTCCTTGACAATATCTTCATTAAATTGAGAAAAGCGGAGCTTGTCCTCGATATCTATTATGTTTTTGATTCGAGTCAAAAACCAAGTATCTATTGCTGACAGGATGCTTATTTTTTGTAAGCTGATTCCTGCCCGTATAGCTTTGACTATGTCAAAAATAATTTCGTCGCTTGGATAAAGCAACGACTGTTCTAACCTTTCCGTATTTTGTGTGCTTGCCTCCAGCCTACATGTTTCGCTAGCTTGTTCTTGTTCTTGTTCTTGTCGTGGGACACATGAGATATTGGTTTCGCCCTCGATTGTTGAAACATATTTTCCAATCGAAATTCCTGTGAGATTACCTTCGCCTGGGTCTTCATCCACATTAGCTACTAGGCCATCTTTGCCTATTTCGCACATACGAATCGCTTTTTGAATCGCTTCTTCAAAGTTTCGTCCTATCGCCATCACTTCTCCCACGGATTTCATTGAGCTTCCGAGCCTCCGTTTCACTAGCTCAAACTTACGAAAATCCCATCTTGGTAGTTTAAGGACCACGTAGTCTAGTGATGGCTCAAAACAAGCAGTGGTTGCCCTGGTAATGCTGTTCACCAACTCGGGCAGAGTATATCCCAATGAGATTTTTGTGGCCATATATGCAAGGGGGTATCCTGTCGCTTTACTGGCAAGAGCAGATGATCTTGAAAGTCTCGCATTAATCTCTATCGCGCAATACTGTGAAGAAGACGGCTCAAGGCCGAACTGTATATTGCATTCTCCGATAATTCCGCAGCGAGCCGTCGCTCGCTGCGCTGCAGCGCGCAATATATGGTATTCAACATTATTCAACGTCTGGGACGGAGCAACGACGATATTATCTCCGGTGTGGACCCGCATCCCGAGGACATTTTCCATATTGCAGACTATTACGTTGTTACCCTTACTATCTCGCATCACTTCGTATTCGATTTGTTTCCAGTCACCAACATACTTCTCGATCAGAACTTGCCCAACCATGCTGAACGAAATCCCACGCTGAACTATTTCATGAAGTTCGTACTCGTTGAAGGCGACACCCCCTCCCCGGCCCCCAAGCGTATACGCTACTCGAATAATCACTGGATAACCAATTTCTGTTGCAACCTTAGAAGCATTTTCTAAAGAATAGGCAGCGGTGCTAGGTAGAACAGGTACGTCACTGTTGATCATCGCTTGTTTGAATAGACGCCTGTCCTCGGTTATCTCTATCCCTTTTATTTGAGTGCCCAGGACCTTAATCCCGTACTTTTCTAGGATTCCTTGTTTGTGAATTGTGACCCCACAATTGAGTGCGGTCTGCCCACCGAAGCCTAACAAAATAGAGTCTGGCCGCTCAGATTCAATCACTTTTTCAACGTAGCGCGGCGTGATCGGTAATAGGTATACTCTGTTTGCAAACCTACTATCAGTCTGAATTGTCGCGATATTGGGATTAATTAAAATACTATCGATGTAGTCTTCCCTCAGAGCCTTAAGGCATTGTGAACCAGAGTAGTCAAAATGACGGTCAGGTTAGCTGACTCTCGCCCGCTTCCCCGATCTTGATTGCCCCGCTCCCTAGAACAAGAACCTTTCTCACTGTTTCATGTTTTGGCAAAATTCCTCCTCTTCCTTAGACTGCTTTTTTATTCCGCGAATAGGTAACTTTCCTCTTGAACCGTTATCATCATTATCTTTGTTATCCTCAGCGTTTTGACAAATAATCTCTGATAGTGATTTCCCATAGAAGTCCTCAATCAATTCTTTAAATCTATCAAAAACAAAAATGCAGTCATATGGTCCGGGTGATGCTTCTGGATGAAATTGCACCGCAATTATCGGCTTCGACTCGTGCTCAAATCCTTCTACCGTATGATCATCCACACTAGAAAACCATACTTTGAAACCAGTTCCATCCAAACTTTCAGGATCTATTCCATAGCCATGATTCTGACTCGTTATATAGGTACGATTCGTTCGCAAATCGATGCAGGGCTTATTCTGTCCTCTATGCCCGAATTTTAATTTGTAAGTATCCCCTCCTCCTGCTAATGCTAGGATTTGGTTCCCAAGACAAATTCCCAGCGTAGGCACAGACTTATTAATCAATTCTGCCGCTGTCTTGATCGAAGTTGTACACACTTTAGGATCCCCCGGACCATTGCTGATTACTACCCCGTTTGGTTTGTACGACATGACCTCCTCGAATGATGTATCCCACGGAAGACATACGACCCTGAATCCTAATCTTAGAATATTACGTATGATGCTTTTTTTTGTGCCGACATCCAACAGTACTATGGTAGCACCACATTTGTCACCGTATTCAGTTGGCGAGGTTGTTGAGACTTCTGGCATGAAATTTTGAAGACCGTAGTCATAGTTTTTTATAAGCCCAGACAACCGCGCGTTTATTTCTGAACTGACAGTATTTGGGTCACCACATACCTCCTCTTGGACGGGCGAAACGCCCAAGGCGCCAATCATCACACCATAGATCCTCAATTTCTTTGTGAGCGCTCTAGTGTCGATATTACATATTCCTGGAATTCTTTGCTCGTATAGCCACTCATCAAGAGTTTTGACGCAAGTCCAGTGGCTCCCAACTACAGATAGTTCATGAATTAGTAACCCTTTCACTTGGATTTTATCAGATTCAAAAAAGCGAGGCAATCCAAAATCATCCACTTCTCCCATACCCGGGACACCGTAATTTCCAATTGACGGATAAGTCAAGCACAATATTTGACCCCTGTATGAGGGATCTGTGAGGGTTTCGGTATAGCCTACCATGCCCGTATTGAAAACTACTTCGCCGGTAACTTCTGCAGGATACCCAAAACCAATTCCCGTAAATATGCTTCCATCCTCTAACATTAGCTTCCCAGAATATCCCCAATACTTCCGACGGAATGTTGGAATTTTTGACCCTTAGCAACTCTTTGGCGTTGCAAATTTAAGTTTTGCTGTTATAAGCATTCTGGAGCTGACACATAAGGCGACGGCACTTTTGAAATTAGAATTGTGTTAACATTTTTGGGTACCCGTGGCGAAGAGGGATATGTGTTCAAACCATTGGGTCATTCTAGGCATAACGATCTTTTTCGTGGTCTGTTTTGGGCTCTGCTAGCGAATCAGAATTTTTCGCACTGTACTCCTTCAGCTCGAAAGTCAATCGAACCGGCAAACGAGACATTGGATGCGTTCAGCATTTTCACTACACAGGCGGATCATATCTAGACGCGACTGCTTGAGAGACTTCGCTTCGGTTTTTCANANAAACTTTCTGCCTTGGACATTGTTAGGATCCATGGTTCTGCGGAGACAATTCGAAGCTGGAGATAATTTTCTCTTGGTTTCTTATGGTCGTCTTAAATCATTAATTAAATATATAGCACTGACATGGATCATCTTCCTAAATGCCCAAAAAACCTAGGCGGCAACAGAATGTCAAGAATAACAAGTTTACACTTCTCAAGTATAAATATGCTATGATGCTGTTCGGGGGCGTCGCAGCAATCGGCTTGACAGCCGCCTATTTTGGGATACAATCCTTGATTCCCGTGAACAGCAACAGTCCCGTTTTCACTCCGCCAACAAATACATTTATGAAAGCTGTTCATTCCCCTCAATCTGGCTGGGCGTTTACTAGCCAGTCTACGTCAGCTAGTAGAAGCAATGGAATGGGGGTTGGTTTTAACTCCCCCACAATTCTCCTGAAGTTTGGTGAGCTCGATTCGATACATATAATTAATGAAGACGCAGATACACGTTCGCTCCATAACTTTAATATAGATGCATTCAATGTGCACACAAGGAACTTGGGGTATTTTCAAAGTCAGTCCGTAACTTTCATCGCAGATAAAATAGGCTCATTTGTGTACTACTGCAATATCCATCCTGAAATGAGGGGACTTGTAAAGGTCGAACAGTGATCAAATTAGGACTAGCCAAAGACATCCCCATAACTCAGTATAGTACAGTATTTGGCCGGCGTCACTTCATCCACTCTATCGGGATGTCTTGGTATACGCCGTTTGGTAGGACCCGCCTGATTGAAATAGGCAGTGCCCTTGCTTCTAGCTCCGCTGTTGCCAATGAAATAGAATCCTTTACATCCTCTAACACTCGTATGAACGCAGGGGCTCCCAAAGACAGCTGCAAAGACCTAGCCCCCGTAATTCTTGCTTTTTCAAATCTAGTGATACTGGGAGGCCCTATTAGCACG
>AF_2010_repII_A001DRAFT_10000127_pt1 | contig 13058 bp, 14 predicted proteins | sample AmaForreplIIA001_FD_9190 | JGI IMG/M metagenome (IMG submission 9190)
GGTGGTGTTGATGGCGTCATACTTGTTGGACAATTTGCGTTTACATTTACTACTGATCCATCGGGACATTTTTTAGTTGTCAGTGGAAGATTTTGTCTTTGTAGGCATGATGGGTCTGAAGGATTTGTTTTACAATCTACTGGTGAAGTAACATTATTCTTTTCTGATGAGGAGCCTCCCTTTCCAATATTTTTTGAATTAGATGGGCCCGTCGCGTTAATCCCAGGACATGTGCCATTAGAGGATTGAGAATTACAGTTAGGTGGAGGTTGGGATGGAAATGGCGTCTTGTTTATTTCATTTGCATCAGCAGTATCACAATTCTTGGTTTTAAGATCCTAGTCAAGGTCAGTTACAGCATCACTATCTGGACGTTCGCATACTGGTTTTGGCACTTCACACTTACCGGTAACAGGGTTATAGACCTGACCTGGCATACAGTTGTCTGGAACACACCTGTGAGTCGAATCGATATGGTAGCCTTTAGGTGGTGGACAATATGGAATGTCTATACACTTATGTGTCTTAGAATCCATCATTTGACCTTTAGGACATTCAGATTCATGGATTATCCGCCCTATGGTCCTATGCATTATTTGGAATGTTCTCAATTTGACCTTGAATTTTAGACTACGCGGCTTTGTCCTTAATTTATAAACTCTAGAAATATTATCACCAATATGTAAGTTACTTGTTGGAGTTATAACTCCATAATTGAAAATCAAGGTAGCATTAGTGGTGCTAGGAGAAGTGGCTTTGTATGTTATATCTGACAAATTTGAAATCAGTCTAAAGCCTAACCTCCAGGCTTTAGTGTAACCTGATGTGCTTTACATGTAGTAGTTGTAGTTCGAGGTTTGCTTTTGGCATTTTTATTAAAGGATACAGATAGAGGCGAAGTGCATGTTCCGTTGGCGTACTGGACAAAAATTTTTAGAAGGCAAATTTTGTCTTCCTAAACATACCTCAATTAGAAAGACAAGGTGCAGATATACAAAGTAAGGTAGAAGAACTAGAGGAGATAAGCCAATCCCTAAGAAATCGTGACAGGCTAAAAGATGGTTTACCGACTTCATTTGACATTTCCGATGAATTGCAGTAGTAGCTTGTCTCGCTCTTTCCACCAGAGCAGGGTAACTCTCCTAAAAAATTCTGATAGAGTCTCAAGCTCTTCTTCGGAGTATCCAGAAACTAGCCTTTCCATAGCTTTTGACATCGATTCAAAGAGAAGAGGGATTTTTTTCATCGCTCCGTATGTAAGAACGATAATGGACCCGCGACGATCCTTCGGGTTGGGACGGCGCTCAATAAGCCCTTTTTTCTCCAAGCGATCGATCAGTGCCGTTGTTGAACCCGTGGAGAGACCGGTGAATTTGGCCAGCTGGGATGGGTTGGCAGAGCCTCGAGTTACAATAATATCCAGACTCTTCACGTCTGTGACGTTGATGCCTAGAATACGGCCGATCGCTTGATGGAAGAGCACAACACCGATGCTGTTTTCTCTCACTCCCACGATAACTTGATCCACCAATGTCCTTTTGTCTAACACCATATTTCTTACCTTGAAATTAGAGTATCTTTATATTAGAGTTAGATAAAGGAGTTTCTATGGCGACGGTCCAAGTTCGCTACATAGTTCGTGACGTCGACTCTGCGATTGAATTTTATTGTAAATACTTCGGGTTTCGTGAGCTGATGCATCCTGCACCCACTTTTGCAATGCTGGAACGAGGCGACCTACGTCTAATACTTAGCAAACCGAATCCAGAAGCAGGTGGAGGCCAGGCAATGTCTGATGGGACCAAACAGGAACCTGGAGGATGGAATAGGATCTCAATTGAGGTAAAAGACATTGACGACACCGTATCAGTACTTCGTAAGGTAGGAGCCCGCTTTCGAAATGAGATAGTCAAGGGCGTTGGCGGCAATCAGACCATAGTCGAGGACCCTTCCGGCAACCCCATCGAACTGTTCGAACCAAACCTGCCCGAAGCCCGGCTCCAACAGTAATCCATATCATTTCTTAGTATTTGGTTAGCAAGCTGTGACTTGTTTAAATTAGCGATATGAACATTCATTCGGATTCTGAAAGATATTAAGTCCACATCAAAAAACATAATAGAAATTTCGTTCAAATAATAATTGGGCCACTGTATCATGAGTCAATCTCTACTTGAAAGTCAGAGCAACATAACTCGAAATTTAGGTATGTCTGGAAGTTTAAGAAGGCCTTCTAGAGGCTTTCAAATTTGGAATACAAGCGTCGCCACATCACCGCCTGATAAACCAATATCGGTCTGACCACATGTAGGAGGGCCCATTCATTTACCACCGCTGCGACGTATGTTACTTGTACCTGTACAAGTACCTGCCACTTGTTGTGCATTCCAGTATCAGTACCTTCACTGATTGACATTCCTAAACATACCTCAACTGGAAAGACAAGGTGTAGATATACAAAGCAAGGTAGAAGAATTAGAAATGATAAACCAATCCCTAAGAAATCGTGACAAGCTAAAAGATAATGCTATATCACAGCTTTCAGATCAACTTGTAACATTATCAACTAGGTTGCAAGAAATTGAAAGAAGACAGCAGCTAATGACATAATATATTATTATCACAGTCCTAGCGATTTTTGAAAATTATTCATTGGATCTTTTAGGTGCGGGTTCAGCGGAACCATAACACATCGGTACTAAAAGTAGGTTCCTATCATGAGCTGAAGTAAAGCATATCAAACGAAGTAGGTCTAATAATATACATGGCTACTACAATAATTAAGAATTTTGTAGGAGGTGGATTCAAGATTAGCTGCTCTTACTGTAAGACATTTAATATTATATATCCTCTGGACACAGATTATGTTCATCCATTATCTCAGCCTTGTCCACTGCAAGATAGTGTGTTATCAGCGTTCAAATGCATAGCTTGCAGACAGTGGACAAAATACTATTGGGATAAAAAACATGATTCAGACAGCTCACATATAGACAAGTAGTAAGTAGCAGTTTATCTGATAGTATAAAACGACTAAGTCTTGTGCTAATTCCGAGTTCAGAGAATTAGCATTGTGAAGAATGTTCCATGTGAATACTATTTGATTGAGAAATGGCAATTAATAAGCCAGGTTTCTTGCATATATACTAAAGAATATGTTAGTTAAAAATAGAAAATGAGATTGGATATTTATCAAGGCCTGTAGTTAGATTATTGAACAACCGTAATTGGTTGTTCTTCTGACTTTTCGAGCTTTGGTTCTTCCACTTCGATAGGCTTTTTCGTCCTTAATTTATCCTTGATTTCATAGTCTATGCAATCGCACATAAGTTCTGTCATCACTTCCTAGTTTAAAACAGTTTCTAGATAGCACGGTGAATAATTCAGTGAGAGAATTATTAGTTTTTTGAAAAGAGAAGGGATCACATTTAATACTTCTATACGAAGGAGTATATACTTATCATAAAGTTGCTGTAGTCGGTACGTATATTTTTCGTTGCTATACTAACGTGATTGTTTTTTATTACCATTATTGCGACCACTTATGCCGCAGCTTAACATGGATTGAGAAATCAATCCTTCGTGTCACACAAATGTGTTTAATGGCTACGTTAGAGAATGGGCTCTTTCCATTTTATCCATGGTGGCCTTCCATATTGACGCTTATGGATTGAACCAGCACCCCAACTTTTATCATTTAGATATTAAACGGAATGAATAGCCTAAGATCCAACTCTTTTCATCTTGGACCCACACCTAGGACACGCAGCTTCCTTATGTTGTGTGCCACAGGCCATACAATAGTACTTCAATGATGAGCCACTGTTGGTGTTAAACATAGACGACATTGAGCTACTTGTTGCATTCATTCGTTTAAGCATTATCCTTCGCATATACATATTCAACAAAATGAATACTCCAAATATTACAGCTCAGGATATAGGGAATGGCAATAAACTAGAGATGGTAAGACTTATTCCGAAGGAGATTCCTAGCCAAACTAATTGAATAAGTAGGAATTGCTTGTTATTGTTGATACTCATTCTTGACTCATACTCGATAACATACCCGTAGTACAGCTATTACTACGAGAATCATCCATATTCCCTTCAAATCTATTCTGTAATTCACAGATCCTCAGCCATATCTTTCTGGCTAATTCGAAACGGGTAGATACCTTTAGATGATTCAAAACGACATGTACGAATTGTAGACACAGAACTTGGATATGCAGTCCTAGTAACCCAACTGTAATTGCGGTTGCGACCATAACAGCAGCAGGTGCTGCTATTACCAAAGCTGGTCTTTTTGTTATTGTTACAGTTGTTGTTGGTGCAGTTTTTTTGTCATTCAATTTCTGTCTACATGCATATCTAGCATTGGCGCGTTTATAAGAATAGATACAAATTCCAATATTGGATTCCAAAAGTGGAATTGAGCGGCCGATTTATATAATTAGTTGTTAATGCAACAATTAGGGCTGAGTTAATTTACATGACACAGATTCAGACAAAGACGTATACGCACCAAATATCTGAAACGCTTGCCAAAGCCGCAATGACCTTGTTACTGATCCATATTGCAGATTGTTCTATGGAACGTACTATGAAACATGGATTTTTACCAGTGAGTATAGATAAGAGACCGATTGGTATATCTAACTTTGGTATAACATCAATAATCCTGTTCTTCCTCGCTTTTGAGATCGATATACGAGAAAAAAACACTTCAAACATAACAACAACAATTCTCCTTTTAGTAGGTGGTGCACTTATCGGAACAACTGCATTAGGAGTGTCAATTATGGATCGAGGCGGATGGATAGCGTTTTTGACAGTACGTGCAATAGGATACGTAATAATGGGATTAGGTCTATTAAGAGCAACTCAACAAAGGAGGCTAAATTCAAAATTGTCTAAATTAGTAGAGGTAATAGAGCAGGCCGAGGAATTGCAAACAAGTAGAGGAAGTCCTGTTAGCTGAGATTATTATAAGTGAAGGACTATCACGAAATGCGAATAAAGGTTTTTCTCCGGCACTTCAAACAATAACCTCGTTTCCGCCGGGGGTAGTTAATGGATACATAAGCGGGCCAACTAGCTGTGAATGCTGTATGAAAGCTGCAGAACAAAAGCCGGTTATACTGTAAATCCAATTGTTTCGATAGATGCTCAATACTTTTTTACTACATGAAAAATATTAGGTAGAACAGGGAATGGTTTACAGTCTCGATTTTAGACACTAGAACTACCATTATTTTTAATCAACCTAGATATGAAGGGGATTCTATTTACAAATTCTGTAGCGAGAATCCACCACTACAACATGGCTTGTAACAACGGAGCTATGAAAAGCTTATAACAACCAGAAACAACAGAAAAATAATGAAACCTTCAGCTTTAATAGTAGAGGCAATTGCTGTAGCTGTGATATTATCGGTTGCTACGATTCTTGGAATACAAAGCCAAACATCGCACTCTGTATTAGCACAAGGTGCCAAGAGTAATGCGACTACGCCAGCTGTTGTAACAGTCACTCCAAGCCAATCGACTAACAAAACTTTCTGGATAAGTACAGTACACTTTGATGGAACGACAAGCACAAAAGCTGGCGTAGCGTGTGGTAACTGCAGCCAGAATACTCCTCCGCATCCAGCCGAGAAGTTTCCTAATACTACGCTTCCTGCTGGACCAGGGCTTGTGCTAAGACCACCCAATAAAGTGGGAGCTTGGGATATGAGAGCATTTACATTTGCTCCAGATCAAATAGTCGTGAATCAAGGCGACACGGTCACTCTTCATTTCTTGGGTGTACAAGGCCCACATCACATGATAACTGTCGAAGGCGTTGGAACCTTTCCACTTGATAGGGGACATATCCACACAGTATCGTTTACAGCGGACAAACCTGGAACAATAACGTACTGGTGCCACGTACATATGCCGAACATGGTTGGCGAGATATTGGTGCTTCCAAAACCAGCATAGCTGATAACAATGATGAGATAGTACTCCTTATACAAGAACCTGAACATCACTTATTTTTTTGCAACGGTTTCAGAATAATTCAGCTTAATGATAATTAATTGTTTCTTCATTTGTTTAGCGTACCGATGTAGTTGTTGTTATATTCTTACAAGTACACTATTAGTTTGGTAGCACACTATATCCTTAGTATTTACTTAGGGCAGCGGCCATTCCTTACTGAAATACTTATGACCATAGTACTAGTCATAGGTCTTACATATTTCGCAATGCCTCTCTTGAGTAGGTTGCTGCGACGATGGTTATACCCAAAACACGTTTGACATTTTTTGTAATAACAGCATGTACCGGTGTCTCTCCATGTGTTCTCCACCCAGCTTCGGGTGTTAGTTCGTTTGATTTTATCTGTCTGGGCAAGACCACATTTTTTAAGCAGAACCATAATAGGAATGATCACAGAAGTCTACTATAGTCATACTACAAGAGATGTTGTTCGACTTGTATGCTTTATAATAATGAGTCACAATATGTGAGGTATTGAATCTTAACAGTAGGATGAAATTCCACATATACTCGACTTGTGCCTAATATATGTTGATGTAGTTACATAAGATCTAAAATGGTTAATTGTCTTGAATGCAACGTTTTCATAGTAAAAAATTGGGAATAGTAGGAAGATGGGTGTAGGAGATATTTTTTACAAGATCCGGATAGGAAGATTAAACAGTATTGACGATGATTTTGGAGTTTATCAGGCGTCCTGCCGTCAGAAAGATCATATGGTTCCTGCTCCAAAACAAAGGCTATCAGTTTGTAGATATCTGCCAATATTTGAAAAGAGCATCCTCAACTGTATCATTTCATCTTTCCAGACTAATGAAAGCAGGTATAGTATCGCTCAGACATCATACCTATAGACGTAGATTTTTTTTCTTGGATAAAAAAAGACACATAAATAAACAAATGAATTAGAATAAAAATCGATGTCATAACAAAATAATCCATCGAATTAGTCAATAAAATGGATAGAAATGGAAAATGCAACCAGAACAAGATTGACAAATGTAGCAGGACAGGCGGTGGTTTAACTCGCTGCGTATAGTATTATATTTGCTTTATCCACCGTTAAAGCTTGGGTCCTGGAACCGGCTTATTGTAGACTGAGCAGCCAGCCCAGACAAGCTATTCATAACCTATTATGCACACTAATTGATTTCTACCTTACTTTTGCCTAGTGATTCTCTGAATTGTGATTTGATTAAATTTAGCCTCTCAGTTGAAGTTGTCATAAGTTTATCTTATCTTATGAACTCAAAAAGATGCTTTGATACATCAATTATAATATCGATATTACTACTTATTGTTGATCGATTAAAATTGAGTATTGCATGATCTACTCCTATTTTTTTAATTTCCTGCAGATCCTTACCTACCTTATCAATACTTCCGCTCAATAGCTCCTGTCTATATGTGGACTCTCTATTGTTGTTAGTTTTATTATTAGGGATATACCTAGAATCCATAACATTAGGATACAATATTGCGGCTATCTGAATATCTTTATCCTGTCTTTTTGCTTTATAACATTCATTTCTTATCTTGTCTATGTGTGATTTAACCTGATCGAGGTTGTTTCGTATAACACATATCCATCCATTAGCATATTTTGCAATTCTAGCAAATGTTCCTTGGCTATAACCACCAAGATAAATTGGAATATGGGGCTTTTGAATAGGCTTTGGTCCTATCTTTGAGGCAGGAATATTGTAATACTCTCCTTTGAATTCAACAACATCATTTGTCCATATCTTTTTTAAAATTTTTACATATTCGTTAGCTCTTTTTCCTCTAGCATTAAATGGGATATTGGATGCCTGATATTCATCCTCTGACCATCCAATACCAAGCCCTGCTATAGCTCTTCCTTTTGATAAAACATCAAGTGTAGCAAATCGTCTTGCCAGAAGTACAGGATTTTGGAATAGCATATCTATGACAGAGGTCCCTAATGCAATATTTTCAGTACTAGCAGCAACGTAGGTAAGTATTTCTAGTGGCTCAAATATGTACTGCCAATCAGCTGGAAATTTGCCATCATTAGTTCCAGGATAAGGAGTCTGTGGATTAATAGGCCAGATTAACCTCTCCAAAACCCATAATGAATCAATGCAACCAGCATTTTCAGCCTCTTTTGAAAAATGGATTATTCTCTCCTTTGTAGCATTGTGTTCACCCGTCTGTGGTAGCCTCAGTCCTATTTTCATACTGCTGTGCATCATGTATAATAAAAGAAAAATAATAGATAATTAAAAAATACCGCTCAATCCTGAGACTAGTTCCGTTGATAGCACCTGGACAAAGAAGGGCAGGGAAGGCTGAGATCTTTCGCAAGATTGAACCTTACCGACATTTTCTAAATAGGAATAGAAGGCTTGTCTACAACTGCATTATTAAAGCTTTTATATTACAAAAGAAATGTGATCTAAAAATGTATTCAAATTATTCGAAATTATTTGCTATACTACTGAATGCTTGCAGATAAAAATAGCAAAAATGCTTATTACCATAATGAATATTATAAAAACTCTAGACTTTGACACGACTAAACCGTCCTTCCTAACGGGGCTATTATGGATGAAGCTGTAACTGTAGCAAGTTAGTTTAGTCAACTAGGTTCTAGTGGATCAAATATGTATTGCCAATCTTCAGGGAATTTTCCATCTTTGGTTTCGGGATATGGATTTATTGGATTAATAGGCCAAATCAACCTCTCCAACACCCATAAAGAATCAAATCCAGCATTTTCAGCACCTTTTGCCAGTTGAATGATATTTTCTCTTGTAGCACGATTTTTACTAGTCTGTGGAAGTCTTAATCCTATTTTCAATGTGACTTGCAAAACTTTTGTCTTGCCTTATATTATCTTACTTTATGCATACAAAGTTATTAAAAGTCTTCGTACTTGTTTATGAAAGTTATAATAATTTTCTAGGTTATCGTAGAAATTCTTCTTATTTTACCGAAGGTATTAGAAAAACGTACAAACACAAGGAAGCCCAATTAGGACTTTAACCATAAGAAAATTACATTTTTCACGTGTGTGATACCTGGTTAAGGACAATATAGAACGATTGCAATTCCAAAGATTTGGGATCTACATCCACTTAAGGATTACCCTAATTACCAACAGGAGGTAACGTTATGGCACATAAACGTCGTTATCTGGCTTCTGAAACCCAAAACTTTAACGGTGTATAACGCGTATACAACTCTACACGCAGCTAGTTATACCATGATGTTAGATGCCGGGGCAGCTACATTCCAGTGACTAATACATAAAACTGGAGGGGTCTTGGGTGCGAGTGGTTTTCCACCTCTACCCGCACAGCCAGGGTGTACCCTCATTGAGACTTGACCGCTGTCTCTTCGATGCGCCTTCTGCGAGAAGAGGGCGCGTCCTTGCACTTATCTTTTATCTCGTACAATTAAAACACACTGGCATTCATGGGTAGATAAAATATGCGATGGTAATGATTAAGACTACTAAACTTGGACCAGGCGTATCATATAACAACTGCAACTATATTATTTTTGTCTCTTATAAACGAGTAAAACAAGAATCTAGCTCTTAATATGCCATGTGAATTAGACAGGACGACCTTGTGACTTTATTTATGGTTTCGTAAGTAATTACAAATATGCATTATCGATATTTGAACGTAGATAAAATTCAGGTACGCTACCTTGCCACAGAATCCAAAGGCAATCCTGTTTTGTTGATCCACGGACTAGGTGGCTCGATAGAAAGCTGGACAAATAATGTTGAGATAATTTCGTCCCACGGGTTTCAAGTAATTGCACTTGACTTACCTGGGTTTGGTCTAAGTGATAAACCCCAAATGACTTACAATATAAAATATTACTTTAAATTTATTTTAAAATTTATCAAACAATTGGAAATAGGTTCACATTCTTTGTCTATTATTGGTAGCTCCCTTGGAGGACATATCGCGGCAGAATTTGCGATAAATTACCCATCAGAAGTTTCTAAACTCGTACTTATAAGTCCGGCAGGTGCTCTTCCATTTTCATTTGAGGGAACGCCTGTATTACGTGGTTATATCAATATTATAAAAGCAAAGACAGTAAAACAAGTTAGAGATATCCTCCTGAGGATAGATAAAAATGTCAAGCCTATTGAATTCAACTACGCGAATATGTTTTTTGAGAGGTTGTCATTACCAGGTGCTAGAGAAGCATTTATGTCAGCTCTTGAGGGTAGTGCACATGCACCGAGAATAAATGACCGATTAAACAAAATTAAGGCTAAGACGCTATTAATTTGGGGAAAAGATGATCAAATGATTCCTGTAAGTTTTTTCCATCCCTTCATAAAAATGAAAAATTGTAGAATAGTTCTCCTCGAGAATTGTGGGCATAAACTTTATACGGATAGCTCAACACGGTTCAATAAGATCGTTATTGATTTTCTTAAAGAATAGATACCTTAGGAGTATAGCCATATGCAGCTCCAATCTCACCTTTTGGATTTGGTTCATATTCGATTTATGAGCGACGTGAAATATATGGATTGTAAATGGAATGTGTAAGCCAATGAGCATCAAATATCGTCTGAAATTTTTTCTTAACATTATACATTGACCAAGAGAAATGGATGATAATAACCCAGCGCGTCATAGGTATCTTCATCATCTATTTCTGAAGGTTAGTTGTTCTTATATCCTGCTCCATATTGAATCCGATGGTGGAAACTCTACTTGCCAGTACAGTCATTATATTACTGAAACTATGATCACTTGCATTTGATTTGTTTGCATTTCACGGGTTTAACATGCATTTATTCAGGGCAGACCAGATATTTTCCTACACCAACAATACAGGAAAGTAAGAAGTAGTGTGGAAAGATTCTTTGGATGGCTCAAGAGCTTTAGACGAATCCAGCGTTTTAGATTTATTCGACTTGGCTGCATAATGGTACTAATGAGACTTTTCAGATGAGTTCTAAGATAGTAAAGTAACTAAAGTTGCTGCCTTAACCGTCTCCCCAGAACTTAAAATAGCGATTCCATCCAAAGAATATATGCAAATAAAATAAAATCTCAAATAGGAATGAGTTTCAAAATTGAAATTGATTATGTATAGCAATTCTTACCGAAATGATGATTAAGTGTTTGTGGTTGTGACTATGATTATAATGCTTAATACTAAGAAGTGAAGACTATTCATCTTTCATTAGGACCGTTTAAAAGCAAAATAATAAAAAATTGCCGCTATAGATATGGCTATTATATACCAATATGGTATCACAAAGTGACCAAGTAGATTTATATGTATTGTGTGGGTTGAACCCATGCTCTTGGTAGTCCAATCTGATGCTTGAATTAACAGGCCTTTTTTTGGGTCATTATCCAGTGGTAGCCACCATCTATAGAAAAACCAGGTGAAGTCTTCAACTAGCATAGCATTTATCACATTGGCAATTCCCAATGACGCAGCTTTACCTCTTTCATGCCTACCAAGTATGTTGAAGCTAATACTATCAAGGAAAGGACCAAATCCTACAAGAATGAAAATAACCATCATAGGATAGATATGGTAAGAGTAAAGCCCACCTATTATCGGATTAGTAATACGCTGGGTTCCACCCTTTAATGTTAGATTGGCCGTCTTTCCTTGTACAGGGTCATTTATGTAATAATATTCTAGATAGCCATAACTCACAGCAAATACTATGACTAAGCCAGAAGTTACAAGAAATGATATACGTGTCCTACGTAACAAGTCAGTTGGTGTATTACTAGTACCCTCTTTCTCTTTATTGGACTTTCCGTCAGGCATTTCCATCATCCAAATGTAGGAAAACTAACTGCTAAAGTCGTCTTACCAGATTTAATCTTGATTTTATGACATTAATTTGTTCTTCAGGCAATCTCTTGTAACCACTCAGAAGCTTTTCTCGTTGGTTATGATCTTGTCTTTCTATATGAGTCATTGTTTCTTCAAATACAGCAATCATATTCTGCACCGTTGCACTTAGTACCTGTATCTCATGAGCGTCTCTTCTTGCTAAACTGATGCTCTTTGCTGATTTATCTTTCAATGTATGAGTTTTTTCTTCCGTTACTGTCTTTGCTTTGTTAGCAAGTGATGAAATCATCTCATTTAATGATAAATCCTGCTTCTTTTACTCTCTCAGGGATGGTTTCTTGGCTATGTCTTTTTTCATCTGTGCTAGTATCTGATGCCACAGTCTGATATGTTGACCTAGATGCTTCAGATGAAAGCTCAGACTCTTCTGAATAATCGCTCATAATACATCAATAGACATCAAGCCATATAACTAATTCAAACAGCATTGCTAGTCTACGTAATTTTTTTCATTATACACTTTGGGCACCATCGAAAATGTTGTTGCTTGCTGAATTTTTTCTCTTTCGTGGTACTTGTGTTTTAGCATGGAACTAGCTATTTGCCCGTAGTTCTTCAGTAACGCTCACTAAGGATTTTAGTTCTGTGAATTGCTTGATGGTATGATCAGGAACTGACAACCATGGTGAAAGGAAAAGAATACGTTGCGATTCTTCATTTGATTCAACATCCCAGATTCAAATTACACCTGGTTCATCAGCAAATCCGTAGCACAACTTCAGTTTACCCTCATTAGTATAGTCGCGGTACAAGCCAAGCGTGTACTTTAACAGGTTTATTTGCTCGGCATCAAATTTCCTTGTTGATCTAATCGATTAATTGAAATAACATATCCTGTTCTGTTGTTCTTACTTGGAATACTAAGTATATACCTGTAAGTATATACTTGTTACAAATCTTTTTACATTAGCTGCGACGTAATCTCTTTTCTTTTTTACCTTTCATTTATCCCCCTCTCCCATTCACTTATTGACTAGGTTTCTTTTCTAGAAGCATCCTCTTCTGCTAACATTCTAATCTCTTCTGGTGTTGGTTCAGTATCTCTTTCAAACTTGGCACTAATTAATCTACTTGGTACAGTTACATACAATGAGCTTCCATCGTACCTGGTGATATATGACTTTG
>AF_2010_repII_A001DRAFT_10000128_pt1 | contig 13045 bp, 12 predicted proteins | sample AmaForreplIIA001_FD_9190 | JGI IMG/M metagenome (IMG submission 9190)
TGGGCCTGCCCCCCGCCGTTGTCGCAAGGTTCGCATCATCGCGACTGGTTCATCGGTGTAGCGAAAGACTTTCAGCGTGCGGTCGTGGGCCAAGCCAGGAGCAACTTGGACGAAGCTGCATTGTGTGCGCGGTTGATTGATCTTGCCCTGAGGTCAAGTGCCGATGGCGGCGTCCGATTGCCTCTCAAGGACTAGCGGCCGACTATACTCGATCGGACGCGTTCATGCAGGGCAACGAATAGGAGGAGCAAAAAGAATACCGGCGCGCCGACTGCAGCCAAAACGAGAAACCAGTTCGATTTCCCGTAAAAGGCGAGAATGACCACGAGGTAGATGAAATCGCGGCGCGAAGCGGCGTCAAGCATTCGGGCGAGACTCTGACCCGGCGCAGCCACAACTGAGGTAAAAAGCGGGCCATCGTCCTTTTTCGACCGCATGACTCGCCAGTACACGAACCAGGCTGATCCTAGGTTGCCTAGGGCCGCCGCGACGCCAAGCAATAATGGCCACAATGCCCCTACGGAGAGGGTCCAGCCGATCGCCATGCACCCGAAGACCGCGATGTGAACGACATTGTCGCCCCAGTAGTCGATGATCCCGCCAAATCGCGTTTCCTGAAACCTGAGCCTGGCTAACTCACCGTCGCAGCCGTCCAAGATTGAATGTGCAAGAAAAAGAAAGGCTCCAATGGTCTGGCAGACCCATTGCGAGCACAGAAAAAAGAGCGCGCCGAACAGACCGATGCTAATAGAGAGCAATGTGATTTGGTTTGGCGTAATCGCGGTGGGCGCAAGACGACGGGCAATTCGCAGAGAAATCGGCCGTTCGACGTGCCGCGCCATAAATCCGTCGGTATCTTTGACGAGTCGGCGCAGCAAGCGCCACTCCGCGTCATCGACATCAACTGGTGTCGTGACGACCAGCGGATCGATCGCCGCGGGAATTGCGACCGGCGCTCCGAACGATTGCGTTAGCCGTTGCTGCACCGAAGTCAGGTCAAAGGCGCCCTTATCCGCCTCCAGCACCGCAATGGCATCTTTAACCGCGGGGGCCGCAAGCACGATCATCTTGTGCGGTATGGCCGCCCAATTTGCAGGCATAGGGGAGATATCGATAAGTTTTTCGAGCCAGTCAGGCTCGGCGAGAATAGCCCCATGCACAATGATCAATGGACTCGGTTTCAAAGCAAAACCATCGCCAACGCGGCGCCAGTCGGAAATGGCCGGAATGCCCTTTGGCGCGGCGTGATCCCGCGCCTGAAAATAGACTCGGCTATAGCCGGCGCGGCGAGCAGCTAAAGCTGTGCGACGCGCGAGCCCGAGCCCGAGAACTGTCGGTTCGCCGCTTTCCCCAAACGCCGGCTTCAGTGTGGACGTGCTGGGATCCGGCAAAAGAACAATGATAGGTGCGCTCGGACTGGGGCTTTGTGAATCTCGGTCCATCGGATCTGCAATTTTCCTCGGCTAAACAGCGACGTTGATACCACAAATGGCGCGTCTATTCTTGCCGCGTTCGGTGTCGAGCAGAGGGGAGCCGACCATTACTGTTTCATTCATCATCGCGGGTCTCTTTGGCCTAGCACTTGTCATCTGTTTGATTGCGTACAGCGGTGCAGGTGAAGTGGCCAATGCCATGCTGGTCATCGGCTGGTGGCTCGTGCCGATAGCTGCCTACCATATCATACCGATGCTCTTCTCCACTCTTTCGTGGCGCGAGCTGTTGCCACCTGCGAACCGTCCAGGCGTTGTCAGCATCACTTGGATCCGCTGGATTCGCGAATCAATCAACTCGCTGTTGCCGGTCGCCAACATCGGGGGCGACATAGCGAGCGCGCGCCTGATTCATTTGCGTGGCGTGCCAGGCTCGCAAGCTACGGCCAGTATGGTTGTTGACACAACGGTTGGTGTCGTCACGCAACTGGCTTTTGTCATGGCCGGCGCTACGCTGCTTCTACTGCGGCCTACCGGACACGCGGCGTTCGAGGTGTTAGCTGGAGTGCTGAGTGGCGTCGGCACGCTTGTCGTGGCGGTTGCGGCATTTGTCCTGCTGCAGCACAAGGACATGTTCGCGCGTTTCGTCAGACTTGCGCGCAGCACGTTACCCGAGAAATGGGTTTATCAATTCGAAGAAAATTCATCGGCGACCGACGACGCGGTCGTTAGGGCCTACCGCAGTGGTCCGGCCTTCTGGCGTGCGAACCTATTTCGCTTCATTGGGTGGGTTGGCGGCGCCGGCGAGGTCTGGCTTGTGATGTGGTGTCTCGGCCAGCCTATCGGTGCGGCCGATGCATTCATCCTTGAAAGCCTGTCGTCTGGCGTACGCGCTGCGGCCTTCATGGTGCCTGCGGCAATTGGCGTTCAGGAGGGTGGGCTTGTCCTGTTCGGCGCCTTGTTCGGGCTGCCGGCCGAGATCGGGCTAGCTATCTCGTTGTCGAAGCGAGTGCGCGAGTTGCTTCTGGGCTTACCTGGGCTGTTTTTTTGGTACTGGCTCGAGGCGCATTATTTGCTACGCCGGAACGGCGGGTAGGGACGGTTGCCGATGCCGCCTTCGGCGAGACCACTTGCGCAACTTCATCAGGCGCGGTGGCGGGGGAGTCGACGGCGTCCGGCAAGCCAAGCGCTTCACGTAGTTCCGCACGTCGTGTCTGGTAGTAGCTCGAACGCAAGAATGTGTAGAAATCGATTGACGCATCCTCGGCCATCTTCAGCTGACCAAGTCTGTCCACCGTATCAAGGCTTGCAGTGGTGATCGCGATGCCCAGTTGCGTTCCGAAGAGGAGACCGACTGGATCGCCGAAGCGATCGACGAAGTCACCGACCGCATCGCGCGTGGTCGTAGGACCCCAATAAGGCCGCACCATGTAAGGTCCTTCGGCAACACCCCAGACAAACAGTGTCTGACCAAAATCGCCGGTTTGCTGCGGGATTCCTTGACGGCTCGCGAGATCAACTAGACCACCGACGCCGAATGTCGTGTTCATGGCGAAACGCGCAGCCGTCTTGCTTGCAGCTTCGAGACGACCCTGCAACAAATTGTTCACGAAGATTCGTGGCTCTTTCAAGTTTGAATTGAAATCGTGCAGACGATCGTGCATAGGGCGCGGGACGACCGTTTGCACAGTCTTCGCGACCGGGCGCAATACTTCCTGATTCATTGCTAGCATCTGGCGATTGACGTGTTCGTTAGGATCCTGAAGGGGTAACGACGCGTCCCTGGGCGCAGAGGCGCAACCGGCCACAACGACAGGCAATGCGAGTACTATCGCCCATCTGGCCCGGATTTGACCGCAACGCATCTACTTTCCCGCTCCTTTTTTCAATTCCCCTGCAGCCCGAGTTTGTTCAGACGCGGCATAAACCCGGACGTCATGCGCCAGTCAGATCCAATTCGACAAAACTAGCAGAGCCGATAATTTAGGGTGTTACTTTTATGTCACAGGAGAAGGTTTTAGGTCGTTTGTTTACTGCTATTTGGGTTGGTCTGAGTCGCCAAAAGCGCAGGCTGAAAAAGCACTGCCGCCGCCAGCGTTGTGACCAGACACAGCGCCATCAGTTTGCCCATGCTGGAGGTACCTGGGTGATGTGAGAACCAAAGGCTACCGAATGCGGTTGCAGTCGTACAGGCACTGTAGATGACGGCCCGCGTCAGACTTGATTGCAGAAAATTCCGCTCACCCGAACGCCAGGCGACGATGTAGTAAATCTTGAAAGCCACGCCAACGCCGAGAAGAAGCGGCAGCGCGATGATGTTGGCAAAGTTCAGCTGCAGCCCCATCAGCACGCAGATCTCAAGTGTGACAATGATTGCGACGAGCAGAGGCACGAGCGTCAGCGCGACGTGACTCCAGCGCCGTAACGTAATGAACAGGATGAGTGCGATAGACGCCACAGACCAGATCGCGGCCTGAATGAACGCTTTGACGATTGTCGCTGCCGCCTCAATGACAAAGACCGGCTTTCCGGCTGCATCGGGCGCAACGTCGCGCACAGCCGCGACGAAACGTTCTAAGGTTTCGTTGTCGTTGCCGTCGCCGCTCGGCGCGACTTCTAGTCTGGTGAGGCCGTCCGCCGAGACCCAGCGTCGGGTCAACGATTGGGGAAGCGTCTCGACCGTAACGTGCTCGGCTGAGAGCAGGCTTCTCACTTGACTCAGTGTTGTCACCAGCGGCCCCACAAAAACGCGTTCAGCTTCTTTTCGTTTAGCTTGGGATTGCGTTGCCAGTGCGGTCAGGAGATCGGCGAGGCGTCGGGTTTGAACTGCGGCCGGGCTATTGTCGAAATCAGCCGCTGCGCTGCGCAGGTCACGGGCCGTCGTTTCGATCGCAGCCAAAGTGTCAGCCGTCGTGGGTTTCGGTTCGATCTGGTCGGGGTCGAGCGTGTTGCGTAGGAAGAAGCTCGCGTCGTCAATAATGGCGAGCTTCTCTTCCTGATCCTTTGGTACGAAGCTCTGAAGCGTTACGACGTGCGCGACCTCCGGCAATCGTCGCAATCGCTCGGCAAGCGCGGAAGCGCGCATGACGTTTCCTTCAAGAATATCAAGCGTGTTCGGACTCGTGTCAGGGTCGGCCATAAGATCGAGCAGGGTCGCCACAGACTCGCTGTCTCGGGACCGCAGATCGAGTGGGTTGAAGTCGAATCGTAGACCTGTGAGTAAAGGCAGGCCAAGGATTGTCACTGCGAGCGTCGTGCCGACAACCCATTTGCGCTGTGTTTCTAGGAACCGGTCGACCGGCGCAAGCGCGGCGTACCCGATCGGTTCGCGTTCGCCTGGAGGCTTGAACACGGCGAGCAGCGCCGGCAGGAGGGTTACGGTCGTTGCGAACGCGACGATCATCCCCGTTCCGGCGATCAATCCCAGTTCGGACAGACCGACATAGGACGTCGGCAGGAACGAGTAGAAGCCTGCGGCAATTGATGCTGCCGCCAGCATAAGGGGCGCCGCCAATCCTTTCGCCGTCTCGAGCAGGGCGCTTTCGAGTTCGTGTGATTCAAATCGGTCAGCACGGTAACGCACGCTGAATTGGATGCCGAAATCGACGCCCAACCCGACAAAAAGCACGGCGAACGCGACGGAAATCAGGTTCAGGGTTCCTACCATTAAAAGTCCGATAGCGGCTGTTAGGGTGAGACCCGCCAGGAGGTTGATAAACACGGCTAGAATGATCCGGGCCCTCCTCAGCGCGAGCCAAAGCACAAGAAGGACAAGCAGAAGAGTGATGACGCCATTCAATACGGCACCGTCGGCAATTGTTGAGAATTCCTCGTCGGCCATGGCCACGGATCCTGTCAGGCGTACCTTCACGCCCCGCTCGGGCATCAGCCCGAGGCGCGATACTGACGCGCGAATCGTTGCGGTCGCCTTGCGCCCCGGCTGAAGATCACTGAAGTCCAGGATGGGCTGGATGTTGATGAACCGGCGAAGGTCCGAAGGCTCAGGCGTACGGCCTGTTATCAACTTGCGCCAGGAGAACGCCGGATGCTTTCCGCTCGACAGCGTTTCCAACGCGTCGGCGATTTCCGTGAGTGCCGGTCTCAGATCCTCGAGTTTAGTCTTCCCAAGCCGCAATCCTTCGACCGACTGCGACAGTGTGCGAAGAACACCTCGTAGGGTCGGATCGGCCGAAAGAGTCCCGAGGAACGGCTGTGCCCCGATGAGGTCATTTGCATCACGGCGCACTTCTTCGACGGACCGAAAGAGTACGCCATTGCGCGCAAAAAACTCGCCGCCATCAGGGCGGGTGACGGTTCGAATCACGTCCGTGTGGTGTGAAAGATCTTCTGTAAGTATGTTTGCCGCTTCCTCAGCAGCCTCAGGTGTCGAGGCGTCAATGACAGCAACGATCTGATCTATTCTCCAGGGAAAGGCTCGATCAAGTGCGCGCTCTTGTTGGCGCCATGGCAATGAACTTGATAGGAGCTGGTTGCTGTCAGTCGTGATGGCGAAGTGGCTCGCGAAATAGGCAGTGGACAGGATCACAACGAACAGGAATGCAAGAACCACAAACCATGCATGCCGGGTCGAGAAGCGTACGGCCTGCGTGGTTCCTGTGACTGCTAGTTGATTGGTGGTCCTGGTCATCGAGCTTGCGAAAAAAGCACATTCATTTCAAGCTGTCGCCTACGTCTTGACGAGGCCTCAATCCAATTCCAATAACGTTGTCCAAACCAAGGTTGGTAGCCGCCAGTCGAAAGGACCACGTCGCCCAGCCAGCAGTGCCCATCCAGTGCGGAAATCACAATGAGAGAGTCCAACCACGCTTTTCGTCATGCAATTGGGGTTGCCGTAGCTGTCGGCATCTTGATCATTCCATTCCGAGCGCATGCGCAATCGACGGCCGTCACGCACATCCAAAGCTATTATCAGCAGTTAATGCCGACGATCCAGCAAGCGGGCCGCTTGAGTGTTCGCGAGCGCGACAAGCGCTTTGCGCCAGCAATCACCTCCGCTTTCGATCTTCCGACAATGACCCGGCTGGCGGTGGGGCCCGCCTGGCAATCGTTTTCGCCTGGGCAGCAGGGCGCTGTGCGCGAGGCATTCGCCAAGTTCATCATCGCCGACTATGCAAGTCAGGTTAAGGACTATTCCGGCGAAAGCTTCGTCGTGGATCCGAAAACGGTACCGGAGCCGCGCGGTGGGGGCGAAATTGTGAAGACAAAGCTGTTGCAGCCTGGCGGTCGCACTGTGACTATCAACTATCTGGTTCGGGGCGGAAAGGTGATTGACGTCTACCTCAACGGCACAATCAGCGATCTGGCGACGCGTCGCGACGAATTTGCCTCGATTATCGCTTCGGGTGGCGCCGAAGGCTTGATCAAGAGATTGTATGATCGAACGCAGAAGCTGCTTGCGGGCTAAGCCTCAATGGGTCGATGCTGGTTTGCCGGAGGGTCGGCGGGGCTCGAATCCCCGGCATAGCGAAACCCGCGACGGATGAGCGCTCACGAAAAAGTTCTGATCACTGGAGCAAGCGGGTTCGTCGGCTCGGCTGTCGCGCACAAACTCGTCGAGGCCGGATATTCGGTCCGCGCGCTCGTCCGTGAGAGAGACGCGTACTCCACCCTCGCTGGCCTGGACATCGAGTTTCTCAAAGGCGATGTGCGCGACCGTGGAGCGGTCAACCGTGCGGTGACAGGAGTGCGTTACGTTTTTCATGTGGCCGCTGACTACCGTTTGTGGGCCCCGAATCCAAACGAAATTTTTGCCACCAACGTTGATGGCACTCGCAACGTCATGGAGGCGGCCTTGGGTGGGGGGGTCGAACGGATCGTTCATACTAGCAGTGTTGCCACCATTGCCCTGCGTCACGGCGGCATCGCAGACGAGTCCGCTTCCATGCCCGAAAGTGAAGCAATCGGCGCGTACAAGCAAAGCAAGATCGCGGCCGAACGCCTAGTCGACTCGATGGTGACCGAGCGCGGTCTGCCAGCAGTTATAGTCAACCCCTCGACACCGATCGGACCTCGCGATGCACGACCAACGCCGACCGGTCGCATCATCGTGGAAGCGGCCAAGGGTCGGATTCCAGTGTTCGTCGATACGGGCCTCAACCTTGTCCATGTAGACGACGTGGCGAATGGTCATCTCGCGGCGTTGCGCTCCGGAAAAATCGGCGCGCGCTATATCCTTGGCGGTGAAAACGTTCTGTTTTCGAAAATGCTGAAAGACATCGCCGGCATCGTAGGCCGCCGGGCGCCGTGGATGAGGCTTCCCTGGCGTGCTTTAGTTCCAGTGGCGCTTGTCGCGGAAAGGGTGGCGGCCATTACAGGACGTGAGCCATTCGCCACTTTAGATGGGCTCTACATGGCCAGAAATCGTATGTTCTTTACTTCCACTAAAGCCGAGCGGGAGCTGTCCTACCGTTTCCGTCCCTATATTCAAGGAATCGAAGACGCGGTGCACTGGTTTCGTGCAACGGGACACCTGAATTTCTCGTAGCGGTAGAGTTGCTCTAACCATTGAGGGCGGGGGTGCGACTGGAGCGCTCGATGAGGCGGAGATGAGACAGCGATCCGCGAAAGAGCTAGTCGCGCTCGGGCCCGATATCATTCTTACGCAAAACACACCTCCGACTGCATCGATGTCGCAGGAGACGCGTACCATCCCCGTGATTATTGTGATCGTTGCTGATCCGGTCGGCAGCGGCTCTTGCCGGAAGTTTGGCGCGGCCGGGCGGCAATGCCATCGGTTTCAGAGGTCGATCCCTCAGGCTTCACTTTGTGCACTGCATACGTCTCATACGTCTGCTTCTGACCCCTGGCGGACACTGGACCATTGTCCAACTCGTCCTCCAATCCAAGGTTAAATAGCTTCGGTTCTGCTTCCCACCTAAAGGAGGTTTGCAATGAAATTTGCTTTGCCGTTCACGCTGATCGCGCTGTCGCTGATCACAGTCGCGCACGGACAAGCACCGCCCAATAATGTAATTCCGGTCACACCAGACACGTTTGTTCGGGCTGAAAGTGATCTCTATTTCAGCGCGGTGGCTCTCAAGAATGGTGCCTTCGGAAAATTGTACTTCAAGCGCGACGTGTCACCTATCGATCAACAGGACATCATCCGCCAAAACCGCGATACGCTCTACGGAGCGGGCGTATTCGACCTCAATGCGGGTCCAGTAACCGTCACATTGCCGGACGCCGGCAAGCGCTTCATCTCGATGCAGATCATCAATGAGAATCAATATACCTGGCCCGCGATCTACAATTCGCAGCCACACACCATCACCAGGAAGCAAGTCAGCACACGTTACGTGATGTTTGCTTTCCGCATTCTGGTCGACCCCAACGATCCCAAAGACCTGCAACAGGCGCGTGCCCTGCAAGACGCTGTCAAGGTCGAGCAACCCGGCGGCCCCGGCATGTTTCAGGTGCCGAAATGGGACCCGGCGAGCCAGAAGAAGATACGCGATGCGCTGTTGGTGCTGGCGACGACAGCCAATGACACCAGCCGTGCATTCGGGACCAAGGACCAGGTCGACCCGGTGCAGCGCCTCATCGGAGCAGCCTCCGCCTGGGGAGCCAACCCACCGAAAGACGCAACTTACCTGAACGTCGTGCCGGCCAACAATGATGGTGCGACGGTTTACAAACTCGTCGTCAGGGATGTGCCCGTGGACGGTTTCTGGTCCGTCAGTCGCTACAATGAGAAAGGCTATTTCGAGAAGAACGCACTGGGCGCCTACACGATCAACAACATTACCGGAAAGAAAAGCACCGATGGCTCGGTTGTCATCCAGTTCGGCGGCTGCGATGGCAACATTCCAAACTGTCTGCCCATCGAGAAGGGTTGGAACTACATGGTGCGGCTCTATCGTCCACGCGAGGAAATTTTCAAGGGAAAATGGAACTTCCCAGCGGCGCAGCCAGTCTCTCAGTAGAGACAAGCGCACGACGTTTCCCCTAGGTCCAATATGCCTGCCGGTATCGTCCTATCAGTATCCCGACGCGAGGAGTAGTTTGTCCGAACCATCGCCTCGTTAATGAAGGGCCAAGCGACAAATACCCACCAGCTTTTCGGCAATCACAAATAATTACGACAGGAGTCGTCATGACCAGCGTACGGTTCGCTGCAGCCTTGCTTGTTCCACTGATCTTTGCCGCGCCGGCGTCTGCGCAAGCTCCCAAGGCCTGGACGCAAGCAGGCATGCTTACGTGCAAGCTCAACCCGAGCATCGGCTTCATTATAGCTGGCCACCAGTCGATGGAATGTCGCTATGTGCCCAGCGATGGCAGCACGCCACAAGCCTATCAGGGCGCGCTGAATACGGTTGGTATCGACATCGGCATCAGTGCTGGTGGAGTACTTGGTTGGGCAGTCCTTGCGCCAACCGGCGGAATACCAGCGGGTGGCCTGGCCGGCGAATACGTCGGTGCGTCTGGAGATCTTGGGATTGGTGTCGGTGCCGGCGCCAACGTTTTGATAGGCGGATCAGCTCGTACCTTCGCGTTACAGCCGATTTCACTCGAGGGTTCGATCGCCGTCAACGTTGCCTTAGGTGTATCCGGCCTTAAATTGCGTCCGGTGCTTTGACATCAAGAGATAATGAGGGAGCTGTACCTGGCGCGCAGCGGCCCCCTATTGGCTGCCGTATCAATAAGCTTGCAGTGCCAGCACGCCTCCAGGACCGATCATCAGCCCCCAAACTTCGTCGACGCCGAGTTCAACCTCATCGCTCTGCAATGGCTTGCCCTGGAGCTTGATGGAATATTTCCGCAAAAAAACGTGCAGTGCTCGGGAAGGGAAGTCACACTAATTTACCCGCGCCGCAGAGTTATCGTGGCCCCGCGTACCTCCGCCTGCGCATCCTTCGACTTGATTGAGACCGCTTGCTTGTCCCCGGTCGTCACCAGATTCAGATCTGCGTCGAACGACGGCCCTTTTGCAAATACCCGGAAACCGGCGCCCTCGACTTTGCCCGATAGGGTTCCGGCCGCATTGCGGGAAGACTCACTCCAATTCCCTGTGATTGCACCGGCAGAATATGCAGCGCTGGCGAGGAGATCAAAATTGTAGCTTTCACTGGCACAATGAAGATTGAGTTGAAGTTTACTTTGATTTTTCAGGACGTCATAGGACGCACGACATCTGATGGGTTCGTGCTTCCCATTTGCTAAATCAATTGTTCCAGCGCCGGACCAACTACCTTCCAGCGGCGCGAAGGGACTTTCGGCAGATGCAGACCCGACTGTTGCTCTGGTCTGCGCAGTAGCAGACCCGATCAATAACAGCATCGCCAGGGCTGGCACGACCACGCGAGGGCGAATCGTGTTGGAAGGCTTCGACATCGAATACCTCATTGTTGCGGCGCCATTGACCGATAACATTTAGCCTTTCGCTCTTGTTCCATCGAAATCCGCGCCACGTTTTGAACACAGGCTAAGTGTTCGCTACTTGCCGGGTGGACATCATGTTTCGTGAAATAGGCTTGCTAGTCGGACTGGTGACGGCTCTGCCAGCAGTGGCAGGTGAAATGACGGCTAGCGAGGCTCGCAATTTCGTGACCGAAAAACTATTCAGCTATAGTTGCTTTGATGGCACGCGCGGAGTGGCCCGCGTTCATCTCGACGGTTCAGTGGATGGCTCGATACAAGTTCGAGGTGCAGGCCAAACACATTACGGCACGATGCCGGCCGCCACACTGCGCGTCGATGGAGAACGCGTTTGCGCGTCGCTGCCCGACTCGATTATGCAACCGTGCTTCTATCTTGAGCGCATCAGTGCCGACACCTTCCGGGGGTCGATCTCTGGGCTTAGTTTTGCGTATTGTGATTTCACGCGGTTTGAAGAACGCGTCGTGCGCGGTCGGCGCCAACATAGACCATTCTCGCAAACTGCTGACAAGTAGTGACGTCACAACGCACGAAGTTTTAGACGTGCGTCTGGTGAGCTACGGACCGAGTCAAACGGATAACTACCGCCAGGTCGGCAATTACGTCGGAAGGATCTTAAAGGACCGCCACCGATCTACGGACATCCAATCCTCGAAAGTCGAGTTGATCATCAACCTCAAGACCGCCAAGGCGCTAGGTATAACCGTCCCATTGCCGCTGCTTGGCCGCGCCGACGGGGTGATCCAATAAGACTGCTGTACGCTCAAAAAACGCAGAGTTTGCTGCGATTGCCTCATTGCTGCTCGTACATTCAAGTGGTATCACGCGCACCGCAGGCTAATGAACTTGTCTCGAATTTTCCTAGGTTTGCGAGAACGTTCAGCGCCTCTCTTCGGGCGCCATCCTACTCCTGCAAGGCGCCGGTAGCTCAGCTGGATAGAGCACCAGACTTCGAATCTGGGGGTCAGGGGTTCGAATCCCTTCCGGCGCGCCAGCAACTCTTTGAATCTGATTCAGAATTTCTGCGCGATTTTTTGCCTGTTGACAGCAGGATCCTTGGGGCAGCACCGGGGCAGCACGCGACAAGTTTTCAACTGCACCTAATCCTTGACCGAGAAAAATCTTCGATAGTATGGGGTCAGCTTTTCGGACACCGCGGAACGGCTGGGCTTTTGTCCCAATGGTTACGCAGTTGATCGAGCGACGGTGCGTCAGAGAAAGACCGGTCGGCCCGTTCGCTTTGAACTGACCGAACACACACGCCAGGCCATTGATGCCTACCTCAAGTCCTCGCGTAAGAAACTTGGCAAATTCCTTTTCACAAGTCCAAGATCCGGGCGAAGCATGACGCCTCGTCAGTATGGGCGACTCGTAACAGATTGGTTGATCGGTATAGGGCTAGACGCGCACCTGTACGGTACGCATTCACTGCGGCGAACCAAGGCAACGCTCATCTATCGCCGCACAGGCAATCTCCGAGCCGTCCAACTGCTGTTAGGTCACACGAAGATAGAGAGTACTGTCCGTTACCTCGGCATCGATGTGGATGATGCCCTTACCATAGCGGAGCAGGCTGACGTTTAAACGATCGGGGCAGAGCAAAAAATGCTCTGCCCTCATCGGAAACCCACGATGTCCGCTGTTTCGGTCGCTTTCAGGGGTAAAGCGGACATGCGTTAGTGCACTGCACATGTCTGCTTTTGACCCAAAGCGGACATTAGCCGGAACCCATAGGCAACCCGACGTTTTATCTCTGATGGGGCTAGGAAAATGTGAACGTTTCTTTTGCGCTATGTCAAAGTCGAAGTTGTATGATGTGACAGTATATTTTTATGAATAAAGCCTCAGACCCTCGGCTCATCTGGGTCGCCACGGTGCTGGCTGTAGCTGTGTTCGTTCTTTACATCGTGCACGTCTAGAGTGCGGCGTCGGAGACGACCACTCATAAAAACGTGTGAGGCCCGATTAGGTCCCGCACGCAACGTTACATACTACCCAATAACGTTTCCCTCGGCCGCGGCTATCTTCAACCGAGGTGTGTGCATTGCCCGCATTCCAACGGCTAGACTGTCGAAATTCCGGCTTCGAGCAATCTGACAACCCATTCCGCCGATGCAAGAATGCTAGCCCGTTGAGCCAATTTATTAGTCGCGCGGAAATTTTGATTAAGCAGAGTTATCGCCGTGCGCCGTAGCTTCGGATTGACTCCAAAAACG
>AF_2010_repII_A001DRAFT_10000130_pt1 | contig 12979 bp, 12 predicted proteins | sample AmaForreplIIA001_FD_9190 | JGI IMG/M metagenome (IMG submission 9190)
GGTACGGTATCAATACCGACTACAACTACTAACAACAACAACAATACTGCAGGTACGGTATCAATACCGACTACAACTACTAACAACAACAACAATACTGCAGGTACTGGTACTGGAAAAGAGAATGGCACCGCGGGCCGGCAGACAACGGGCACGACCCCTTTTGTTTTCCCATCGACTTCCCCCTATGTCAGGAACCCTACTTTATCTACCTCTGCTCCTTCGGTCACCGGCAAGAGCGGTGGTTCTCCGCAACTTCCCCCCGTTGCTAATGCAGGGCCTGATCAAGTAGTAGCTGGGGGGTCGGCTGTAATTCTTAATGGCTCGGGAAGTACGGCACGAGGCGGCGTCATCCTTTCGTACTCGTGGACGCAAATTCCAACCAGTGCGACAGTTACTTTGAGTGGAGTAAATACCCCGATGTGGGAGTTTACCGCTCCCAACTTCGTCACTGATACACTCCTAAGGTTCCGGCTCACAGTAACAGATGACCTAGGACAAACGGGCGTTGCTACTGTAAACGTTTTGGATAAGGCCAGCCCACGGCCTACTACGCCATCGCATGGCCTGATGACAAATGCACCTTTAATCACATCAGCTCCAATAGGAGTAACTAACGTTTCTCACTCAGTTATCCCGTCCTCTAAATCTCAGTCGATAATGCCACCGTTGACTCCTCCCATAACTCCACAGGTGAGCACTCAGACTAATCCCCCTCCCATAACTCCACAGGTGAGCACTAATCCCCCTGCCGAAACACACTCCCATAATCATTCACCGACTGCTAATGCTGGGCATGATCAAATCGTGCAGTCTAATTCGACTGTTCTTTTGGTCGGTAGCTCAAGTAAAGATCAGGACGGTGATCCATTGACATATCATTGGGCGCAAATCACAGGGAGCCCTGCTAATAACCTGGGTGGGGCTAATACACCAGTATGGGAATTTAGAGCTCCTAACGTTGCCGCGGATACCAGCCTTACATTCCAGTTGACAGTTACTGATACAGAGGGCCTAAGCGATACAAGCACCGTGAATGTGGTGGTTAAGGGAGCTTCTCCTTCATCGACACTAACAAATTTCCAGAATACCGGCACTGAGGGACATCATAGATAGGAATAGCACGTTGTACCTAGAGAGTAACCTCCCCTTATTCAAATCGAATAAGACTTCGTATCCAGAGTTAGATGTCAAGATACCAATTCACAAATGAACTGACAGCCTTCGCACGATGGGAGTACTGCATCTTAACTGCCCTTGACTCGCCAAAAGTCANATCGCTGTCCATTGGAACAAAAATTGGATCGTAACCCCAACCGTGACCTGAAGGCTGCAGAGAAATTTTTCCTTCCGTTTTCCCAAAGAAACGTTTGAGTTCTGTGCCATCATTGTAAACAAGGATTGAAAGAAAGCAGGCTTCTCTTTTTCTCGAACCTGATAATAGTTTGAGGATTCCTTCATTGCCGATGCTGCTGAAAACGAAGGATGAATAGGGACCTGGGAAACCTTTTAACCCATTAATAAAAAGACCGTCGTCTTCAACGAGGACTGGCATTGATATCATATTGTAAGCAGCTTTGGACTTTTCTGCAGCAATCTTATCGAGCGAATTTGCTTGAATTTCTTGCAGTTTCCGTTTTAGAAATTTGACGGAAATCTCGTGTTGCTTTAGTATCTCATGGATCTCCTTGTACTTATTCATATTTGTGCTAATGAAGTACAAAGTACACATTACCTTCTAAATATGAGGTCGAGAATAAATAGTTCAAAGCATGTGTTTGAATAATTTGGTGGACTGATAAGAATTTTATACTTGATGACCCATATGAGAGTACTAATGTCCGCAGAGGATACCAGTGATCGTGCCCAGATGAAAGTATCACCTATCTCATCTGATTTTCAGTGTTTTGTATGCGGTGCAATTTTTACAACAGATGAAGATAGAAAACAGCATTTGGAGAAAGAAGCTGGGGGAAAATTAATTGCCTCTTCTGACGACGAGAAACAGATTGCAAACATTCAAGAGGCCCTCAATAAAGGCCGTAAGCATTACTTCTAACTTGGAATCCCAACCCTTGTGCAGTATGCCTCTCTTAAAAACAAATCAACATTTAGCTTCAGACCTGTTCATTTTTTGTCCATATTCAACTTTGTAGAGCGGTCTCAACTTGAGCTTAGCTAAATCTGGCATACCTACCACGTCGTTCGATCTCTGTAACTTTTTCAAGAATCTTTCTGACAGCTGCATTTCCCAAAATATCAGAATATCCGGTCAAAAAGTGTTTAAATAAAATATCGCTTACACGAATGTGAGCGCTTCCATAAATTTCTTTCAGAAGCCTGATGTCACTTGCTCTATCCTCAAGACGTTCGGAGTAAAAAGACAAACCGAAATCGAGTATAACTAAATTAGTACCTAAAACGAAGTTGGACGTTGCCAGATCCCCGTGGATAATATTTTTAGAATGAAGCAGTGCAGCATATTTTCCCATAGCTGTTGCCAAGCTAGGATTCAATACATCTTTCGCATTTTTTCCAGATACGAATTCCATGACGATTTCGGATTTGACTGGGTCTACGAAATAAACGAACGGAGTTAATACTCCTGCGGTTTTTGAGGCCGATAACATACGGGCCTCATGAATGGTTCTCCGTCTGCGGATTTCTGAATCAAGTGATTTGTGCCGGTAAGGCTTCATTGCCCTAATTTTTGAAATCGATTTTCTACCGTACCAATTGGAAATGTAAATGTTAGCCTCCGCTCCTCTCTTAATTAACACCCTTCGTCTTGATGCTGCAATAGTAATATAGCATGGACATATAGCATAAAAAGATGAGTTCTGCCGAACCTAGACAAGGCGAGAGACGAATTCTAGACGAAGACTGCGCGGAAGAAAATTTGAAAAACGGAATACTCACACTAACTAACCAACGTATTCTATTTGAGAGGACTGAGGGAACCATGTTAACATTTTCTAAAAAAACCAAAGGAGTGCTCCTGGATATCCCTCTTGAAAAAATAATATCAGTGAAAGCCGAGGGTTTCATTGTAACAAAATTCATCATCGCTACCGCTGATGATGTCTACAAATTCGGTGTATACAGCAATAGTAAGTGGGCTAAGGCCACAAAGGAACAAATCGATGCGCTCAAAAAACCTACTTGATTATTTACGCCAAGGTACGTCTACTTGATCAATGCGCCATGATTGATTCACTGAAGCCTCTTCTACCTTAACCACTTTCCGGTTTGTGCAATATTCGAGCATTCCTGTCCATGCTATTTGCACACCGTTGTCTCCTGCAAATTTGGTTGGACAAATATAAAATTTGCTGCCCAGCCTTCTGCAAGCGCTCTTAAGCATCGAGGCTAGCCGTCTATTTGCAGCTACTCCTCCGACTATTAGGAATTCGGGTTTAGATGTAAACGAAAGGGCTCTTTCAACTGCCTCGGTGATCATGGCAAACGCCGTTTCTTGCAACGAATACGAGAGTTCAGCATGGGCGCGCTCGCCCATGTCACTTGAGATCGCTCTGATAGCAGAAGTAAGCAAGCCAGAAAATGACACATCATTTCCTTTTACCACGTACGGTAATGATCGATAATTGCCGGTGGACTGGCGGGCAAGCTTTTCAATCCTGTCGCCGCATGGCGACGCAAACCCAATCCTTCTTCCAAACTGGTCTAGTAACTGCCCAAGTGTGATGTCTAGAGTCTCGCCAAAGACTCGCCACCTATGACTAGAAAAGACCAGAATCATAGTATGCCCTCCAGAGACCAACAATACCAATGGGTCGCGGCAGCCCGTGAGCATCGAGCCCAGCTCTACATGACCAACGGCATGATTGACCGGTACGATAGGCTTGTCGTGGAAGGCCGCCAGGGCCCTAGCTACGACTGCCCCGACTCTAAGGCATGGGCCGAGGCCAGGACCAGCTGAAAACGAAACGATATTTACGTCATTGGTAGTAAGTCTGGCATCTTTCAGGGCACTTCTAAGCACCCTGTCAGCAACTTCACAGTGATGCCTTGATGCCTCCCTCGGATGAATGCCTGTTCCTTCTGGAGGGATGAAAACATCGCGCCGATCTGAAAGTATACGGCCTTTTCTGATCCGACTCTCGGGGAGATATTCTATTAGTGAACATCCAAACGTGTGTGCAGTACTTTCTATCCCAAGGCAGATCATTTCTTAGATATCCTATCCACTGCTAGTTGTCGAAACTATCTTGATTACGTCGTCATGTTTTAGTTTGTGTTCAGCGCCTATTCTGTGCTTGCTGCGGACGTCTATTGCATATAGAAAGCCTTTCGCCAGGTCTTCGTGTATGAGCCCAGCCAAATCTTTTGCGGTCGAATCTTGAGGTATCAGGCGCGCGTCTGGTAGAATATGCCCTTTCTTGTCTGTTAATCTTAGCTCATCTTCGACGGGATAAACCACGATGAGCCTTAGCATACAAAAACACACGTGATTTATGACCTCTTGCACACCAGTGGATCCGTGTCTTCGGATTAGTGACTCCACAATCCCCAACGCTCTTTTTTGTGCGTCATTCAATGAGCCCCCGGATATAATCTCAAATGAATTATCTCCAGGTAGGTATCGCACCGTACCTCGCTTCGCAGCTTTGCGTAGCATTGATTCAGCTTCAGCTGAGCAGGCATGAACCTGGTCCCCGTTGCTTTTCATTGCGGTTATGACGCTTGTCGCTGATTGCAGATCGGCCTTGTTTGCTGCGATTATAATCGGTTTTGTTCGTAGCCTAATAGTTTTGCAAAACCTCAAAACGTCTTGACCAGTCCATTCCGTTGGTTTCTTAGTGTAAAGTCCTGTTTCTGTTAGAACGCTAATAACTGGTCCCTGTCTTATTCCTAATCCGGACAATCTTTTTGATAGAAGCTGTTCTAGCTTTTTTTGTTGGTTCTCTGCATCCCTTACTACCTTTGTCCACTCTCTACCCACAACAGATACAAGCCACTGATCAAACTCTTCTTCCACAAATTTAATATCAGACAACGGATCACCTGTCCCCTGCGCGATCGGCTTCCCTTCTATGTCAGTAGAGGCAGAGGCGTCAATTACGTGAATCAGAGCATCCGCTTGACGTGCGTCGTCAAGGAATCTGTTCCCAAGTCCTTTACCTAGGTGTGCGCCAGGCACCAGGCCTGGAACGTCTATTAATCTAATAGGGATAAATCGGTTACCTTCTATGCATACGGAGTGAACTGGATTGTCTTGAACGTTAAATTCTTTACATACACATTTGACTCGTACGTGCCCCATACCTATGTTAGGGTTTAGAGTCGTAAAAGGAAAATTAGCGGCCTGAACGTTGAGCTCCGTTGCTGCATTGAAAAATGTAGACTTACCTACATTAGCTTTACCAATTATACCAATGAGCATATGACAAGTGAATACGCCAGTTGAATTATTTTAACCTAGATTAATATCTTTCAAGTCGCTACCAAAAAAAGGAAAATAGCCAGATATTTAAGTACCCCGTCATGCTCAGATTTTATTAGGCAGGCATTTTGGCGGGAATCATTGCGCTTAGGACAGAGGTCACAGGAATAAGCCTTTTACAACTTCTCTCTCATTGCATGCGCCTGCTTCAACACAGAGGAAAAGCCTATTGGAAGATTACAGTCGGAAAGAGGACGGTAAGCGGAGAGGGCTCGATCCCCTCTGATGAGAAGATAAGGCTGTTGGCTGGAAAAGAAACACTTGTGGGCAAAACGGCAGTTGGCTACTTATCCAAAAGATCGCCACAATTACACAGCATGCACAAGATTCAAGTGGTTTTGGACGGTTTTTTTGTCGACACAGAGAAACTTCATCTTCATCCGCTGATTGGAGCGGCCAGAGACTCGGATTCACTTTACAAGATCTATAGCGTCTTCACAAAATTGCTACTTGAACGCGAGCAACCAGGAAGAGCAGTCGAATTCCTCGATAGACACCTGCGGGGAAATTTGATAGTTAAAGTCGGCGATAACGTTTACGCTTTTAGGAACAGCACTGGCTTCAAGCCCCTCGTTACTGCCTCGAATAGGAAAAAAACTTTGAATCTAATTTCTTCGGAGAACTGTTTACACACATCACTAAGTGACATGAAATTTAAGGATGTAAGACCAGGAGAACTGGTGGCACTAAGTGAAGAAGGGGTCCAAAAGGTATGCACAGATTTGCCTTCTCAGTCAATACTGCTAGATCCTTTCGAGTTCATAAGGGAGTCGCACGTCGCATCGTTATTTAACAACAAAAGCATTTACGAAATCAGGAAAAACATAGGAAGAGAACAGGCTAACTTCTTGGGTTTCAAGATGCGTTCGGACTTCGATACTGCATACGCAGAGCCTGACTATACCCGTCCTATGTCTCTCGGTTTTAGCACCGGATACCGAACTTTGAACAAAAGGTTCGAGATAGCCGAGGGAATAATTAAGGATAGATATGACGACGCTGACCACATGATTGACTTCTCAGAACAGGTGAGTAAGAACAAGTTGCTTACGACAGGTAGGTCCCTGAAATTTGTGATACAAGATCAGGTTCAAAACAAAAATATAGCTGCCGTGCAAGGGACGATTCAGACTGGAAGCACCGTACGAGAAACACTTTATTATTTGCGCGAAGCAGGGGCAAACTCTATCCACGTGGTGATAAGCTATGTGCCGACCGTTGATGGGAGACAAGTTGGGCTGTACACTCAAAACAGAGAGCTAATAGCAAACAAATACCTAGGTAAAGTGTCGTCTATAGAAGAACTCAATGAAAATGTGAAAAGGGAAATAGGAGCCGACAGCGTATGCTACAATAGTCCCGGAATCCTCGCAAAAGGGATAGGCGTGCCAGAGAACAGTCTGTGGTTCCCAGAATGGGTAAGATTCTTGGACTACAATCCCTAAATCTTTCTAACAATAAAGGTAGAGATTTCGAACGTAGTAGCATCTGAGATATTATCCAAACTCGTTGCCACATAGCGACGAAGGGTAATTCTCCCCTAGGAGAAGAACATCCATTTTCGGCTAATTATTGTATATGTATACAACAAGAAAGTACTAGACTAGATTAAACGTCGGATCAGGTAAGATTAATATCTGTCCGAATTTTCCCAGGAATATTTGCTAATATTCGTACGGTCTATATCATATATATATTGAAATTGCAGAATAATTGAGTTGGAATTGTTCAAAGCTTCAGCTCATATTGAACCCCACATTAAGGAGAGCAGCTATATCCGGGATTTAGTCTTCGGATTCGGTGACGGAATAAATACATCCTTGGGGATTGTTGCGGGCGTTGGGGGGGCACAGATTTCGGCAGACATCGTGATTTTGGCTGCCCTGGTAGGGATGTTTACAGGAGCCAAGGCAATGGCGGTGCAAAACTACCTAGCAGTCAAGTCTCAAAGAGAGATACTAGACTCGGAGATAAGAAGAGAACAATTTGAAATTGAGAATGTTCCAGAGAAGGAGCGCCAGGAAATAGTAGATATCTACACAGCTAAAGGTTTTCACGGTGATGAACTTAAGAAAATTGTCGACAAGATAACCTCTAATAAAGATGTGTGGCTTAAGACGATGCTAACAGAAGAGTTAGGCCTGAACCTGGATATCTTAGGAAGCCCGTTTAGAGGGGCCTTGGTAATGTTCGGAGCTTTTTTGCTAGGCGGTATTCTCCCTATCTTGCCGTATTTTGCAGTTAAAGCTGGACTAATTTCTTCTGGTGTCTCTATAGCCATCGCGATAGGGGTCAGCGTTGTTTCTTCATTCGTTGTCGGAGCGATAAAGTCGCGCATGGCTAAGAAAAACTGGGTTAAAGGTGGGATCGAGATGGCTGGCTTAGGAACAGGAATAGCTTTGGTCGGGTATGGCATTGGAGCAGAATTAGGAAACATTGGGCTTGTTAGTGTACGCGGGGGTCGACAGATATAGAACCATTAGGACTAGGCCATACACGGGTACGGCAGAGGAAGTTGAAAATCTTTCTACTTCGAATCAGTAACATTGTGGTATAACTCCGACGATTGTTTAACAACCGTCGCTGCATTGTTTAGAGTACCTTTTCTCTTGGACGAGACCAATGTAAGTTTTAGCTCGTCTATTAGGTCTTTCACTGCGCTAAAGGTAGCGTTCATATTTCTGATAACATCGGCAAACTCATTGCTAGTGGATACGTGGCCCAAGATATCGTTTGTAGATTTGATAGCATTCCTAGCCTCATCGAGCACCCCAGCCTCCTTTATTTCACGCATTGTGTTTTCTAACTTTGTAGAGGCCTCTTGCATGGCTTGAGTCGTAAACCTAATGTTTTCGATGTTCTTGACGAACTCCGGCGTTTTGAGCCCATCTATTATTTCCTTTATAGTCTTAGTTGTTTCAAGAATGGTACCCAAAGATTCGTGAACCCCGGGTGCTCCTAGCTCTCGAATTATTGAAACAGCATCTGAAGTGGTCTCTCTTATCTCCTTCAATCTGTTTGCCATCAAGACAACGATGCATTAGGTCTTAATTGAAGGTTGCGAGAAAATTTCTTCACCACTTAAGAGAGTGCGATTTGTTCCAAGATCATTTGGATAAAATGAGAGGCTTGTTCTATGAGCCTCTAGCCACAACAAATCGACACTAGTAGGAAGCATAGTTTACTCTCTTCATCGCATCACACCGTACATGGAGATCTATTATTACTTTTTCACTGGCGGGCACCTACTTGAATCAACGACAATGGTTGTAAAGAGAATTTGCTCCTGTGTTAATTTTGAGATTAGGAAGCTACGTCGTTTTGGCGTCTTCGCTTTCGCAATATCATTGCAACGATGATCAGCGCAATTAAAATTGTAAGTAATAAAAAAAATGTCCCTTCACTCTTAACTGTTCCCTTAGGCAGAATAGTAAGAGAGGTAACTAATTGTGTCAATTGTTGTATAAAGGCAGGCATGTAGATGACGTCTTTAGCTGTCGGTTATTTGGGCCTTGCTGAAAAATTGGCTCTGCGGTCCAGACTTAACGCCCCGTTAACCGTCCGTTCGATTCGCGCTTTAGTTCATTAAGTGAGGTGGGGAAGGGACTCGAACCCTTATAGATTCGCTCACTGTGCTGAGAATTCTTCTGCAGGCGAACGCATAGCCGCTCTGCCACCCCACCTGGACTAAGTCGTGAATTCTCCAAAATTAAAGTATTACTCATTGTGATAATCAATTAAATCAAGCGTGTTACATCGCCTGAACGAAGTTAGGTAGTATTTTGTTTATAGGTACATTGCCTGTGTATAGTTACATTGCCTGAACGAAGTTAGGTAGTATTGTGTTTACAGGTACTTGGCTACTTATTGTGAGATCGTAATAATATCAATCCTTAGTTAAATATAAGACCCGAAGCCAGACCCTTGAACGATAATCCTTGTTAGTGGTGGTTGTGCTAAATTGCAGATATGTCCCGCTTAAACAGGCACAAGGATATGAAATTTAGACAAAATAAATTTGCATTATTAAGTAAAGACCCTTTTCTCTTAAAAAAAGGGTCTCAATCCAAAGTAGGCGGGGTTCGAATCATGAGAAAGCTTGTATCATGTTAGATCAGTTAGCTGACGAGGATCGTAACTACATTTCGTTCAGAGGTTCCACGCCTAAAAGGTAAAAGGTGTTTTTAAGCGTTCTCAAGAACGCTTTCACTAGCGCCATCCTACTAATTCGAGCCTGTTCATTCTTTTCTTTCAGTATCGGACTTTGTTCGTAGAATAAGTTGAAAGCCGTAGCAAGCATATACGCGTATTTAGCAACAGACTTCGGATTAAGCGTCCTAGCTGCATCTTCGACTACCAAGTCTAGCTTTGATATTAATTTTAAGAGTACTGCTTCTGACTCGGTGGTCAGGAGTGAAAACGAAGGTTCAGATATGAATTCTCTAGACTTCTCTACCAATCTCTTAGATCTTGCATATGCATATTGGAGATACGGTCCTGTATCTCCGTCTAGACTCAGTGATTCAACAATGTCAAAGGTAATGGTTCTGTCCAGGTCGTATTTAATAAGATTGTACCTAATGGCCGAGACGGCTATTGCCTCAGCAATCTCATTTAGTCTTTTTTCTGGAAAATGCGAATTCCTTAAGCGAACCTCGTCGTACGCTTTTGAGCGAACCCGTTCGATTACGAAGTCAGCGTTAACGTAATGACCTTTCCTACCAGACATTTGCACTGCCCTGCCGTTCGTGACTATTCCAAGATGAGCTGCAGTCTTCGGGCTAAGTTTTACTGGCTCGTATGCGAGGTGATGATATTTCTCACCGACTTGCTGGAATTGAGATAAGACTTGAGCGATCGTCTTCTGCAAAGTGGATTGTCTCGAATCGATTATTGTGATGGCTCTATTGCCTGACTTAAATTTAGAATGATCATCTGTACAGGCCCCAGTTTCCAACGTAGAGGCCAAAAGCCAAGTATCGTCCCATTGTTGTGCATATTTGTAGTAGCAAAATGGGTCAGGCACTATCCCTAATTTCCATGCAGCGTAAGGGATGTCTTTCGCGATATAAGTTGTAGTCAGGTCGCTTCTTATTATTACCTTCTCATCAATACCATCCGTGTCTACATTCAAAACCCAACATCCTTTATTCTTGCCTTGTTTGGCTAGGCGTGCGAGACCCTTTTCCTTCAACAAACTAAATGTTTTCTCCCACAAGCCCGAAGCAACGATTTGCGATTCGAAATTCAAGAGATCGTAATGCACATTCATTCGCCAACACGTACGCAATTGCTCCTGTAAGACCCTCATCACCACTTCCTTTGCAAATTGTGCCAATTCTGACTCACCGCTTTCGATTTCCTTCAAAACGAACCTTCTTTTTTCATCTAATGAACGATCACCTTCATACAATTCGCTTATTTTCACATATACATCATCTCCCGTGTAGTGATCAAATTTGATTGATCTATCTGGCGGGTCTATAGGAAACCCGGCGAATCTAAATGCAACCACTATGTCAGCGACTTGTAGACCCGAATCATCCACATAGTTTAAGACTGTAATTTTCTGACCAGTTGCTTTTAGTATCCTAAAGATCGTATCACCTAACACGGCATTACGTAGGTGACCAACATGCAATGCTTTGTTAGGGTTTACGCTCGTGTGTTCAACAATCACATCTCCATAACTAGGCAATTCGCAGAAACCGTATAAAGGGTTTCGAAGGGCTTGATCTAAAGTTGACCTAGCTAAGTTCTCATAGTTTGCCTTGAAGTTGATATAGCCGGCTGGATGTGCTTCAGCAGATAATATCAAAGATGGCCGACGATTCTTCTTGTTGTCTTCAAGCGCTGCCTTTATGTGATCATTTACAAGACGCAAAGCTATGGAATATGGCTTTTCTTTCAGTTTCTTACTGAGCTGAAAGGCCACATTAGAACTTACATCGCCGAATTCTGGTCTGCCCGGTTCTGAGAGTTCAAAGCTCTCTTGAGGGTATCCCAGGTTCGCGAGTCCTTCGTTAATTAGTTCACGGGCCTCGATTAACAATAGGCGAAATGTCATCTTGTAAAGTTCTTCCCAAATACTTGATTGATACAAGTTCTATAGCGTCCAGTAAACCTTGACCCGCTGCCCCTGTGACGACATGCGTCGCCTTTGCCTTTACGGTGTCCTCGGCATGAGAGAGAGCGACGCTAGAACCGCAGAAATCGAACAAAGGTAGATCCGTTTCGCTATCACCAATCGCGACCGTTTCGTCAGCATCTACTTTCAAAATCCCTAGGGCCCTGCGAAGTCCCACAGCCTTGTCCACCCTCCGCTCGTTGATGTGATAAGCATATTTGCTATCGGTAAGGAGCAAATCGAGACTATTCTCCTTTAAGATCTTGTTACCCTCTTTAATGTCAAAGTTTCTGTATAACACAACTTCGGTGAGTCGATTGAACACTGGCTTGATCTGAACACCTTCAATCCTCTCTCTAAGTATTTCATACCCCAACATGCAATTTTGCTTGTTTCCTAGAAGTATGTGATCATGGGGTCCAGTAGTTACCACGCCGCCGTTTTCGCCGATTGCAACTTTAGTTGTCCCACCAAATAACGCAAGAAGGTACGCTTCGATAGACGATCGTCCCGTGACATAAACAACTTTGAATCCGAGGTACTCAAGGAATCGCAGTGAGGTGAAGGCTGCTAGGTGAATCATTCCACAACCATTTTCCGTCAACGTGCCGTCGATATCAACAGCGAAAGCTCTTATTGGTTTCACGTCAATGTTTCCTACTAAGGATTAAAGCCCTTAATCAGTCAATCCCTTAGTCTGCAATCGTTTCAGACGACTACCTGACAAGTCGTACCCCAGTAGGCAACACCACTCCCTCGAATTTATCTACTGTTGTCCAGTCCGGTTGAGAGGCAAGGGCGTTAAACTTTTTCTGTCGCCGGAATTTTGAGGAGCACGCTGTAACCTCAAGCGTTTATCCGATAATGATTTTTGTTTTTTGATATCTATCTTTATCTTGAAACCGAATTTGCCGTCATTATTCCATTTCTCGAGGTCTTTTACACCCCCCGAACCTACAAGTCTCTCACCTTCTTTTGTGACTACCGTGAAATCCGTCCGGTCTCCTTTCTTTATCGTCGAAATTTTTTCGTAAAAGTGATTCCAATCCAGGGGATTTGTAACTTGCGCTTGAACTACCAAAACGTCGCCAACTACCATGTCTGTTATGTAGCTTGACAACATTTCAAGGTCACATATTTTCGCGTACATCGTATAACCATTTAGTTTAGTAGATATATAACTTTTCTAAAATCGCTATCATTGCATATAACTTAATACGCTTATCGATGGAAATTCTGAGAATTTTTCTCTTGATGTGGAGAGATATTATCACTTTTTGCTTGCCTCAAAGTTAAATATCAATTAACAAATGTCAAGTCTGGGCCCGTCGCCCAGTCAGGATAGGGTGCTGATCAAGCAAGCATAAGCCTCCGAAGCCGGTTCTCGT
>AF_2010_repII_A001DRAFT_10000131_pt1 | contig 12962 bp, 16 predicted proteins | sample AmaForreplIIA001_FD_9190 | JGI IMG/M metagenome (IMG submission 9190)
CTGCTAGTAAGATCAGAGATGAAAATGAAACGATATGACAGTTCACTTGTACTATTTGTTATTCCTGTACTGATTATACTCTTGATATTTCTTTTATCTGAATTTGGATTTATTTCTAAATAGTCTTGCGATATACTGAGAAGTACCGGAGAGCCTCACAAGGTATAATAGGTTTAGAAAACAAAAAACCATGTTGGCAGACGCAGGTAAGGTAAGAAATAGTACGGAAGCAGAAGCAGATGTAATTGCAGTACGTTGCGATTACTGCGGTAATTCGCTAGAGGAGTGTATGTGCGCGTGCCCATATTGTGGCGAGGTCGATGGATGCGAGTGTTGCTTGTTTGATGCAGCAACAGGCGGATAACAATCGTATGTTGAACTATAACGTAAAGCTTTAAAGCAATAAAAGGAGGAAACCGCAAATCAAATTGATGCTAAACGAAGATAATGAATTTTCAAACTCATTGACCTGGGTTATTGGAGGAGCCCAGGGTAGCGGGGTGGACTCCGCGGCCAATATTTTTTCGAGAGCATGTTTTCAGGCAGGTTTCTACATCTTCGGCAAAAGAGAGTACTATTCTAACATCAAGGGTGAACACAGCTACTTCACTGTTCGGGTTTCAGAACATCCGATTCGTTCTCATGTGGATAGTATAAATATTCTTGTTTCCTTTGACTCTGAAACAATTTTCAGGCATGCTGATCAAGTAACTAGAGGCGGATCCATAATCTATAACTCGGAAATGGGCAGCACTACATTGGAGGAGGTTACATCAATAGATGAACATGCAGCCGAACGTATAACAAAAGAAATTTTCGGGAAAGACGGAAGCCCTCATAACGTCAATGGAATACTAGGTTTCGCAAAAAACAAAGGCGCAATTCTATACGACATTCCATATTTTGAAGTACTTAGGGCATTTTCTGAAAAAGTAAACGAGCCTGCGCTCAGCAAGTTGACACGTATGATTAACGTAATGGCCCTCGCGGCTTCGATCGCCGTCTTGGGCTTCGACAAAGAGATCCTTGCCAAGGCAATTAGATTTGTGTTTAAGGCAAAACCGAAAATTGCTGAGAGCAACGTGCTCGCAGCAAATTACTCTTATGATTACATGAAATCGCGATTTAATTTGATACATTCGGCTCCTATGTTGTCGTCTAGACAACCACCAGTCAACAACATACTTGTTCAGGGTAACCAATCTTCAGCAATGGGTAAAATAGTCGCTGGCTGTCGATTTCAAACGTACTATCCTATAACTCCAGCCAGCGACGACAGCGAATTTTTAGAATCTAACCAAATCATCGATCAAACTGATGGGGATAAAGGATCCATAGTGGTAGTTCAAACGGAGGATGAAATAGCAGCAATTACGATGGCCATAGGCGGAGCATTAACAGGGGTGCGTTCAGCTACGGCTACTTCAGGACCCGGTTTTTCGCTTATGGCTGAAGCACTCGGCTGGTCTGGGATGAATGAGGTTCCACTAGTGGTGTCGTTATATCAGCGAACAGGTCCATCAACAGGACTACCAACTAGGCACGAGCAATCGGACCTTAGATTCGCAATTCATGCCGGACACGGGGAGTTTCCTAGAATTGTTCTAGCGTCGGGCGACATTGAAGAGAGTTTCTATGACAGTATAAAGGCTTTCAACTTCGCAGAACGCTATCAACTACCAGTGATCCACATGCTGGACAAAGCTATTGCAAATAGCATTATTACTTGCAAATATTTCGATCAGGAGCAAGTACAAATTGATAGGGGCAAGTTACTGGATGGCTTGCCGAGCGTTTCGGACGCAGGCGTAGCAGGTCATTACCTGAGATTTAAACTGGACAAAACTCCTATATCGACGCGAGTTCCTCTTGGGACTGAGAATGGGATTTTCTGGAACACGGGTGATGAGCACACCGAGGAGGGGCATATAACTGAAGACCCCTTTATGCGCATCAAAATGATGGACAAGAGATTAAGCAAACTGGATCTGGCACTGCATGAGATACCTGATGAAGACAAGGCTGTAATGTACGGCCGAGGTAATCAGTCCTTAGGTCTTACGGCGATAAGCTGGGGCTCTACTAAGGGTGCGATTCTGGACGCTATGGATAGGCTTGCGCTAGAGGGGAGGCAAGTCCAGTTCGTTCAGGTCCGCCTGATGCATCCTTTTCCAAAAGACTTGCTCGAAAGACTGCTATCAGGTACCAAGATTTTGGTGGATATCGAAATGAACCACACCTCGCAACTGGGGTCTCTCATCATGGAATATTTGCGTCGCTCTATTGACTACAAGATCGTAAAATATAATGGCAGACCCATGTCATCCAGCGAGATTTATAATGCTTTAGTGCTTATAATTCATGGAAATGCTCAGAGGAGAATAGTGTTAGAACATGGCACTTAAGCTCTCAGATTACAAAACCGAAGTCCACAATGATTGGTGCCCTGGTTGCGGAGACTTTGGAATTTTGAATGCAATACAAATGACTCTAGCAGAGTTGCAGATACCCAGTCACAATGCCGCTATTTTCTCAGGGATTGGTTGTTCAGGGAAAACACCACATTTCATCCATACGTATGGAATTCATACCCTTCATGGTAGGGTTCTGCCGTTTGCCCAAGGTGCTAAGCTCTGTAATCCACAGTTAGAAATTCTGGCTGTTGGAGGGGACGGAGATGGGCTAGGAATTGGAGCGGGGCACTTCGTAAGCGCCGGTAGAAGGAACGTAGACATGGTTTACATCATTTTTAACAATGCCGTATACGGTTTAACGAAGGGTCAGGCAGCCCCCACTCTGAAACTAGGGGTAAAGACAAAGTCACTACCTCAGCCGAACGTTAACAACTCAGTGAATCCGATTGCACTTGCTTTGGTGTCTGGATTCACGTTCATAGGCAGATCCTATTCTTACGATATAAAGCATTTGAAGGATATGATTTCTAGGGCTGTAAAACACAGAGGGCTCGCGTTCTTAGATGTACTTCAACCTTGTCCCACTTACAATGATATCAATACCAAAGAGTGGTTCCAAGGGCTAGATAACACGGATCCTGATACCGGCAAGCAGATGCCTAGAACCTACAAACTAGACCAACTCGGTTATGACGGTGTCGTGCATGATGACGGAGATCTGAATGCCAAAATGGCTGAGGCGATACAGAAATCTAACGAATGGGGAAGTAAGATTCCGCTGGGGGTCTTTTATCAGAATGACCGTATCCCAACGTACCAGGAGAGGATATCCTCCAAGATACACAATTATGCAGCGAGCCCGCCATCAAGACAAGTGATCGAAAGTTTTGATCATAAGCCGCTGGCCGATATTCGTAAGCTTTTGGATACTCTGAGGGTTAATAACTAATCCTCTGCAGTAGTTTGTCGTGCAACATAATGGTTAAACCAACATCAGAAAAGAGTCTATTTCACAGTTTTAAGTTACTAAGGAAAAAATAGGCTACGTTAGATTACTAAAGAAAAGAAGGATGGGTTAGGGCTAGTAACTAATCCCATTTACTCCACGCGGCCATCCATCTGTATGTCCACGTGTTTAACTTAGCACCTAATGCTGCTATAGGTACTGTCAGCACCGCTCCGGCACCTGAACCCAAAGCCACCGGACTATTGTAGAACTTTCCGACCTGAGGTTCTATCGGGGTCATATAGGGAGGCAATGTGGGTCTAGGATATTTGAACGCGACTTCCAACGGATCTCGCACCAGAAGTAGGTTAATCATGTTAAACAATGGAAGTGACAGACCAACTAAGGTGCCGCCAACCAATATTAACATGTGTTTGTTCCGCCGCGTTGCCCAATATGTGAGGTCTAACAACATTGCCGATGGTATCCATACTGGAACAGCGATGAAGTCATATGGGTAACCTAACGCGAACCAAGCACCTTTTGCAACCCATGTATAGATCGTCATGATGGTTGCATAATATGTTGCAGTTCCCGGTACTCCTGTGAAGAGTAGATAGTAGACGGCTCCTACAGCAAGCATGGTCGACTGCGAAATCGAGAATACCACAAAGGATGTCCACGCCCAGTCTGTGTAGAATATGTAGTCCCCAGCGTTAATTGTTAGAAGTGTGCTGTTGACAGCAACCACAACTATGAATAGATAGTGCGTTGTACGTCTAAGCCAGACCATAGAATTCTAAAAAGCCATGTAATATATAAAATTTTATCTTGTGCGCGAGAGAAATTGCTATGGTAGTTTCTTCGGTCTAAAGCTTGAAATCAAATAAGAAGCAGAATGGCTGTTGTCATGCTTGCTAGGATGAAAAAGAAAAATAAGAGTCTCAGTGCTGACTTAAGCTCGAACCGGTTTTTCGCCAGTGATTTTTATTATGAAGAAGAAGCCAAGCGATTCAATAACCGTCAGCACAGAAAGAGCGTAAAGACCGCTAGGTAACGGGTATGCCCATGGATATACTGTTACGCCAACATACACCCCGCCTGCTGTTGCCGCCCAGCATAGTGCAAAGCCCAAAATATAGATCCCTCTCATATTTTCGACTCTTCGACCTATCATCTTTTCTATGTCATCACCGGCTTCCCTTCGTCCACCGGTGCCCCATCCTTTAGGTAAAGTCATATAACATAAACAATCATTCATTACCCTTTTAAGTTTTGCTCTTGAGCCTTCTCAGTTCTTGGGGCTAGCTCGTTCCCACTGAATAATAAGCAAAATCAAAATCGGGTAGCAATATGAACGGGATTATCTCGACTCGTAGTGGTAATCAATTAGACGAGAGAAAGTGATGCGCGGCCTGAAAATACCAACCACAGCGGTTCTACCAGGTTACCAACTCTATCATAATTATTTCAGACCGCACGAGTCATTAAATGGAAAGACGCCTGCAGAAAAATGCGGATAGTAATCGAGAGACAAGACAAATGGAAAACCGTTATTGAGAATGCGAGCAGAGAGGAAAATCGAATCTGAATTACGAAAAGTGTTTAAGATGTGGAAGTCGTATGCTCGGTGGTGATTCCAAACCAATTCCAAAGGAAGTCCGCCTACCGATGGGAATTACGATTTCTATGGAGCCATATTTGCCCGATATTCTGAAACAATGTTCGATATACAGCGCCATGGTGCCGTGGTATGCGAATACTGTAAGTATCTAGAATTCTTTGTCGATTGAGAATGCATCTAAGAATTAGGGTCCCGCCGCTCTATTCCCCTCTTCGATTATTTCATTGATTCTCTTACTGTAACGTATGGAATGACCATTATCCAAATTCACTGTGATCCTAAGAATACGATTATGAAAGTGTTCCAATGGATGTTCATTGTCAATAAATCCTTGGGTTACATGAGCTGCGGGGAAAAAATTGACACGTTGTCGCGACTCAGCCCAAATAATCTCAGCGTCATAAAATCGCCAATATCATAAAGTCTTTGATTTTCATGGCCCCAAACGGTAGGGGGATGTGTGACATTTGTATTGTCGATTTCGAGCCATCCTTCACACGACCTTGCATTCACCTCACCCTTCTTTTTTATAACGTCAACGAAATACGCTGGCTCATTATTTCGCGATGTCCGTCCAAATTTCAGGGCAGGTTGTTTTCTCTGTCAAAGTATGTGCTGCTGCTGCTCCGATTAAATGTCCTTTTTGTTCGCGGTTAACGTATGCATATCGGTCGATATAATAGACGACGTATAGTGGGATTAACAACCAAAGTTGCCCTCGCCAAGAAAGGGACAAAGCCGTTAAAGACTACCGTCCCAGAGGGAATAGTCGAATTCTTACAATTATCCGACAAAGACGAATTAAACTGGAATATGCATGTTGAAGATGGGGCAAGAACGGTTGTACTTCAGAAGAAAATCGGCGGAAAAGACACCTTAGAGTTGGCGCGCTTTGCAATGAAACAAAAAAGGAAAAGGGATTCAATTGGACATTGAGAAAAGAATAGCAGATATCCAAGAATACATCAATGGCATGAAAACATTGTCTGATGCTGCGCTGAGCGCGGAGCAAAAGGCAAAGTTTACGACTTATTGGGGTTTTGCGATGATGTTAAGAGAATTATTCGAATTACACTTACCCGAGAAGACCCAAGAAGAAATTGAAAAGGAAAAACAGAGGGCAGAGACTGTGGACTAGATGACGCGCTGGTTGAAAGACTTGGCGAAAAACCATGAATGATTTTGATGCCTGGCAGAAAATTCTGTTGGAATGGAAACAAGTCAATCAAATGAAAAGGCTCAACCAGTAATTATATGACCAGCTCGGCGGCCATAATTTATGTCCTGAATTATAGTGAAAAGAACAACATTCCTTTGCCCAACCGAGACAGTTTATATCGACTGGTAGACAACGTTCACGACATAACGGGTAAGATTAAGACACTTCATAAGGAAATAAACAGACGTCCATCCGACGAAAATTTACAGCCCTAATGATCCGACTGAGACTTGACAGAACCGAATACAGCAAAACATATATCTTTCTTCGTGGTTGGATTGACAGTACAAGACCATGATTAAAAGTCATACTTTGGTTGTGAGCGTAATAGCCGCGATAACTGTCTTGTCCACGGGATCAGCTTACTTGCCTATGGCTCACGCGCACGGCGTCCAAGCACAACTCCAAAGCAGATTTGTTAGAATCCTAGACGAGTCATTTTCAGCGCAAACCCTCCACACTGGGGACACATTAACAGTAACGGGTACTCTCCAAAGCCTTGTTAACGAACCGCTCAGGGCTTGGTTATCTTTGTTCAGTGACTCTGTAAACGCGGGCAACAGATGGGAATTCCTAGCACGGGATCCGCCAGGTAATATCTTTAACATAAATCCACAGCAAACGATACCTTATTCAATAACAGTAAGAGCACTAGAGCCAGGAATATATCACGTCCACACGCAACTAAACATTGAACATATTGGCCCAGGTCTAGGACCAGGACAGACCGTACAAGTTACAGGCCCTGCCATACTGAAACCGATACCCTACGGTAACATAGCGTATCAAGTCATTCTGATTGGCGCTGGATTGGGAGTTACCTTCGCAACGAGGCCGTGGCAGGTTATCTGAAAGAGCTCTCCTCCTTTTTCCCTTTACTTTTTCTACACTAATCTGCAAGATAAAGAGGCAATGGAGTGTCGGAGCAAATGCTAATAGATGCTAATAGCAAGCAGCCAGTTAGCTTGTTCCATTAAAAGCACCCGGCCGAATTTTTCTGTTGAATTTCGGTGGTTCCTCTCATGTATTGCTGTAGCACTTCTGGAATTTTGATAGTACGGTCGGACATTTGGTAAGTTTCCATTATACATGCCATCGTCCTCTCAGTCGCAACAAGAGTACTATTTAGCGTGTGAACATATCGGGTTTGCTCACTAGTCGCATCTCTGAATCTTATTAGAAGTCTGCGCGCTTGGTAGTCCGTACAATCTGAGCAAGATACCATTTCTCTGTATGCGTTCTGAGCCGGCATCCAGGCTTCAATGTCGTACGTTTTGTGTGAAACTTTGCCTAGGTCCGCAGAACATAATAGCACTGTGCGATATGGGATGCCGAGTTTCTCGTAGAATTCCTCAGATATTGATAACAATCGATCATGTTCTTGTTCTGATTGTTCAGGCCGAGCGTAAACAAATTGCTCAACTTTTTCGAACTGATGAACCCGGAAAATGCCTTTGGTGTCCTTGCCGTGTGCGCCGGCCTCTTTCCGGAAGCAAGGACTACAACTAGCATAGCGTAGAGGTAAGGCCTTCCCATCTAAGATTTCGTTCATGTGCATTGAAGCTATCGAATGTTCAGAAGTCCCGATCAAATACAAGTCATCATTTTCAATTTTGTAAATCATGTCCTCTAGATCTCCGAGTATGACTGCCCCCTCTATTGCGTCTCTTTTTATCATGAATGGGGGTTGCGTAAGTGTGTACCCTTTTTCGTGCAGAAAATCAAGCGCGAAGTTGATCAAAGCCTGATTTAATCTCACCAGTTCATTCTTTAAGAAATAAAATCTGGCACCCGAAATTTTGGCAGCGCGTTCTATATCAAGGAGTCCTAGGGCGTTTCCTATATCAACATGGTCTCTCAAATCGAAGTCGAATCTCTTGATTGATCCATGATATTTGAGAATAATGTTATCGTTTTCGCTAGCGCCTTTTGGAACGGACTCACTTATCAAGTTAGGGAGTGTCATCATTAATCTTCTAAAGTTGATCTCCGCCTCTTTTTTTTCTCGCTCTAATCTAACGAGTCCGGATTCGAGTCCTTCTATCTCGTCTTTATCTATCAAGGAGTTTTTGTGATTTTTTATCTTGGCTGATATCTCGTGTGATAGCAAATTTCTTCTTCGCCTTAATTCTTCTACCTGGAGGATTAACTCTCTTCGTCGTTTATCAGCTGCGATCAACTCATCAAGGGGAAATTCGAAGTTCCTGCTTTCTAACATGCTTCTTATGTTCCCCGGGTTTTCTTTCAAGAATTTTGGGTCAATCATGTGACAACACCTTGCTTGCGACCGAAATATGCTCCAACACTTCATCTACCGTATTGATCAACGTTTCAAATCCGATCGCACAATGAAAGCNAATAACTATATTGCGTTCGCTCTCCTCTACGAACATTTCCATTGATAGTCCGNGGGGGAACCTAACATTATCGGCAGTTAGTGACTTCAAAACTGAGTGCATCTGATCTTTTTTTACAAAGCTCACTTGAATAAGGGCTGAAATGTCAAGGGGAATTGGCGACTTTGCTGTCAATTATTGCCCTCCTAAGACAGGAAAGAAATTCTTCTAACCTACTAGACGGAATCCTGCTACTCGCAGCTCCCTCATAACCGCCTCCAATCCCATCGACAGATTGCGCGCAATTTCTTATGGCGAAGCCCAAATCCAAATCCACTTTACAGCCTAGGCCTTTCCTACAGGAAAGTTTGCAAATACGATCTTTGTCGATAGTCCACACAACGAGCACCCGATTGGCAACACCGAGTGACCCGCCTAGCAAGGATGTAGCCGCATCGATTAGCCCCTCGGTGAGCAAATTTTCTGCATTCACTAGAGTCCATGTTCCATCATCGGTGGTCCTCCATTTCTCTGCAATCACGCCGGAGATGGACTTCTTAAGAATGGCCCTATAGCTTGCCGTAGCCTCTTCTGCTTCATTCATCAAGGAATTTCTGTCGCCCATACAAATTCCCAGGCCTACTCCTGCCCTTCCAAGTCGTGCACAAGCGTCTACAATTCTTGTAAACTCCCTGACATCGCGTAATGGACTTCTTACATCCTCCTCAAGGAGGGTATACACGAAGCCTACAAGGTTTTCCGTGAGTAGTTCGGGACTCAATTTTGAAGTTTCGGCGTGTTTGACCATGCCATCCAGAATATTATCCTTTTCTTCTTGAGATAGCTCGGTAAATGCTCGCCACCTGCCGTGTTCCATCATCTTTATACCAGAATTCTTGATTATCGCATAGGAATTGTCAATATTCCAAGTTATGCCCTCGGTATAAGGGAACGAGGTAAGCGCGAGGGCCTCATGAATTGGCCTACTTTCTCTTCCACTGAGGATGAGGTCTAATTCTGCCCTAATCAAACCGTGTGACTCGGCGATCTTACAAATTTCTGAATTTATACCAACGAGGGACTTTTTATCTCCTAGATCCTGTTTGTCCGACAGTGCAGATACCACAGCCATTGGCGAGAGATCCCAGTTTCTTCTTTCAATTCGCTCTGCGAGCAAATAGGCTAAGCCACCGGATGAGATATCTGAGGAACCGTCTATACCGCATTTGTACGCGTTTAAAATCCGCTCTGAATCTGGGCCTGAAAGATCCTCTTCTGGAAGTTGATGGTCATCAATTATCATCCAGCTGTCGCCAAGTGCATGTCCCGGCAGACTGCTCATGCTAGCACCAAGGTCGGTGATTATATAGAAGTCGTACTCTTTAGTTCTCAAATTATCAATAATATGATTTGTCATCTCGGGAACGGCCCTTATCTCGCATTTACCCCCTAGTCTCATAAACGCCATCGAAATAATGCTAGCCGCTATCAACCCGTCTGCATCCAAACGAGTTAAGATACATGTCCGGTCCCCATCTTCTACAACTGATCTGATCCTATCACAGAAAGGCTTGACTGCTTTATCTAGGCCTCTGTGGTACATTAAAGCTCTTACTCTAGCTGAGCAATGGTTGAGGCGTACTTCCAGTCCTTAGGAATTCTCATATTTCGCTTATAATACTTAGACAGCCTGTGAACTTTGGCTTCAATCAACTCCAGTGAACGTACGTTTCTGCGGTCAGTGTTATGAGTTCTTAAGTGTCGTTGGAGTGCCAGAGCCCTCTGTACGAGTTGTCGCAAATCTTCAGGCATATCCTCTTTAATCCCATTCTCTATCCTGATTTGAGTGATGGTCTTCTCCATCACAGTCTTGACAAGAGGTATGCCGTATTCATCACGAAGCTTAATCCCGATAGCACTAGGCGTAAGTCCTTCTTTAGACAGCCGCTCGATCATAGAAGATATCTCTGTATGAGTCATAATCCGCCACGACGGAACATTCTTGGATACGGGACGTATAGAGTGTGATTGACCTCTAGTATGAGCGTGAGTGCGTGCCATTGGATACGAAAAGATGAAACGTACATCTTAAATGTTGCGAGGTTGTACTTCTATCCAGTGTCATTCTTAAAACTAAGCTTTTGAGTGGTTTGATAAGACTGGGGATCGTTGAAAAAGAAATCAATAAAAAACGGCAGTTCGGTCGAGCTTGACCATCCGCGGGTTCCGGAATTCAGAGCGGAGTCAAATAATGAAATCCGCTAATATAGAGGTCTAGCGCGAAAATTGAAGACTTTTGCGCACTCGTGAAAAAATACGAGTGGGTATCTGACACATCAAAAACATCGGAAGGAAAATCGGAAAGCACGTCTGGATTGCGACAATAATTACTCAAACTCCGCTTGCTCGATCGATGAATCCAAAAAGTTAAATAATTCCGAGGACAAAGAATTACTTAACTATGAACAAGGCAATTCTGATGGCTACAATAACATCAGTTGTTCTCGCGGGTTCTTTATTCATACTCCCTGCCATACAGCTAGCAAAGGCACAATATGTTGGAGGTGGTGCAGCGCCTGGAACCATTGAGCAGCAACTTCAACTGGCTAGAGAAAAGATATCTAACGCAAAAGCAGCAGGCGCATACGGATCCGGGACGCCCATGCTTGGAACAAATATTAACTCAACAGTGCTTTTCGTTATAATCCTAGGGGTAATCTTTGGCGGTGTAGCAGCTTCATTCTTTGTAAGAGCCAGAACCCCGAAAAAAGAGGCCACAACGTAAGTTACTCGCCTAAACCTTTTTTGTTCTAAGACCGAGTCGATACTAAAGAACTATTTAAATAAATATCCTGTCAGTTTTCTTAGAACTAGTAGTAGAGCTCCGGGCGGCCAGTCGGCCGAAAGTAGTATAGTTTGGGTAATCAAATTTGATATTAACAACTAGCGATTGAGGATTAGGAGACCAAAATGTATATATCGGAGATTTCGTTTTTTGTATGATGATAATGACCGCTATCCTAGTTCTTATACCAATGATCAGCGCTGCATTTAAGGGTCTGCTAATGCAGGTAGGACCACAATTCGACCCCTTATTCTACGATGTGATGATCTACATCTTCGGCACCATGCTCTTCGCAGTCTTCTTGTTGAGCGTCATTGCGTTTTGGCTGCGAAGAAAAGGTCTTGGTGGTGGAGCTGCAAAAGAGAAATGGACTCAGGAGCTGGAAAAATACTTCGAACGCGAACAAATAGGTCTAATTCCGGACGAAAAACACCATTGGTGAAGCTTCGGTGAGCCGATAATGCTCAGGCGCACACCTTTTTATTTAATAATATCTAGATTGTAAGAACGGGCTGGGAGAATATTCTCAAATCTAAGAAGGATGCCCCATGGCCAGCCCTGTTAACTTAAGGTAAGCCGTATAGCTAGGCATGTGCTAGCTTTTAATTGTGATGAACAGAGCTAGAACACACCCGGCTATAATCAGTTATAGCTTATACCTTTATTACAGTTCTAGAAGCTTCAGGTTAGCAGCTAAATGCTTGGAATCACTCGTAAAAAGGAGTCACGTAGCCATATGGAAATGGGTTCAGAGATACGCCTTCTTGGCCGATAGGTTCGGAATAGACAGACGTAAAGTCAGACAGATATTTGTTGACGAAACCCTAGTCAAAATAGATGGTCTGGAATATTGGCTTTGGGTCGCTTACGAGCCTAACCTGGAAGTTTGTTTGATGATGCATCTGTCGAGGGAAAGAACAATTTTAGTTTGCTACCAGTTTTTCAAGCAGCTAAGGAATAGGTACGGTAGGAGGCCTATTTTTACAGATGGCGCCGATTGGTACAACACAGCCTGTAGATGGTTAAGATTGCCTCATCAACTGTATAGTACTGAATTAAAGAACATAATGGAACGGTTCATTCAGCACATAAAGGACAGGACTGAATGTTTCGACGGCCATTTTCCTTGCAGAAAGACAGATTGTGAAAGGCAGCATATCTGGAACTGGCTGAAATTATTCGTACTGGATTTCCACATGGATATGGATAGGATAAGATTTATGATATTCTTGGTTACGGACGGAGGTTAATTTAACAGATTAGCTCAGGTCATTTGTTTACAGATGTAAACTGGTGTAAACATTTTTTCCTCTATCGATAGGCGTAGTTTACAAGATGTTTACAAGATCGTCTGATTTGTTTACGATTTGTTTACAAAATCTTGGACTGCAGGCATTTCTGGGCGGAATCCAATGAAAGTCTTGGACTTTGTCCAGGAAAAACCCTTGGATCCAGGATGGAATGACATACCCCACACTATAGTGTGGAATGTTCAGTCCAAGGGTCAGTCTAGGACTAGTCCAGCGACTCTGTTCAATCTTAGGGACATTTATATCACCTACTAAATTAGGGACATTT
>AF_2010_repII_A001DRAFT_10000134_pt1 | contig 12938 bp, 12 predicted proteins | sample AmaForreplIIA001_FD_9190 | JGI IMG/M metagenome (IMG submission 9190)
TCGAATTTGAAGCCATTTTGTTCATACAGCGATCTTGGTACAATATGGTCGCATTCTAATTTTCTAGATCTGACAAAACGTTTTCGGTAGGTAAAGGGATATTTTCTTTTACACGCCTGACATGTATACCTGTCACGCTTAAATATATCAGATCTCACCCGTTCCCAATAAAAATTATGGAAATACCACCGACGGAAATCTTTGTTGCACTTCTTAGAACAATATTTTCTAAACGGGGAGCGTGGATAATTTTTGCAGTTAGAATTCCTACATAATAAATTTCCAGTGCTGTCCTGTCTGTCAAATTCTTCAATATAGACGATCATTTTTGGATTACTTTGTAATGTGGTGGCCATCAAAAACTAGGTTCTCGGTATTCTTTATCCGTTGATTGGCCAAGAATCGTAGACTCATTAAGGTGCTGAAGTTTGCTTCGCAGTAGTCAGCGCTGCCAGTCATCAATTTCGGTCTCCTTAGAGGCCCTGATTGATGATGAGGCCCTTGAGGTGAGGGCCAGTAGTGGATGGAAATTGGTACGAACGATGCTCTCGTTTAGCCCTTAGCAGTTAGGGCCTATGACGGGAATAGGTCCCAGGCTAGGAGGACCGGTTTGTGCATCAAAAATAAAATCAAAAATGAAATCAAAAACCAGGTCGAATTCTTGTCAGAATGTGGCCAGACGAAGAGAGCATGTGGAAATTTCAAAGCTACATAAAATCATAAGCTGTTGTCAATCAAAACAGTCACACAATACCCTTAATTTGAACTTGATGATTAGAGGGTGGGACAAAAATATCTATGCTTATTGTTCTTCCATCTGTCTTCACTGAAGAATTAGGGAACAACTTCCCATCAAACATGACAGTTACATGACCTTTCGACATTTGCGGTATTTTGAGGCTGAAAAGACCACCTGCCGGGTTAAAGTGTTTGATTCCAAAAACCAAGCTGTTGGTTAAATTGTCATATCTAAAATCGCTAACCTCGGCCAGGCCGCTCATTTGATATGCTATGAACCGCCCGTTTCCCAACGGAAGCGTATTGAGCGAGGCATTATTTCCAACATCGATGTCCGCACAGCTGAAATATGCGATACGTCCTTTAATAATGGGATCGGGTATAGCAGTAAATGGTAAAGATTGACCTGGTTTTATCATAGAAATCATATTACTTTTAACCGAATCGATTTGAGTCCCATTCGCGGTATGAACAGATGCCAAAATAGTCACATTCTGGAGGTTAAAAGGACTGATGTTCTTGACCGTTCCAACAAGAGCCCTGCCAGTTCCAACTGGAGCATTAGAGTAACTCAAGCTTAGCACCTTGTAGTGGGGAACAAGCGCCTCCCTGGAACTGACTAAATATGGAGGTAGCCGAATAGACCAACTAGGTTCTACTGAAAACTTGAATGGAGAAACGCTGGAAGGGTAAATAATCCTTCCATATGTTGGCTCTCTGATTGTTGTGGAGGAGTTGGTAGTTCCCTGTACGACATTCAAACCGAGCGTGACTTCGACTGGGGTCGTACCAAGATTCTTCACTATACCGATTACTTTCACTTTGTTGTCTGAACCTGTAAAGGCGGGCTGTGTTATGACCTTCACCGGGCCGTCCGCAAATGCACGCTCTATGTTCCCATAACCCCCGGATAAGACGCAGATTGCTAGTAGTAGTATGGCGATGAGACCCCGGCTTCCGGACTCTTTTAGAATGAAGATAGCCCGTTCAAAAACCATCCGCGTAGATCACTTATGCGGTACTCCTTTCATCTCGCCCCTATAAAATGATCACTTGTGATTGAATGTGGAGACTTGAAACGTTCAGATGTGCGCGCGTAGTTTGATAGCACACATGTTTATTAAGACTTAATTCAGCACTCCTACCCAAGGAGTGTTTTTCTAACTGGATGTAGAAATTTTGGCAATTGGGAATGAATTGTTGTTAGGCTTAACACGAGATACGAACGCTCATTGGCTCTCTCAACAAATCACCAACGTAGGTGGCGCTGTGCGCAGGATAACGTTAGTAGGAGATGATGAGGATGAAATATCGTCAGTCATAAAGGACTCAATTGCACGGAAACCAGACTGGCTGATAATCTCTGGTGGACTAGGTCCTACTCACGATGACAAAACCGCACAAGGAGTAGCCGCCGCTTTTGGGAAAAAGGTCGTCCTCGACACTATCGCGGTTGGGATGTTGAAGAAAAGTTATGCACGACACTCAACAAATCTCGAACTAAACGAGTTTCGCTTGAAGATGGCGAAAATTCCAGTGGGATCGATCCCTATTCAAAATCCGGTCGGGTCAGCACCTTCGATACTAGTGGAGACTGATTCTGGGACAAAAATTGTATGTCTTCCTGGGGTTCCAAAAGAGATGGAAGCAATATTCTCGGAAAACATACTTCCACGATTGGCAAATACTATCGGGGAATACTATGTTCTTCACGCCGATTATGAAACGACGGGTTTGACAGAGGCAATGCTTGCACCTATCCTTTCAGAGATAGTTTGCTCCAATCCCCCACAGTCAATTTATTTAAAATCACACCCTCGAGAATCTCGAGCAAACAGCGGTCACAAGAATGACCCGCGTTTGCTAATTCAGATCGTCTCGAAGGGTAAGGACAAATCTGAAGTCGAACAAAGACTCAATAACACATCTAAGATGATCCTTGAACAGATATCCAAGCTAAAGGGAGAGGTAGTTTAGATTCTATGTTGAAACGGTAAAATTCGTTTACACATAGGTAGGATTGAGTAATGTCCTAATGCCTTAAATTGCTTCATCGGCATGGCCTCAATATACTCGTTACAGGTAAGCATCTAACTATGCTCCTGGAGTAGTATCTGTCACTTAATCTTGAAATTAACTTTGTCAAACTTGAAAGAAACGCCCTGCTCGTAAAGACCTTTTGAAATGCTTCTCACCAAGCCATTCTCTACTGCTTTGAGTCTTTCTTCGTCGTAAATAATATCAATCGGCATGTTAATTTCTATTCTTAGCTCCAGTTCGGCTTTCTTTGACTGAACCATTAGTTAGTTATCATCCAGGGGAGGGTCCTATCAATTTATTCTGTTGAATTCTGCGGGTAGATTTCATTGATCCGTTTGTTCATAAGATCTTTTAGGCACAGAGGTATTTGCTCTAAAACAAGTATCTGTGCATGCAATGATATATGATTTTATAGGCATTTGCTGTGAAATGAGTTAAATTGTGAGGCTAGTTAACTTTGGTCCTGTTTGTGGAGGGACCATTATCTGATGTGACGGATATGTTGTATCGTGTCTAGTAGATTTTCCCTACCCGGAGAACTGAGTCACTGCCCTAATCATAAGAAACCACCGCGCCGGCTTCTAGTTTGTACGTAGCATAACCAAATGTGATGTCAAGTTCTTTTGCTGACTCTTGCGTAATAAATCAGCGTTATTATTATGGCTCCAATGATAATATAATTTGTAGGCGGGCTGATTACCTTAGTAACTAATCCCATCTTCGGGATGACGTACACAACTTTTCCCATGTAATTCTGTTCCCGGATTGGATAGTCGATATTTGGAATCGACTCGGGGTTCGCATCGCCTTTTGTTCTAATAACTCTGGTTCCATCTATTCCGCTACTGATATGAGCAACTCTGTGAACAATTGTTTCATGCTGCTCATCAGGAATCAATGAGCCGGGGGACTTGAACACTATGATGTCTCCAATCCTCAAATTGTTAAATGCCACGTTGTGATTTATAATTACAAAATCGCTGATATTCAGGGTGGGTATCATACTCCCGCTAGCGACAACGTAAAAGGGATTAAAAGTGCCGAATACGGTTCTGAGGCCAAAGTACATTATTGCTATTCCGATAACTACAACAGCCACGTAGGTGAATACCTTAGAAATCAATCAGAAAATTGACATATTCTTCTTCTTTTTATTTGCTTTCATATCTTCATGAGGTTCTCGGTTGTCGGGAACGATGGCATTTTGTGGATTTGAAGGTAGAAAGAATTTCCTTTAGGGTTGTTTCATCACTGCGATCCAGTGACAACTTTTTCTCTAGGTTGCAGGCCCGGCAGATAAAACCTCCTGCGGATCGGGTTTTCTTGAAATCACCGTGATTGAGAACGAAATAAGCGTCTCCGAATCGAACTAGGCCTGCCTCGCTGATTATTAAATTTGTCTTGCAATGCCTGATGGCACTCTAATTCGAGACAAGCTCGTTGCCATAGCAAGCTCAAAGAACTTAGACTTTATGCTGTTCCATATTCGTACTGCAATTCTGTCTCCGACTCATACAAACAGCACAATTTATAACTTCAAAAGGCTTTTTGTCGGGCAATCGAAAATATTAACAAAGGACTTCGAATCTTGAAGTGCATAAAAAGGAAAATGCAGTCGGTTTGCAAAGNGATGACTGAATGATTTAAATTAGATTCTGTCGTAGCTACGAGCACATCGACCAAACCGATGGGGAACAAAGCCTGGTGAAGACTACGTAGCGCTTCACCCAGGCAAATTTTTAGAGGCTCTGATGCTTATCCCGTTGTTTCAAAAGAATCGATTCATGAAATCAAATTCTTAGGGTAATCCAGCATTCACGGTAGGAGACAAAGCTTGTTCGATTTCGTTTCCTGGATCGAGATGATGGTATCTTACAACCGTTCAGGCAGTCCTATACCCCCTTCAAGCATTCATGCTATCAATGGAAGCATTCAGAATGCTACTCAGGCGGAGTGGGGTAAAATCATGGGCGTTGTGGGATATTCAAACTTTGGTGTGCCAACGGATTTACTGATGCTTGACAGAATTTCGATTTCACACTCAGGAAAATAAATTGTAGTAGAGTGTGAAAGTTCATTTTCAGCATATATCATGTTTCAGATTCATCGGCTAAACTGTAATGAAATCGCATGAGAAATTCATCCTTTCGACAAATGGATGACTTTCAATTACTTCAATTCGATCGTAAACCCGAGAAGAGGATTCGATGCTTGCCAACCCGGATTGCATCTTACTTAATAAGATGACCAATGATTAGAATTATGACGGGGTTTGTGGCTTTCGCCGGAAGGATCGGATCAGTAATAGTTGGAATAATAGCTTTTGTAGTTATTGTTGCAGTCATAGTGTTTCTAGTACAATTGCTAGCTCCAGTTATCATTGGTTTAATAATACTTGCAATAATTGTTGGTGTAGGATACTGGATATTCCAAGGGCTGAAGAGCGTATGAGTAACCGTTGCTTAATTATCGAACAAGATACAGGGTCGACTATGTATATTGTACACATAAAATAAGATAGACGCGATAGCTCCCAATAGTGATATAGGTGTCTAATAAACCTCTATCAAAAATAATGAAGGGTTGACCAAACATAATACTTCTAATCGATTACAGCATCGGCGTGAACATGATTCGAAGAAAGTCGAGCTGACGGAGATGCAGACAGAAATTGAATGCCCACGATGCTTTGAAATTATGACGTTATGCGCCGGCTTCGATAGTTTGTGTTATATCTGTGGCAAGTGTAACCTTAGTCTACATACGCAAAAGAATCAATTATAGGTGGAACTCGATTGCATAACGCATACTCAAAAGCTGAGTAAAAACCCAGTTTAGATCACCCTTTCACTTCCTTGCGAACACCCTTGCTTTTTCTTCTAATGAAGAGGTAGTAGCTCCTCTGCCCAGCCCACTCTGATGAACTCCAAAACTTTAGATAGCTTTGTCTCATGCCTATCTCTGATCATCGGTGGCTTCACGGCACAAAGATAGGGCGACCATGGTTTGTCAATCCTTTTTGATCTCTTCACCTTTTGGTAGAACCAATTTGAAACGTAATATCGATGCGGGCTCGGAGGGATTTGAACCCTCGACCTGACGCTTAGGAGGCGTCCGCGCTATCCATTATGCGTCCGTTATCGTGGGATATTGTGAGTTTACGGTCTGCGCTACGAGCCCCTATTTTTGAACCTTTGAAGGTGCAATTTAAGCATTTTAAAGGATCTCCAGATTCGCACACAGCCTAATTTGGATAACTTAATTTGATCGAATGCTTATGTTGGCCCTAGTTGCCTCAATTTTTTTTTAGCGAGACCATATTTCCAATCATTTTTTTCCATATCATTGATAAAAGCCAAGAGCAATTGTTCGAGGGTTTTTAAGACCTCCTTTCCCTTTGATCGGGTTGCCTTTCTTGGAGCGCCTGTAGCTCCGGTATTCGTCAACTCCTTGAATTTCCAATATATCCTTAGGTTGTCAGGAACCTTTGGGATTGTTTTCTTGGGCGCGTAGTTCATATTCACGAGATCTGGCCTTACGTGCAACATCGCAGAAGTTTCAGCCTCTCCACCGTGGCCTAGTCCGCTCCATTCCTCGAATAAGTCTTTGCTAACCTCTGATATCACATCCCACCAAGCCTCAAGGCAAGCGATAACTACATCAGGGTATCTATCCTTTAAGAGCCTTGCCGAAGTCTCGATCGGTGCAATATTGCCATCATGCCCATTGATAATAAGTATTCTCTTTATCCCATTGTTGATAAGACTTGAACAAATGTTTTCTATAGCTCGAATCAGTGTAGCTGCTTCCAAGGTGATAGTCATTTGAAAGTCACTGTGATGCGAACTAACGCCGTACGGCAAAACAGGCAACAGCAAAACGTTCTCAGCACGGTAGGAAACCTGCTTTGCCAACTCCAACGGAACATAACAGTCCGATCCAAATGGCAAATGGTCGCCATGATTCTCGCATGCACCAAAAACAAGTAAAGCTACCGTCCTACTGTTTATTTTTTTTCTTAATTGTCGGGCGTTCATTTCTTCTAGTATAAAAGGGGTTCCACTCATCGGAATAAATTCGACTATACTTGAGCAGATGAAATTTTAAACCTTTGTGGAGGGAGTAAATGATTAGTAACGTAACTAAGATCGGAATGCAGGCCTAAGAATATTTGAAATCTCTTAAGGTCAAATCAGAGAGCCGCGATTAATCTTGTAATACAGTCTAGTTCCACCGCATCGTCTTGGATTGAGGAGCTAAATTGCGAACCTCTCTATCTTTCCTGAGTCAATAATCTCTAGAACCCGTCTCTTGATCTCATCCAAGTCAAATCCGAAGTATAATCCGTTCGCTTGGATTAGTTTGTTCATTGCCCTCTTAAGTATCGCTATACACGTGCTAGACTCATTTTTTTCGTCATGCACGAATGCAGCGGCGATCAGAATAATTCCATTAAGTACTTCTTTTTCCTCAGAATGAGCCTCTTTCCATATAGGTTCAAGAACTTCATGTGCTCCCCAGTACATTTCATCATTGAATAGTTCTCTAGCTTTCATGATTGCCTGGGGTTTGTCCAATTTTTTTTCAATGATAAGATCGTATCCAGATAATGACGAAATCGTTCCAAGCCTGTGTATGACCTCGTCTATACTCATGTTCTGAGGGATACTAGTGTCAAACTCCAGGTGTCTTTTTGCCACGCGACTATCGCGAACGACGACTCCTATATCAGAGACTAATCCTCTCGCCTTGCCTAGCAGCCAACTAGCATCTGCGGAAGTGTAATCATGATTCATCAGATGAATAATGTACCTTTGCATTGCGTCACTTAATCCATATTCCATGCATCCTCTTAAACCATTTAGCCAGCTTGCAACTCCCCAGAGGCAACCGCAAAGCAAAGCGAATAACTTGATAAGATTATCCGCCCACCATATGTAGCTCTACACAATACTTGTGAAAACGTATGCAGTATCAATTTTTTGATCGATCGTCCAACATGTTGGTAGAGTGATGCATTTTTTTATCTTAAGTTCAAACATTTCGATAATCTCGCCCCACCCCCAACTCGTTTTGTCTCTTGAATGATTGTTCATAATATGGCTTCCCATGAAATTAAATCCTGAACATTCTCTGAGCTTGGGTATTTCCATAATGTGAGGAATTATCGAACTTGCCAACATCTCACCCCACTCCGGCAAACCCGAGATAAAGAAAATGGGCCTCGACAAGCCAAGGGAGTCGTAATCGACGCTCGTCGCATCGGCGTTAACAACCTCGAAGCTAACATTGGTAAGAGAGGATAACTTCCTTTGCAAATTTGCCAGTTGACCGTCAATTTCGATTCCTAAAGATCGAAGGCCCACCAATTTGCCGCAATATCCGATTCTACCGTCTCCTGATCCAATATCCACAATTTCACTAAATCCTAATAATTTAGCTCCAAGAGCCAAAGCGTATGCAGAAAGCATCCACGTCGGGTAGAAAGGTTGGTAATTTGTGTCATATTTCTTGCTGCTCAACCAATAATCGTTGATATCACCTGCATAAACCCTGCATGATATGTTAGAAATACGTATATGCTCGGGTTCAAAATAAATAGGATTATTTGTCATAAAATCGTGCAACGATGATAATATTTTGTCTTGTATGGGTACTAGCGTAGAATACGAAACAGGTATCGCTTCGCGTACAAAACTAGTGGCAACATGACTTTTAACAAACTCTTTTTTTAATTTTACAATTCCCTGCGCAAATCTATAGCTCAATTTGAAAAATTTCAGTCATTTCAGTACACAGATTCTGCACTCGGTCTCATGCCACTCTTGAAACTTTCACGTCCGCATTTCTTGCAACGGTAAAGTCTCTTCCGCTTATGCGTATAAAGTACATCTTCTTCCTGAATGACGTCGTGCATCCTCCTCATCATACATCTATCACAGAATCGCTGTTCCGTATATTGCAATTGCCTACTTACCTATGCATCGCGCAATACTTATGAATCTATTTGGATGAATTGGATTTTCCGGATCCAACCATTACGGGTATTTGATCCGTTTAATGACTTTACAAAGGGTATCACATAAACCTGCTAGCGTACGCGTAAGTGTAGTTTCTGTGCGAGTAAGAGCGGGACTTCAGCAGGACGTTTTGCCACAGGTACGCCTGCCCTTTCATATTTTAGAAATTTTGATTCTGCCGAACCGTAGTTTCCATAGACTATGGCACCAGCATGTCCCATTCTTTTTTCTTTTGGTGCCGATCTCCCAGCAATATAAGCCACTACAGGTTTAGGGAATTTAGTTTCAACCAGGTAGTCTGCAAGCAGTTCTTCTGCATCCCCTCCGATTTCTCCTACAACCACCACTGACTGAACATCACTTCTGTTTCGAATCATGTCAAACGCTTCAATGAGGTTAGTCCCATTAACAGGATCGCCACCTATCCCAAGACAAAGTTTCTGTCCAAACCCCGCTTTCGTCAAATTATATGACACTTCATACATTAACGTACCGCTTCTTGAAAATACAACAGCGCCTCCTTCTTTGAATGGTTGTGCCGGCATGATTCCAACTTTCATGACCTGGGGAATAATTACTCCAGGAGTATTTGGCCCCACCATCCTGGCACCCCTATTCTTCGCGTACTCTAAAACCTCTATAGAGTCTCTTATAGGTACATGTTCAGGTACGGCTATTAACAATTTTATCCCGTTGTCTAAAGCTTCCTTTGCGGCACTAAGGAAAAATGGCGCGGGTACAAACATCCCAGAGATCTTTGCTCCTGTTTTTTTGACAGCTTCGGCCATGTTGTCGAAAATAGGAACGCCTTCAAAGCTTTGACCTCCCTTGCCAGGGGTAACCCCTGCTACTATATTTGTTCCATAAGCAGTCATCAGTCTCGAATGAGTTGATCCAAAACTCCCAGTTATTCCTTGAATTATGACAGGTTTTCTTTTGTAATCTTCATCTTCTTCGCTACCGACCAACAACTGAAAGATGTCGAATTCTTGATTCAATATCTTCTATCTCCTGTAAATCACGAAACTTGCCTAACCACGGCTTGTATCGCGTCTTCTACGGTGTCATATAGTTTCGCTTGGCTGCCGCTGAGCATCGCTCTGGCTTTGTCAGATTCTGCCCCGGAAATCCTTGCAAAGACTGGTACGTCTATGAGATTATTTTTATAAGCATCAAGTATTGCCTGTGCAACAAGGTTCGTTTTAACAATCCCACCAAAAAGATTGACTAGAATCGCTTTTATCCTCCTGATTTTGCTTATGACCCTCAAAGCTTCGTAAATGCTTTCAGTTGTCGCTCTACCGCCGAAGTCAAGAAATGAACCAGCCTTGCCACCCACGTCTGTCACCATGTCGACAGTTGACATGACCAGCCCTGCACCGTTTCCGATGATGGCAACGTTTCCATCTAGCTCAACCAACGAAAAGCCGCTTTTTTCGGCTTGTTTCTCTAATTCGGAGACGTGCTCATACTTCTTCAACTCGGGATGTCTGAACATCGCATTATCATCTATGACAACTTTGGAATCTAACGCGACTAGAGAGTCATCGTTTAGGACAGCTGCAGGATTAACCTCTGCTAGCTCTGCTTCTTTCTCAACAACCAATTTTGATAACTTAAGTGAGAAATCTACAAAGGATGATGCTGTTTTACCAGCTAATCCTACTTGATGGGCCGCGTCTTGAGAAACCCCGAGGGAGAGTCCATCAATAGGGACATCAAACATTGTTTTGCTGCCTACACTTTCGATTTCTATCCCACCCTCTGCAGAGACTATTAAGGAGTAACTTCTTCTGCTTCTGTTTAGGAAGAAGGAAAGATACAGCTCGTTTTTAATATCTACCATTTCTTCGATCAAAATCCCACGAGGCAATTCGCCCTTTACCTCCCTTTTCATGAGCTCATCGAATTTTGGCAGCAATTCAGACTCCTCGTTGCATTTCAAGATCGCCCCTGCCTTCCCCCTACCGCCTACAGTGAGTTGAGATTTCAATACTACCGGGTACCCTAGTTTAGCTGCAGCTTTAATTGCTTCATCTTTGGAATCGAGAAGAAACCCAGCGGGAACTCGTATTCCGTATTGCGCAAAAAGCTCTTTGCCCTGATATTCAATTAGCCTCATATGGGACCAATCGAAAATCGAATCTGGCTATTTATAATCGTATTTTTCAGAGTGCTACAATCAGAGATCAAGTGATTAGCAGAGTTCTGTTGCCTCAAACCAATTAAGCACGAAAAAACAAAGGGTTAAATTTTACAGAATTCTTCTTTTTTTCTCAAAATAATCTCACATGTCAAACCGATGATGAACGAACTAGATTCGAAAATTTATATATTTCAGTTCTTGTCAGATTATATTATGGTCGCGACAGCGGTGTGGCTTATTGTTCTGACAATTATTGTTGTTGGATCTATTCCTGTCCTATTGATATGGTTAACTACCTTCCCCCATACAAAACTGCTAATTGGTACGTTTTCTTCACTATCCAGTTTTCATGGCAGTTTGCATCCAACTATCTTTGAACCAAATTCATAGAAAACGGACAGTATCAGTGTGACTAGATCTATGCCTACCTTAACGCATGTTTGAATTAATGAGATAAGGGGAGATATTCATTGTGTCGCCGGCCTGACAGGGCTCAAATTCGAAATAACATGGGTGTTACTCGACGTATTCTATTGGACGAAAGAGTAGGGAGAGCTGGGCGCCCAGCTAGTAGGTTGATTACTCCCACATGGAGATGAATTAGTGCGTTCGTAAGTCAAATAAGATCGCATCCATCTTTCTAACAATTATCAAAAAAAGTGATATCGGGGGGAGGAGGTCCGATCAAGAGGGATCATCGGATAAAGCGCGTTGTCAGCTATGTAATTTGTATGCTTGTAGTGACCACAAAACTTTTGTATTAACTCCTGTGACTGACACCGATTGGGAAAACGTCAATTCACGATCGATACTGGTTACGAAAAAATTCCTGTAGAAGGACATGCCCACAAGAACGTGGCAGTTAAATACTTGATGAGAAAACGGAGATCCTTACTAGGCACGCGGGATCCCCAAAAGATCGAGAAGATGTATTCCACCTTGCCTACTAGCGTTAGTATCATCGGCAAACAGTTAACGCATACATATAACGTGCGCTGGGAACGAGTCGGGTCCTTAGAATTTCAAGGATCGCGGTTTGTCTTTACATTATGTGAAGAAGAAGAAAAAGCACTGAACGTCAGCGATGCTGTGCACGAGGCCACTCCTAGAATGATTTAAAGACAATATCATATTCACAAACCTGTAGTTGTGATTGGATTGATGGATAATGTATCCGCATAAGTTGCAGCTTTACTAGGTAATTAAAAAAGCAGGCGAAATCGCACCGAGTTCGAAACACCGGGCAATGTCGCACCGCCACTTACGAAACTCTCTTATCGGGTTCCGTGTAGTAAGATTCGTGTCCAATTCTAGTAGATCATTCACGATATTTAGCCCAAGCAGTCCGATTACCCAGTTTCACGTGGAAAAAAGAGGTATTCGAGTATTCGGAATCGCTGAGAGCTTCAAGGAAACAGACACAACTTCGACTCTTGCAGGGGTAGTAGTGCGACGCGACCTGATAATTGACGGTTTTGTCTTCAGCGATGTGGCTATCAAAGGAAATGATTCTACACAAAAGATCTTGTCGATGTTTCACTCCCTGAAAAGGAATGACATTAACTGTATAATGCTTGATGGACTAATCATAAGTATATATAATATAATAGACGCTGAGGAAATAGCAGCAAAAACTGGTGTCCCAGTAATAGCAATAACTTTTAGGCCTTCTGTTGGACTCGACCAGACTCTAGAACGTAATTTTCCTCATGATTCAAAGCAAAAATTGGAACAATATCGCAGGCTAGGCCAGAGAGAGAAGATTCTGTTAAGAACGGGTAAATCTATCTATTTGCGATACTGGGGAATTAGATCAAGAGAAGCTATAGTTGTAGTTAACGCATTCACTTTGCAAGGCGCCGTTCCTGAACCCATTCGCATAGCAAAACTTGCGGCTCGAGCAACAGCGCGGTTTAGTAATACCAGGTTGTTTTCGGGGACGACGTCGACCCGAGGACGAGTATGACGACGTCATACTGCTAGCCTGTCCGGGG
>AF_2010_repII_A001DRAFT_10000135_pt1 | contig 12917 bp, 11 predicted proteins | sample AmaForreplIIA001_FD_9190 | JGI IMG/M metagenome (IMG submission 9190)
CATCTCCGGGCTTCTCCTCTCAGAGCCCGTACCGGTTATAGGTTTGGTGGGCCATTACCTCACCAACAGCCTGATCGGCCGCAGTCCAATCCAGAGGCCATGTAGATTTTGACCAAGAATCATTCCAGAANTCTTGACCTATCGTGGTTTATTCTCAGTTTCCCGAGATTATCCACGTCCTCTGGGCATGTTGACTACGTGTTACTGAGCCGTTCGCCACGTATTGCTACGTTNACTCGCATGGCTTAGTCCTACTCTGATAGCAGTCGGGTCCGGCAGGATCAACCGGAGCCAATTCATCCATCAAATTAAGAGTACGGCCGGACAACCTTCAGTATTATTGTGCGGATCATGTAACCAACGTCGGATCCAATCGTTCTAGAATCGAATCCCCATATTGTGAGCGCAACTGGAGGTCAGTGAATCACGAAATGGCACTAATACCAAAAATCATCACTGACGCCGCCTTGATTGTTGCGTTCCAAACCTTTGTCGATAAATTCGAATATAAACTTTCTCTCTATTATTATCTACTAGCATGAACTATATTAGTTCTAGTTTCGGGTTCAATTTCGGGTATGACATTTGAACGAGTCGCAGCGATGTACGGGAATAGGACCAAGACATCTAAAATACTTTTTGATAGAGCTAAGAAGGTGTTCGCAGGAGGCGTTAATCACAATATCCGCTTTTTCAGACCATATCCATTCTTTGCGAAGCGGGCTAAAGGCAAGTACCTTATCGACGTCGACGATAACAAATACACCGACTATTGGATGGGACACTGGTCGCTCATTCTGGGCCATTCTCCGCGGATAATCATGTCGGCCCTCTCTCGACAGCTTGATTCTGGAACTTTGTACGGCACTGCAAACAGTGTGTCGCTCTCTTTAGGAGAGCTGATTCAGAAGATTATGCCTAGTGCGGAGAATGTTCGCTTTTCGAGTACGGGATCAGAAGCGACAATGTACGCCGTACGTATAGCGAGAGCGAAGACGCGAAAGAGGAAGGTAGCAAAGACGATAGGTGGATGGCACGGTTTCAATACGACTCTAATGCATTCGGTAAATTATCCGTTCAATGAAGACGAAGGATTGGGTCTCGTTGCTGAAGAAAGAGAATTTATTGAATCCTTGCCTTTCAACGATCTCGACGCCTCCATACGAATCCTTGAAGGTTCATTAGATGACTTAGCATGCATTATTTTAGAACCTATACTAGCAGGTGCAGGTTGTATCCCACCCGAACCTGGCTACCTAAAGGGTTTACAAGAATTTGCGCAAAGAAGGGATATCATTTTCATATTGGACGAGATTGTTACAGGCTTTAGGCTATCTTCAGGAGGAGCTGCCTCAAGATACAACCTTGACCCTGATCTGTTTACTCTCGGTAAGATTGTAGGCGGAGGCATGCCGGTCGGAGTAGTTTGTGGTAGAAAAGAACTACTGACACTAGCAGACTTTAATGCACTCGACCGGAAGTACAGCAAGTGCGCTATTGGAGGAGGAACATATTCATGTAATCCCTTAACAATGGTTGCCGGCCTCACAACGATAAAGTATCTAGAAAAAAACAAGAACATTTTATATCAGAGGATAAACGAGCTAGGCGAGAGGGCAAGGAGTGGTTTGACAAAGATATTTACGGAAGGGAAGATTGACGTTCAAGTAACCGGCGAAGGTTCACTCTTCTTAACTCACTTTTTGAATGACAAAGTAAGGCGGATAAGGGATGCTCTAGATGTTGCCACTTGCGATCAGCAACAACTTTTCAAGTATCACATGGCACTCATGGCACTCCATAGAATTTTTTTTCTTCCGTCTAAAATGGGGGCGATATCATTCGCACACACCGACAGCGATATAACTCGCTTACTTCGGGCAACCCAATCGATAGTGGACTCTGGGATCCTTTCTACAAGGACTTGATGCCAGCCATGATTTTACGACAGTCAAACGATTTATAGTCCACATTGCACAAGTGAACATTGCAAGAATTGTCTCAATCTGAGCAGTCTAGCCTAATTAAGGAGATACCATGTTTGAACGATCGACTCCACACCCAGAAAATTCCATTCAGTCCTTGTCGAATCGACTTCGTACCTTCATCGACATTTCAACCTAGCCATAACAAAATTTGGATAGAGGCATATGGATGCACCGCTAGCATCGGAGATTCCGAAATGATAAGAGGATTATTGGTGGAGTCAGGCTACGCCTTAGCCAATAAAGAAGATGACAGCTGTCTTACCATTTTAGTCACATGTTCTGTAAAAGACGTGACCGAGCATAGAATGCTCTACAGGTTAAATCAGTTATCGAAGGCAGGAAAACCGCTAATTATAGCAGGTTGCCTCCCCAAGGCAAACCATAAGCTCCTAGAAACTCTCTATCCCGGCGCTTCATTTATTGGTCCACACTCTATTGAGAAAACTGTTGATGTTGTAAGAGCATCGATCTCCGGGAAAAGAGCAGTGCATTTGGAAGACTCCAAATCTGACAAGATCAATCTGCCCAAGGTGCGGTCCAATTCTGTGACGAGCATAATTCAAATTGCTAGCGGATGCATGAGCGACTGTACGTTCTGCCAAACTAAGTTGGCCAAAGGCCGATTAAGAAGCTATCGCATTGGGGATGTAGTAAGGCAATTTCAGCATGACGTGAATGATGGTTGCAAAGAAATTTGGCTTACGTCTACAGACACCGGATGTTACGGCAGAGACATTGGCTCTGACCTAATAGATCTGCTTGAATCGTGTGTTAACATTCCTGGCGATTACAAAATTCGGATTGGCATGATGAATCCCATGTTTCTCAAAGGGATGATTGGCAGAATGGTGGAGCTACTCAGGGATAGCGACAAGATCTTCAAATTTTTGCATATTCCAGTGCAAAGTGGTAGCAACTTTATCTTGAGGAAAATGAAGAGAGGCCATACTGCGGAATTATTTGTTGATGCCGTTAAAGCATTTAGGACCAAAATCCCAGAAGTGACTATCGCCACAGACGTGATCGTGGGTTTCCCCTCCGAATCAGCACACGATTTCGACAGAACTGTTCAGATACTGAGGCTTACTGAGCCTGATATCGTGAATGTCTCAAAATATGGCGCGAGACCTGGAACAGCGGCTGCAAGGTTTAAGAAAGTAGATACGCATACAAAGAAATGTCGAAGCAAACAGTTGCACCAGATAGTTAATGAAATCGCGTTGAAGCGCAACTCTAGGTGGAAAGATTGGGAGGGTAGTATGATCATCGACGGATCGAATGCGAATTGGCTTTATGGTAGAAACTACGCGTACAGGCCAATTCATGTATTGCGGCCTCGAGGAAAGAACTTTAGAGTTGGGGACAAAGGATTAGTAAAAATTCAAGAATTTACTGGCCACTATTTGAAAGGATGTCTACAGAATAACACCTAATAGCTCAAAATATTTGGACTTCTGTAGTACTTTTGTGAACTACCACAACTTTTAACAATGTCTACGGTATTCTGATAGAAGGGAAGGCTTCTGGAAACTAACAATTTGGCGCTTGAAGGGCCTGTTCTTCTAGTCGGGGTCGGTGGAGCTGGAAGCAGAATAATAGCCGATGCATGCCTCGGGATAAAAGCTCAATGTGCTCTGGTCAGTGACGACTTAGGTGACCTTAGAGGGACTTATAGATCTGTTTTGATCAGCGCGAAATCCTGGCTAAATCCTACTGCATACAAGCTTAGGTATTATGCCCAAGGTTCAACCAAAAGAATAAGATCTTTATTCCATGGTTTCAAAACAGTTGTGGTAGTAGCTAATCTAGCTGGAAAGTGCGGGAGTGCGATAGCTCCGGTTGTATGCAAGCTAGCGAAAGAAGGATCAAACTGCAATACGCTAATATCGATCGTCATAATGCCCTTCCGGTTTGAGAAGGCTCGCGTCTTTCAAGCGGCGGTCTCACTCAAGAGGGTACGCGAATCATCTGACGCAACAGTAGTGATTGACAACGACTCTTTTCTTGATAACAATCCGGAATCATCGGTGGAAGAATGCTATCAATTGACTAACCCTGCTCTCGCAGAGACTATCGGACTTATTTGCAAGGGCCAAGTGTCCGGCGGCATGAGCTATTTGTGTTCCGGTAATAGCGCTGGCGGGGCAGAAATGTCTGCCAGAGATTTGGTTGCCATGTTGTACCCGAACAATTCGTCTGGTCGTGACAAAAGTCCAATGTTATACGTGATAGGTGGCAAGAAAGTTCCATTGGGCCTCTTGAATTCGCTTGTTAATACGCTACAGAGTATGTATAGGGATGAGATAAACAGCGGTGCCACGGTTGTAATATCAAACTCAGACAATGCGAATGTCCACCTACTTGCTTCTTTTGGACAAACAACGCGATTTGATGATTACGATCCGCTCTCTCAGATTATCCCTGGTAAGAATGTTTTAGACTGGGAGGAATTGGATTGTTCTCCCGAAATAGAAATGTCAATAACTAACATTGAGTAGAGCATCAAACCTTAGGTTTAGGATGGAAACCTAGCGTCAGCCCATCGGATTCTAATCTGGGCTAGCCTGGCTGTTCTTTAGTTTTATCAAGGCTATCGTCGGCGTCTGTCGGCTTTTGAATTTCTTTGTCCACCTCTGGGGTTCCGGCAGAAGCATATTCATCAACAGGCCCCTGCTCATACATTGAGACTACGACCGTCCCGTCTTCGTCTTTCACCAGTTTAAGACGAACCTTCCTGGGAGGGTTCGTCTTACCTCTTCTCCAGATATGTCTATTCAGATCCTGGTCAAGTTTCACTTCTTCACTTTTCAGACTTCTTTTGGCAAACTCCCTTATCATGTTTATCACCCTGTCAGTCCTTCTATATCGCGGCGTTAGCCACGCTTTTCCCAAATTCATGGTTTGGATGTGCGTTACATTCTCACTTGAAGGCAAATTCTTAATCATGTCCTCCTACGCATTAGCCGACATCCACGTCTGTCCTCCGCCACAAGCGGCGTTTGGGATTAGTCCTCACGTGCCTATGCGTCCTAATTATCACCCATGCTGGCACGGCTTTATTCTGTTTGGCACGTTTAGACAACCTTATTTTTAAGGAGGTCTTCTTTCGAGCAGCCATACAATTGGAGAATTCTTGTCCTTTTTTAAGTGTTGGTTTGTATGGAATGTGATTCGCATTCCGAAGGCGCCACGGAACAGATTCGGTATTTTTTTGGAATTTTGTTTCGGAACCAAAGTTCCTAAGTATTATCTCTCTCCCAAGGGCCTAGTCACTTTGATATAACGATAATCGGTTCTATTCGAAAACCGAGAAAGTTCGTTACGCCCCTTTCACAGATGATATGGTTAGGCCAACAAATTAAGCGGGAGCGAGACAGGATGATACTTATTCACACCGGTACTACGTCGGTGAATCGAAGCAGTACTTAATCGCGTCTCGAGCTACTCTTCGCCTTTCATTTCTTTTCTAGATTTAAAGATGGGTTTTACCCCAAGTGGAGAATAATCGCCGGTTGAACAAGTAAAGCAGAGCTCGCTTTTCGGAAGCCCTATCGCTTTTGCTAAACTTGCTATATTGTTATAAGCTAGGTAATCTGACCCTATTATTTTAGATACTTTCTTTGCGAGAGGTAAATCGTTATTTGATTGCCTGAAGGCCAAGAGTTCCTCTTGTGACGGAAAGTCAATGCCCGCGTAGCAGGGATAACGGATAGGAGGATATGTTATAATCAAGTTGATTCGTTTCGCCCCAGCTCCGCGCAGCGTCTTAACTATAGACGCAGAACTAGTTCCCCTGACAATACTGTCGTCTACAACAACAATGTTTTTACCCGCAATTACGTCATGAATAGGAACAATGCCCTTATTAATCTCGATCCTACTTTCTTGTTGAGGTTCTATGAAGCTACGCATGGAGCCTCTTTTGCTGTATCTGTCCTTGAGTAATCCTTCTTCAAAGGGTTTACCGAGTTCCATTGCGTATCCTAAAGCTGCAGGTCTAGCAGAATCGGGTACCGGAATTACTACGTCAGCATCATGAATCGGGTATTGTTTAGCAAGCAACTGCCCAACCCTTCTCCTCGCCGCGTACACATTTACACCTTCCATTACGCTGCTTGGATGCGCGAAGTATGTGTACTCGAAAGCACAGTGTGCATGAGGTTTCTCTACCGAAAATTGTTCAGATTCAATTCCAGATTGACTCAGTTTGATAATTTCACCAGGCTCAACATCTCTTCTAAGCTGCGCTCCGATTGCAGAGAAAGCGCAGGACTCCGATGCGATGATATAGGTATTGCTTTCTACATGATATCCAAGTACAAGCGGGCGAAAACCTTTCGGATCCCTGGCAGCGTACACGCTACCCGAATCAGTTAAGAAAGTGAAACAGAATGATCCAACCATCTCATCTTTCAAGATCGAAATCGCTCTGAAGAGACTCCTCTTGTGAGTCGCATGCGTCACTAATCGCTGGGCAGCTACTAATGTATCAGTCATTGTCTGGGGTGTGAACGTGCATCCTCCTGCCATCATAGATAATTCTTCTACGTTGGCTATCGTACCGTTATGGGCGATACACAAATCGTTGACCTTTAGCGGTTGGGCATTCTCTAAGGTGCTCTTCCCCAAAGTGGAATACCGAACGTGCCCAATCGCGGCAGCTGACCTGTATTTACGAACAATCGCCTGAAACTCATCCGCTGCAGAGGAGACTAGTCCGAGCTTCCTAAGCGGCACCTTATTCGGAATTGCCAAGCCCCATGATTCCTGGCCCCTGTGCTGAAGAGCACGAAGAGAATCTATGATGAATGGTACTACGTTAATACCATTAAGAGAGAAAGCCCCTACTACTCCGCAATTTTCACGAACCATACTTGTTCAGGATCAAAATGTTTTTCCTCGATAAGGTTGAATCAACGAGAGACCTCCTCACGGCCGGGTTGGTTTAGTCTGAAACCGTTATACACTCTCAAGCTGTTAGCTGCATTCTGAACTAAAAAACATTCTTGTTGATCCGTTGCTAAATTAATTGGTATCCTATTCTATGTTTCTAAAGCAATTTCAAGTGGCTAGTCACCCTATCTATTAACTCTGCGGGAGCTGGCCCTATACCTATGCAAGTAGTCGTCCCNGGCGAAACTTGTGTGAGACCACTGTCTTCCACTTGGACTACCTCTAAGGCCAGTTCCTGGGCATGCTTCCGAACTGCNGTTAGTTCATTATTGCTCTTTACCCTAACTACTACTTTCGGCTGACCCGATACAAACCACGTCTGATACCATCTAGGGTTTACCCGCTTAACCCTTTCAGCGCCGAGGACAGCCGCGTGAGCTACCTGCGCTGCTACCTTACCAGTACCCATGCGAAGATCCTTTCTAACCACAATAACCTGCTTGTAGCTCACTGTTGTATACTTTAATTAATGGATCGAGAAATAGATTGCCTAGGCATTATTGTGTCTGATTGTTTCGATGTCATAATCGCGGGCGGCAGCATATCAGGACTACTAGCTGCACGTGAAATCGCTGCTCTTGGAAATGGATCTGTTGCGGTTTTTGAAGAGGACTCCGAGATCGGAACGCCCGAACATTGTGGCGGCTTGGTCAGTGTTGACGGCCTTAAGGATCTGCGGCTGATACCCGGAGCTAATGTAATTCAAAACAAGATCCGACGAGCGAAAGTTTTTTCTCGCAGCCAATCTTTCACGTTTGATACTGTAGGCCAGAAAGTACTCGCGCTAGATCGACGAATGCTCGACAAGCAGGTCGCTCTTCAAGCTCAAAAGATGGGCGTAGAAATAAAGACGAGAAATTCTGTTCGGTCTTTATTAGGGAAAAACCAAGCGGTGGACAACAAGGAGCAAGATCCTACTCGAGTTATAAAGACGTCTGAAGGCGAATACAATTACAAATTCCTTATAGATGCAAGAGGGGCAAGTTCGTTGATCTCTAACGAGCGAGGAGGGGTACTTCAGTCCGCACAATATGAAATATACGCTTCTTGGATAGACAAGGAGACAGTCGAAATTCAGTTTGATGCAGATAAATATCCAGGTTTCTTTGCATGGATCATTCCGACTGGAGCTGGCACTGGAAAAGTGGGCGTTGCTGGAAAAGGAATCAATGCAGCTAATGCGTTNAAATCATATCTGGATAGCAAAAGAGAAAAGTATTCAGTGATTCGTCAGGTATTCGCACCAATTTGGATTTCCGGTCCGATAGAGANCTTTGTTCGTGGGCTGTATACTGTTGTGGTCGGGGATGCAGCNGGTCAAACCAAGCCAACAACTGCGGGCGGCATCTACACATGNGGCATGGGCGGAATTCTTGCTGGCAGAGCGGTCTATCAGGCTATCGAAAAAGACGACATAAATATCCTGCTANACTATAAGAAAAGTTGGCTTTCTATGTTCCNCGATGAGTTTGAGAGGATGCTTCTATTCAGACGAGTGATGGAAAGACTTGATAACAAAGCACTAGACCAGCTATTCATTGCGATATCCAGGACGAAACTTGAAGATATATCGAGAACAGGAAACTTTGATTTTCATAGCGCTGCCCTGAGAAAACTCTTTGAATCACCCGAAGGAATCCGGATACTGAGAATATTTTTAGGGAGCGAAATAAGGCGATTGCTAGGCTAAGGAAGATATAAATTCGGATAGGGATCCTTGAAATTCATGTCTAAGGCTTTACAACTTCCGGTATGCACTTCATGTTCTAGACCTATAATGCCTAATGACGAGTGCGTGAAGTATTATTGCCCTAACTGTGGTTATGTTTTGATCTGGAGATGCGAAAGCTGCCGTGAATTTGCAAGAAATTATAAATGTGTAAGTTGCGGCTTTGAAGGTCCCTAGTTATGGCACGCCTTGTAGTAAGAATAAGGATCCTTCCGGCAGAGGCCGGCTCTGATCTGGACGAAGTAGTTCGGCTTCTGAAGACTGAAATTCCTACTGGGATGCAGCTAAAGGCCCATGCAAAAGAACCAATCGCATTTGGTTTGCAAGCAATTGTAGGAGATTTTCTTTTAGAGGACGAGCAAGGTCAAATGGATAGGCTAGAAGATTCTATCAAAAATACGGATGGGGTTGGCCAGATCGAAGTAATGAGCATGAGCAGACAATCGGTAAGAGTAAAGTGACCTACATATGACGATTGGACCTTCCTTAAGCAGGAGCACCTAACCGAAAATTGAAAAAGTCTAGGAGAAGAGGTGACGATACTAGTGATGAATCTTCGCCAAAATTGCACCTACGAGTTGCGGAAGCTAAACATCGTGATATAGGAAAACGGAGAGCACGTATTGATTCCTATACAATGCGTAGGCTAGGCATCGAAACAGGCGAAGTATTAGAGCTCGAGGGCAAGCGCAAAACCGCCGTCACAGCTTGGACCGATGATTCAGAAGCGACAAAAACCGACGTTATTCGGATCGACGGTCAGACTAGAAAGAATGCAGGCGTTGGGTTGAATGAGATGCTCTCGGTCCATAAGGCCATATCAAAGTCTGCCAAGGCGGTAGGTCTTATGCCGCTGGGTACCAGCACGGTTGCCTTTGATAAGGAGTTTTGCGAGTTTGTAAAGAATAGATTGAGGGGATTTCCCGTAATTGAGGGAGACGAGATTTCCGTAGTTATTTTGGGCAATCCTATGGACTTTCGGGTAGAAAAAATTGCGCCTCGGAGTATTGCCAAGATTGAACGAAATACAAAGTTGAATATATTAGCAGAGAGCCGTCAGGACAAGAAGCCTAGGGTGACTTATGAGGAGGTCGGCGGTCTAAAAGAGCAAATCAACAGGCTCAGAGAAATCGTCGAGCTACCGTTACGACAACCAGAAATATTCTCAAGGTTAGGCATCGAACCTCACAATGGGATATTGATGTACGGTTCTCCAGGCTGTGGGAAAACCCTGATTGCCAAGGCATTGGCTTCTGAGTCAGAGTCGAATTTCTATATTGTGAATGGGCCGGAAATTGTAAATAAATACTATGGGGAGACTGAGGCCAGGTTGCGAGATATTTTCAAGGAAGCAAGAGAAACATCACCGAGCATTATATTCATCGATGAAATTGACGCCATTGCACCGAAGAGAGAGGAAGCATTTGGCGATGTCGAAAAGAGAGTCGTAGCACAACTCCTTGCCCTGATGGATGGGATGTCTGAGAGGGGTAACGTGATAGTATTGGGTGCGACAAATAGGCCTGAGAGCATAGACCCCGCATTAAGACGGCCTGGGAGATTTGACACGGAAATTGAAATTGGCGTGCCTAATGCAGAAGGCAGGTTGGAAATACTTCTGATTCATACCAGAGGAATGCCGCTCGCGCAAGATATCGATATTCCGGCCTTGTCAAAAGAGCTTCATGGTTACACGGGCGCCGATATAAAAGCACTCTGTAGAGAGGCTGCGATGAAGGCATTGAGACGGTACTTGCCGGAGATTGACTTGGAACAGGAAACAGTTTCGCCAAGCACGCTGGGGGAAATCGAGATCAGGACGAAAGATTTCAAAGAAGGAATGAAGGAAATTATTCCAACAGCCATGAGAGAATTCTATGTGGAGGCAGCAGCGGTAAGATGGGAAGATGTTGGCGGCCTTAACGACGCCAAACGGACTCTTTACTATAATCTAATTGCTGCTATCAAGGAGCCGGAGAACTTTGCTAAAATGGGCGTTAAGCCTCCGAGAGGAGCCTTACTGTTTGGGCCTCCCGGATGTGGCAAGAGCTTGATTGCACGCGCGTTGTCAACAGAGAGTAGCGCGAATATAATAATGGTTCGGGGCCCTGAAGTGTTGTCAAAGTGGGTAGGAGAGTCAGAAAAGGCAGTTCGCGAAATCTTCAGAAAGGCGAGAACTTCTTCTCCATGCGTAGTCGTCTTCGATGAGCTTGATTCTCTCGCTAGGCCGCGTGGTGAGGATGATTTATCAGGTAACGAGCGGGTTTTGTCGCAGCTTCTCACTGAGATGGACGATTCAGGAAGTTCTGGGGTTCTGGTGATCGGAATCACAAATAGACCCGATCTCATAGACACATCTCTCCTTCGACCTGGAAGGTTGGACTTGATATTATTCATTGGGGCACCGGAAGAGAGGGCGCGGCTCGAAATAGTGAAAATTTTGACTTCATCAATGCCTCTTGCTAATGACGTCAGCTTACACGATATATCTCGGTCAACAAAAGGTTTTAGCGGTGCTGATATAGGTGCGCTATGTAGAGAAGCAGCGATTCGGGCGATGAGAAGCAATTCTAGTAATATTACTAATTCAGACTTTTTGAGCGCTTTGCAGATCGTAAAGCCGTCCATAACGAAAGACGTCGAGGAGTGGTATGCGTCAATGAAGAATAAGATCACCTATTCTATTCCTAAACAGATTGACAAAGCATTCTATGGATAAGGATAGATTTCGGAGAATTTTGGTTATAGACACTTATAAAACAGTGCAGATTAGTATATTTGATCTCTGATCCGCATAAATCACCATGAACTACCCCTTGCGCAATCTAATTTATGAAAAGATAAAGCAAGTAGGCAACATGACTGACTCGGAATTAATTAAGAATTTATCCAAGGACGGAGTGCAGATTACAACCGCAGAATTGGACAAAACTTTGCTAGCCCTGGAAATATTTGGACTTATAAGAGTTTCCTGGGTTGCCAAAGATAGACGGAGGCTAGAAGCGGTCTCGGCCTATCATAATCGCGACTAGTTCATAGCTTATAATAGAATAACGCGTCCAGTGCTAAACCGACAAATATAACAACGAGATATGGTGCCGTCACTTTGTAGGCCTTCCAAGCAAACTGAGGTGTAGGGTTCTTAGTCAGCTTATAGTGATAAATTAGCATCAGAGAGCCAGAAACGGCAGCAATTATAGTATATACAAGACCCAGCCCAAAAAAATAAAGCATTACAGAATACGGAAGTAGTATCGCTGTATTCATGAAAATGTATCCAGCGGTCCTCTCATTACCAACTAGAACAGGAAGCATAGGGACCCTAGCACCTGCATACTCATCCCGAGTCTTTATGGCCAAGCACCAGAAGTGGGACGGGGTCCACATGAAGACCAACCAACCGACTAGGAACCCGAGCAGATTAATCGAACCCGTTGCAGTCGCCCAGCCAGCCATAGATGCAGCACTTCCTGCAAATCCTCCTACGATGATGTTCGCTGGATTGTACCGTTTAAGCCAGAGAGTATAAACAATAACATAGAAAAAGATTCCTACTGCAATCATTCCAGTAGCAACGGGATTCAATGTAAACCAGGCTAGGCCAACCGATAGAACACTCAATACTAGACCGTAAGTCAGAACCTTGCCTGGTGCAAGCCTGCCGGACGGAATTGGTCTACTCGATGTTCTATACATCATCTTATCGATATCTCTGTCCCAATAATGATTAAGGGCGCTGGATCCCATCGACGCAAGTGCCCCCGTTAGGGTTACAAACCCAAGCTGCCACGCTGTCACGTGCCACCCCGGAGTGTTGTCAAGTCTGCTGCCTGCGAGTAAGGTAGTAATGGCTGTTATCACGAGAACTAGCACGATCCGTGGCTTCGAGACTTCGAAGTATTCCTTTACCGTCAACTTGTAGCTACTCAAATTTTGGTCTGACGAATCTTGCATTTAATCGATTCGCTAAGACACCTTCGATAGTACAAGGTTCAGTCAAGCGACATAAACCGAGAAAACGTTCGACAATTATCAAGAACCAATATTTCTTTTCAACTAGTTATCAGCTAGCATTTTCCCTAATTATCTGAAGCGCCTTTTCAATCTGTTCATGTTTCGGTAGTTGGATTATAAACAAGTCGCTAGTATGACCACTGTAAGAGGACTCAGGGGAAAGTGATATTAAACCTGTCGTCGACAAAGCTTCAAAAAAGCCTATCAAATCGTTGGCGTACAGGAGATAGTTT
>AF_2010_repII_A001DRAFT_10000136_pt1 | contig 12871 bp, 12 predicted proteins | sample AmaForreplIIA001_FD_9190 | JGI IMG/M metagenome (IMG submission 9190)
TGAATTTCAGATGCAGAAGTCCTTGTTTATTTTATTTTAACCAATTCGTAACTGATATGTAACATTCGCTCTATCAAAAATCCTCATGGAGGTATAAAAATGAAATTACTTAAAATCGGGATCGTATCCGCTGCCATCTCGCTGTTATTAAGTACCGGCGGTTTAGCGGAGGCAGCTTGTCCGAAACAAGGCGTCAAGGAACTAACCGGAGCCGGGGCGACGTTTCCTTACCCGCTCTATTCCAAAATGTTCGATCAGTACAACAAAGATTGCGGCGTTAAAGTCAACTACCAATCGATCGGTTCAGGGGGCGGTATTCGCCAACTTCAGCAGCAAACTGTCGATTTTGGCGCCTCTGATGGAATCGTGGACGAAAAGCAGCAGAACGAAGCCAAAGGCGGCAAAATTCTACACGTTCCGACTGTCGCTGGAGCGGTGGCAGTTGTTTACAACATTCCAGGGGAAAAAACGCAGCTCAAGCTCACTCCCGACGTACTGAGCGATATTTACCTCAAGAAAATCAAGACTTGGGATGATGCCCGCATCAAAGGACTGAACCCAGGCGTCAAGCTGCCGACCCAAGACATCGCCGTGGTGCATCGCTCTGACGGTTCCGGCACGACCTTTATCTTTACCAGCTACCTCTCCAAAGTCAGCCCGGAATGGAAAGACAAAGTGGGCAGTGCCACCTCAGTCAACTGGCCGGGTGACATCGGAGGCAAAGGTAACGAAGGTGTGGCTAACAGCGTGAAGCAGATTCCGGGAGCCATCGGCTATGTCGAGCTGGCTTATGCAGAACAGAACAAAATTCCTTATGCCCAGCTACGCAATAAGGCGGGAAAATACTTACAGCCGAGTTTGGAAAGCGCCGCCAAGGCTGCCGATGTGGCCGACCTTCCGGACAACATGGAGGTTATGGTGACCGACAGTAGCAACCCTGAAGCGTATCCAATCACCGGTTTCACCTGGCTACTCATCTACGAAAACCAGACCGACCTAGCCAAAGCTGACGCGGTAGCCCAGCTCGCCTGGTGGATGATTCACGAAGGCGAGAAGTTCGCAAAGCCTCTTGGCTATGCGCCGCTAGAAGGCGCGGCGGTCAAAAAAGCGGAGAACTTACTCAAAAAGATCAAGGTTGACGGAAAGCCTGTTCTCAATTGAGTTACAAGCCGAAGAAATGGGTTTGCCTCGCGGAACCACCCACAGTTGCGAGGTAAGCCTTTTGCGTATTTATTAAGGAGACTTCTGACAGTGAAGCATGAAGTACAAGCCGCCACTTCATCTGGGTCCATCAACGGAACCTTAGGTTGGCTGCTCCCACGTCAAGCCGGAAGCGTGAGACTGGGCGACAGATTGTTTCAGCTGCTTGTCCGCATGTGCTCTGTTTTCATCATCCTTCTTGCTTTGCTCTTGGTTGGAGACCTTTTTCGCGGATCTTGGGAAGCGATCCAGCACTTTGGCCTGCGATTTCTGATCGGTACGACCTGGGATCCCGTCGCTCATGAATTTGGCAGCCTCCCTCCCGCCGTCGGGACCTTAATTAAGTCATTGATCGCCCTAATGATCGCGGTTCCGGTCAGTATAGGCTCAGCGGTATTTATCGCTTTTTATATTCCGAAAAGTTTGCGCTCCTTCGTCTCCTATCCTATCGAGCTCCTCGCTGGCATTCCAAGCATTATTTTTGGTTTGTGGGGGCTCTTTATTATGGTTCCCGTAATCAGAGTGATCCAGATTTGGTTGAAGGCTCACTTTGGCTGGATTCCAATCTTCAATGGCCCGGCAGTATACGGCGTCGGCGTGTTGGCGGGGGGCATTATGCTCGCTATTATGATCACCCCCATCATTACCGCTATATCGCGAGACATTTTGTTGACGGTTCCACGAACTCAAATCGAGGCCCTGTTAGCTTTGGGAGCGACCAAATGGGAGGCGATTTGGAAGGTTGCGCTTCCCTATGCCCGGACAGGTCTTATCGGGGCGGTGATTCTTGGCTTGGGACGCTCAATAGGCGAGACCATGGCCGTTACCATGGTAGGCGGCAACAATTTTGCCTTGCCGGAAACATTATTTGATCCAATCCACAGCATGGCGAGTCTCATCGCCAGTGAGTTTGCCGAGGCCACTTACAGCCTTTACGTTTCTGCCCTTATTTATATGGGCTTGGTTCTGTTCGGAATTACTCTGATCGTTAGTTTACTGGCCCAAGTCCTTATATGGCGGCTTTCGAAAGAGGGTTTTGCTATCTTAGACTAGGAAGTTTCAATGTCCACCGCGGCTGCTAATACTGGTCTTGCTCATTTAACTACTGATCGCCGCTTTAGTCGGCGTAAGCTTGTTGAACGTATCGCCGTGGGTGGGGCGGTTTGCTGTACCGCCGTGACCGTAAGCTTACTATGGATCATACTGGGCTACGTCATTTACCGCGGCGGTCGCGCGATCAACTGGGAACTGCTCACAGCCCTTCCCACGCCTCCTGGCGATCCCGGAGGTGGGATCGCTAACGCTTTGGTCGGAAGTCTGATCGTCGTCGCTTTGGGAGCGGTCATGGCAGTGCCGATCAGTTTGGGGGCAGCCATTTTCGTCAATGAATTTCCCAGCCCGCGGCTGGGCAGGGCCGTCAGATTTTTGGCGGAGGTTTTGACCGGAGTTCCCTCTATAGTCGTTGGGCTCTTTGCCTACGCCCTTATCGTTCAGCCGACAGGGACCTTTTCCGGTTTCTCCGGAGCCGTAGCTTACGCTTTCATCATGGTCCCCATCATCATGATCAGCACGCACGAAGCATTGCGCCGCGTTCCGCCTAGCTTGAGAGAGGCCTCGCTTGCGCTGGGTGTTCCGGTGTGGAGGACGATCCTGTGGGTCGTCCTTCCGATCGCCTCCAGAGCGCTCCTAACCGGTATTCTTCTGGCCGTCGCCCGAGCTCTGGGAGAGGCCGCTCCGATGTTGTTTACCGCTTTTGGCAACCCCTTTTGGAACTTGAATCCAGCCAAGCCTATGGCAACTGTACCTCACATCATTTATACCTACGCTACCGGTCCCTATGCCGATTGGCACGACAAAGCTTGGGGAGCATCATTTGTTTTGCTAATCGTTGTATTGATAACTAGCCTGCTCACGCGAGCGGTACTGAGGAGCAAAGCTGATGAGTAGAAACGGCCTTGACTCGCAACTTGAGCAGCCCCATGCTAGGCGTCCAATGACGGAATCCAGGCCTCCCGATGCTGACCGCCCGCGCCTAACCAGCGCAAACCAGACCGAGAAACCACGGCTGGTTGCGGAAGGGCTGAATATTTACTACGGCGCCGTAAGAGTTGTTCATAACGTTTCCCTTGCGATCAATTCCAGAAAAGTTACCGCCATCATCGGCCCATCCGGCTGCGGAAAGTCCACGTTTATTCGTTGTCTCAATCGTATGCATGAGGTCACGCCGGGAGGTCGGGCGGAGGGCAAGGTCCTCCTCGACGACGAAGACTTGTATGGCCCCGATGTCGATCCCGTTCAGGTCCGCCGCCGCATCGGCATGGTTTTCCAAAAACCCAACCCGTTTCCGACTATGTCGATTCGGGATAACGTTCTCGCGGGATACAAACTCAATGGGAGTAGAAATCAGAGAGATCTCGACGAGAAGGCGGAACAGAGCCTCCGGATGGCGGCTCTGTGGGAGGAAGTTAAGGATAAGCTACACCGGCCTGGCACCGATCTCTCGGGCGGGCAACAGCAGCGTCTCTGCATCGCCCGAGCCTTGGCGGTCGATCCGGAAGTGCTTTTGATGGACGAGCCCTGCTCCGCTCTCGATCCCATCGCCACGGCCAAAATCGAGGAGCTAATCTACGAACTAAAAGAAACGGTGACCATCGTGATCGTCACCCACAACATGCAGCAGGCAGCGCGAGTGTCCGACTTTACGGCTTTCTTCTATCTGGGCGAGCTGATAGAATTTGGCGAAACCGGCAAGTTGTTCACCACCCCGGAAAAACGCCAAACCGAAGATTACATCACAGGGCGATTCGGCTAGCGAGGAACGCCATTGAAGAACGAACACACCGATAAGAAATACGAAGAAGATCTCAAAAAGCTCCGCGAAGAAATCCTCTATATGGGAGGTTTGATCGAAGACCAGATTCGAAAGGCAGTGAAGGCGTTGGTCGACCGGGATTCTGAGCTGGCAGAAATAATTATCGAGAGAGACCACGAAGTCAATCGTATAGATGTCGAAATCGACGACCTTTGCATACGTCTGCTTGCGTTGCATCAACCCGCCGGCCGCGACCTGCGGTTTATAACTACCGGACTGAAGATCACGACCGACCTGGAACGAATCGGCGACATGGCCGTCAATTTCTGCGAACGCGCCCTGGAATTGAATCAGGAAGCCCAGCTTAAGCCCTATATCGATATTCCCCGGATGGCCACGATTGCTCAGCGCATGATTCGGGAAAGCCTTGACGCTTTCGTGCGCGAAGACACGGATCTCGCTCTGAAGGTATGCAAAGACGACCAGGAAGTGGATGATCTCAATAGCCAAATATTTCGCGAAACCATAAGTTTCATGATTGCGGACCCACAAACCATTAATCGGGCGATGAAGATATCCTCGGTTTCGAAATATCTCGAGCGTATCGCGGACCATGCTACCAACATCGCCGAAATGGTCATTTTCATGGTCAAGGGTAAGAGCATTCGCCACCTAAAGGAACTCCCCACTTCGGTTTAGAACTCCATGGCAGCCGCACAGAAGATCTTAGTCGTCGAAGATGAGCCCGACATTCGGAAGCTCGTTCAATACAACTTGGCCCAAGAGCGTTTCAATGTTTTAGAAGCCGCAGATGGGGAACAAGCTTTAAAACTGCTCCAGCACGAACGTCCAAACCTCGTCATCCTCGACCTCATGCTCCCCGGGCTTTCCGGCATGGAACTTTGCAAGCTTTTGAAACAGCGCAGTGAGACCGCGAAGCTTCCAATCCTCATGCTGACAGCGAAGGCTGGGGAAGCGGACCGAATTGTCGGACTCGAAATGGGAGCCGACGATTACCTCGCCAAGCCCTTTAGCCCGAGAGAAATGGTTGCCCGGGTCAGGGCCATCCTGCGTCGCTCGGAGTCCAAACCCGCCACCGAGATCGACCCCGCCTATGACAAGGGATCTCTGAAAATCGACTTCTCCACTTACGAGGTCTTTGTACGTGGCAAACCGGTGAAACTGACCTTGAAAGAATTCGAGCTGCTTCGTTTCCTGGTCCAAAATCCCAGTCGGGTACTGAACCGGGATCAGCTCCTCGATCGTGTGTGGGGAGGAGAAACTTTCGTTACTCCGAGAACGGTCGATGTTCATATCCGCCGTCTCAGAAAAGCGGTGGAGACGGATGATCGCAAGCCTAAGTGGATCCTCACCGTTCGAGGGGTTGGATACAAATTCGATGAAAAGGCCGTGGAATAACAGGCTCATCTACACGTTCTTTCTTTCCTATCTCGCGATTATCATCTTATTGTCGGTGAGTTTCTTTGCATACTCCAGAAACCTGCTGCGAGATTTCTACGCTTCCTCACTCGGCAAAATAATGGAGCAAAAGACCCGGCTGCTCGCACGCCAATTGCCTTGGTCTGACGAGCCCGGCTCGCTGGACTCGATTTGTCGAACCCTCGCGGATGAGCTTGGGGTGCGCATAACAGTGATTGCCCAGAACGGCACGGTGATCGGAGATTCAGACCAGCCCGCTAATCAGATGGACAATCATAGCTCGCGCCCGGAGGTGATCGAGGCGCTTTCACGCGGCACCGGTTCCACCGTGCGTTACAGTACGTCGGTTAAACACGACCTTCTTTACCGCACCTACCGTCAGGACGACGGCTCCCGGCAACGGATCCTGCGGGTTGCAGTGCCGTTAACCGAAGTACAGGACGTAACAAGATCATTGGGACGGACCTTGTTGGTTGGTCTTTTCCTTTGTTCTCTTTTGGGACTAGGGGTGGCCTACCTTTTTTCCCGCCGTCTCAGCAATCGAGTCAATCGACTAGCTGAGTTCTCAAAGGCGGTCGCCGAAGGTCAATTCGCTCAGCCTATCCTTCCGCGCAGCGGTGACGACGAATTGAACCTGCTCGAACAAAATCTTCGCGACATGAGCCTCAAGATCCACGACAATATCAACGCGCTGAGATCAGAGAAAGAAAAACTCGACTCGATCCTCCGATGTATGGTGGAAGGCTTAGTGGTGATCGATCCCAAAGGGAAAGTTCTACTCATCAACGAGCAGGCGAAGGCAATGTTCGGTGTTTCCGAAGATCAGATTCGGGACGGTTCGTTTGTCGAAATATCGCGTAGCCCTGCGATGCGCGCGATCGTAAGAGAGTTGTCGGCGTTCGACTTTGCGAAAAATACCTACTCCAAAAGGGTATCGGTTGAAGACGGAAGGTGGTTTCGAGTCAACGCCGTGAGCTTGAGAAACGGCACAGAACGGCCGAGCGGCTCTATCCTCGTGTTTCATGACATTACCGAGATCCAAAGGCTGGAGACTGTGCGCTCCGATTTCGTCGCCAATGTGTCTCACGAGCTGCGCACTCCGCTCACTGCGATTCGCGGCTACGTCGAAACTCTGTTGCAACATCCACCATCCAATCCTGCCGACGCCAACCAGTTCTTAAAGATCATCGATCGGCATTCCGAACGTTTGAGCCGCTTGACAGAAGATCTTCTCGTCTTATCGGATCTGGAATCCGGCACGGGGAAAATGACCTTTAGGGCCGTCGAGGCAGGACAATTGATTCAGCGGGTGCTGGAGGTTTTCTGGGACCGGGCAACGAAGCGGAAAGTAAGCCTTTCGTATTCGTTTTCCTCAGGACTGCCGTCGATTCTTGGGGACTCCGATCGCTTGCAACAATTGTTTATCAACCTAGTCGATAACGCAGTCAAATTCACCCCGGCGGGCGGATCGGTCACGATCAATGCCTGGGAGCGCTATGGCGCCCAAGGGGACGCGATGGTCGAGATTGCGGTAGTAGATACAGGCGCAGGAATTGCAGAAAAGGACTTACCAAGACTCACCGAACGCTTTTACCGCGTCGATAAAACCCGCTCCCGAGAATTGGGCGGCACGGGGCTAGGCCTTGCAATCGTCAAGCACATCGTTCTAGCGCATGGCGGCGAACTGAAGTTTGAAAGCGTTCTTAACAAGGGCACCACTGTCCGCGTGCTTTTACCTGCTGTGGCCACAGAAAAAAGTCCGGACGGGATCCTGTTCCTGTGCACGGCCAATTCCTGTCGCAGCCAAATGGCGGAAGGGTTTGCACGGCAGCTTGTTCGCGACAGCGACTGTGTTTATAGCGCTGGCACGTCGCCGAGAGAGATTCACCCGATGGCCATTCGAGTGATGCGGGAAGTAGGCATCGACATCTCCAGTCAACACTCAAAAGGAGTAGAATCCATCCCGTTGGCCAAGATCCGGCGGATCATCACGCTTTGCGGTGAGGCGGCGGAAAATTGCCCGACCCTACCCAAAACCATAGAACATATCCACTGGTCCTTCCCCGATCCGGCTCTTGCGCGCGGCGATGAAGAGCGCATCCTGCAAGCGTTTAGAGATGTCCGTGACGCTATTCGGTACCACGTTCAAAGGCTCTTTGTGACTTCAACCAGCCCATCGACATCTGCTTCTCATTTAAACTGAACGACTCTTGACTAACTTTCTTTGTTTTCCACGAAGACCGATTTCATGTTTCGTTTTGCTCCGCATNAGGAGAAATTTTTTGAATCTCTTCAAACAATCCGCACAAAACGCTCTTGCCGAGGCCAAAGCGCTTAAGGACCTGTTGGAGCGTTTTTGATTTTCAACTAAAGATGGGATGGAAGGACTCGTTTAGGCACAAGCGCTACTATAAGCGCGAGTTGTCAGCGTCCACTGTATGAATAGGTGCGGACCGTGTTGTCTTTGTTGAAGACGATGTAAAGATCTCTAAAGTCGCGTAACTGACCAAGCTCATAGTATTGGTAGGAATAGGTCCAGGTTTCATAACCATTTTCCAGACCTCGACGCGCGGGCTCCCCGAAATAACCAAAAATCTCCTTCTGCGTGGTCACGTTGGGCTCAATGCTTTTGACCGGTGCCGTACTAAAATCCCGGCCCATGTAGATGCATCCGGAAACGAAAAAACAAAANACCACACAACCCAACCTTCTCCCGATCATCGTCAGATCTCTCGACGGCCCTCCAGTGCTTTCCCCAAGGTCACTACATCGATATATTCAAGATCGCCGCCCATGGGCAATCCGCGGGCGATGCGGGTAACGGCAACACCCAGGGGTTTGATAACCTTGGAAAGATATAAGGCGGTCGCCTCCCCATCCATGGTCGGATTGGTCGCCACGATGACTTCCCGGATGCTGCCGCCACGAATTCGATCCAACAACTCTCTGATCCGAAGAGCGTCCGGTCCCACCCCGTCGAGGGGCGAAATGGTCCCATGAAGCACGTGATAGAGACCCTTGAACTCCTGCGATTTTTCCACCGCAAGCAAATCCGCCGGCTCTTCGACGACACAGATCGTATCTTGTGCTCGCTCCGGATTACGGCACACCCCACACAGCGTCTCGCCGTCGCTCTGCGGATTCAGTTCGCTAAAGCCGAAGCATTGACGGCATAGCCCCATCTCCTGTCGCAGCTTGCCGATGCTATCCGCCAGATTACTGACGTCTTCCCTCTTCCCTTTCAACAGGTGAAAGGCAAGGCGTGCCGCCGTCTTCTCGCCAATGCCAGGCAGCTTGGAAAGCTCTTGAATTAGGCGTGCCAGGGGTGTGGGATAACTCGTCATACCACATCCCCGCTGCGCCGGAAATTTGGGGTTGGTAATCTCATAATGCAGCTCTCAATTGTTCAAGGCATCAACCCCGGGATCTTGAACCCTCCTGTCACCTTGCTCATCTCCGTGGCCACCATATCCCGTGCCTTGCGCATGCCGTCGTTGACGGCGGCAAGGACGAGGTCTTCCAACATCTCCTTCTCCGTGGAGTTGATGACCGTCGGGTCGATCTTCACGCCGCACAGATTGAACTGTCCGTTGACCGTGACCTGAACCATGCCTCCGCCGGATGATCCTTCAACCGTCTTTTGTCCCAGTTCTTCTTGTATTTTAGAAATCCGCGACTGCATTTCTTGGGCTTGCTTCAACAAATTGCCCATACCGCCGATTCCTTTTGCCATCAAATCCTCCTTGCTATTTCGGCCACGCCTTTGAGAACCCTTCACCCAACCGCTAACCGTTCTCCCGCCGAACAGTCTTGATCGATCCGCCAAAAATCCGCAGCGCCTCTTTTACCATCGCACTGCCTTCGTCTCCCTGGCTCTTGGTTTCGCTTCGCGTGGTCTCGTCTTTATGACCCAACGTTTCAGAACTAACAGCCGTGATATGGACGGCCACGTCATCGCCAAAAAAACGCTTCGCCAAATTCTTCAGCAGCGCCAAATTATCGGGATCCTGAAGATAGTTGAGATGATGCCGCTCGGCAACCGCGATTTTGAGTTGTCCCGGAGGAAGTTCGAGCGCGCTCCCCGCCGTCAGATGTGAAGCAAGAAACTTTTTCTCTCTGCCGACAAAAGAGACAAAGCTTTGCCATAGATTGTCCTTATCCCCGGCGAAGGAGCCGCCTACTGGTGCCGCTGAAGCAACAGCCTGAGGAGTTGGAGCCACCACCGCCTGCACCAGCGTCGAAGCGGGCCGCTCCGCGCGGGACAAGCTCTTTTCCAGTTTCTCCAAACGCTCCAACAGCTGGGTTATGGGCAATGTCTTTGGCAGAGTCGCGAGTCTGACCAAAACCGTTTCCAGAGGGAATCGCGGATTGGCAGAGCGGTTCACTTCCTCGTCTCCGATCGCCATGAAATCAAAGTAGTCTAACAACGTCTCCGTCGAAATATCGGCGACTTGGGTACGTAAATCTTCGATCTCCTGGTCTGGGAGATCGAGCAGTTGGCCTGCAACCGCTTCGGCTTCTTTGGCATCCGCCTTCGCCAGTCGGACGACCAGGAGATTGCGGAAGTGTTCCACCAAATCGCGCGATAATCGGCCGAGATCGCGTCCTTCGACCACGATCTTTGCGATCAGCTCGATACATTGCCGTGCATTCCCCTGGATCACCGCGTTTGAGAGGTCATATAGAACCTGTCGCTCCGCGAGCCCGAGAATCTCCTCAAGTACCCGTTCGTCGACAACACTCTCATTGCGTTTCTCACTCCCGGGTTGGACGCAGGCCAAAACCTGCTCTAGCAGCGACTGGGCGTCGCGCATGCTACCATCTGCCTCGCGGGCAAGCAGCACGAGGGCGCCTTCACTGATGTTCAGTCCCTCTGCGCTGGAAATTTCTTCAAGACGGCGGACGATTTCACGCAAAGTAATGCGGCGGAAGTCATACCGTTGACAACGCGACAGAATTGTTTCCGGCAGGCGATGGGGTTCGGTGGTCGCCAGGATAAATTTAACCGAGGGAGGCGGCTCTTCCAGGGTTTTCAAAAGCGCGTTGAACGCGTCTTTGGTCACTTGGTGCACTTCGTCGATAACGTAAATCTTGAAGCGGCACTGCGCCGGCTGATAGCGGACATTTTCGATGATCTGACGAATCTCGTCGATGCCGCGATTCGACGCACCGTCGATTTCAAGGACATCGATGCAGTTGCCGTTGGTGATCTCTGCACAAAAACTGCACTGGTTGCAGGGGTTGGGCGTCGGCCCCTTTACGCAGTTCAGCGCTTTGGCCAATATGCGCGCCGCGGTCGTCTTGCCTACGCCCCGAACTCCCGTAAAAAGATAAGCATGGGCAATCCGATTAGACCGAATCGCGTTCCTCAAAGTTCGAGTAATATGCTCCTGCCCCGCAATGTCATCAAAGCTTTGCGGACGCCACTTACGCGCCAGAACTAGATAGGACATGTTAAAACCCCTGAAGTTAGTGGATGGAAGATAGAAGATTAGCCATCCGATCCTCAACCCTCGATCTTCGATTTTCTAGCAACCGGTGGGATGCCCATTGCTGACAGCCAGGTTGCCCTGTGGCACAGGGGAGAATCCGTTACCGCTGCTTCCTTCCGGACCTGACGGGGTTCACGGTTCCGCCTTGCACAGGACCTAACTATCAGCAATCGACATCCAATCTTGGGGTGCCCAAAAACTTCCAAAAACCAGCGTCAGCAAAACAGTACGATGATCACGCGCAAGAATCAAGATTGTTTCTTCATGGGCATTAAAATTTGGCTACTATTTGCCGAATTCCGAGCCTGTCGTCACAGATTATCACGTTCTTCATCAACCCTGTACTCTCGTCGGCAAATCGCATAAGATTTTTGTCCACTACCGCGAAAGGACCCTGATCACTTCGATGAAATTTGGCGTATTCGACCATTTGGACCGCGGCGATCTGCCACTGAAGGATTACTACGAGGCACGCCTCAAGCTTATCGAGGCTTATGATCAGGTGGGCTTCTATGCCTATCATGTTGCCGAGCATCACTCGACGCCACTCGGCATGGCACCCTCGCCCAGCGTATTTCTGGCTGCCGTGGCGCAGCGCACGCAACGACTTCGTTTCGGCCCACTGGTCTATGCGCTGCCGCTTTACCATCCGATTCGGCTAATCGAAGAAATCTGTATGCTTGATCAGATGAGTGGCGGACGGCTGGAGATCGGCTTCGGCCGTGGCGCCTCGTCCACGGAAACTTCCTTCTATGGACTCGATCCTGCAAAGGCACAACAGATCTACGCGGAGGGATTGGAGCTGGTCATCCAGGGCCTCTCCAAGAGAACCCTCAGTTTTCGCGGCGACTTTTTTGCCTTCGAGAACGTCCCGATGGAGCTGGAACCGCTGCAGAAGCCTCATCCGCCAATCTGGTATGGCGTCCACTCTGTCGACAGCGCCGAGCGAGCGGCACGCAAGGGTTTGCATGTCGTCAGCCTGGATCCCCCCGCGGAAACTCGGAGCTTTGTCGATCGCTATCGCCAAGTCTGGCGGGAAACCCGCGGGGCAAAAAGTGCGATGCCCAACATCGGCCTCGGCCGATTTATTGTAGTCGCCAACACGGATGAAGAAGCAATCCGAATCGCGCGCCGCGCCTATCCAAAATGGCACCGAAGCTTTTATCATCTATATGTTCTACGCGGCGGCGCGCCAGCCCACCAACGGCCGTTAGAACTGAGCTCACTTATTGAGATCGGTCAGGGCATAGCCGGCAGTCCCACCACGGTTATGGCTTTTCTCGAAGCGCAAATCACACAAACCAAAGCGAATTACTTGGTTGGACAATTCTGCTTCGGCGATATGTCACTTGCTGAATCGTTGCGGTCTCTGGAGCTGTTTGCTGCCCACGTGATGCCGAGCTTGGCGGTAAAACACAAATCGCCCTAATACGCCCACAAGGCCGTTCGTCGCTATCGATCGGAGTTTCTTTTTTGGATTGCCCAGGAAGCATTTCTGCGACGATCCATAGAAAGGCGAATCGGTCTTTGATAAGGACTGAGTTGATATCACTCGGACCACGATCGTGGGTGAAGATTTGCTTTAAGGAGGTCGAAAAAATGGAAAAGATCGGTTTTGTGGGAACCGGTGCGATGGGCAGTGCCCTGCTTTCACGGTTGAAATTGGCTAACGTCACAGCGGTGGCCTTTGATATCTCACCGGCAGCGACGGAGGCGGCGCGCAAGGAGGGAGCCCAGACCACAACCTCAGCCAAAGCCGTAGCGCAAGCTTCGACAATGGTCGATGTCGTTGTGCGGACCGACCAGGAAATTCTGGACTGCACCATGGGCAAAGATGGAATTTTGGCAGGCGCCGCGCCAGGCACACTCGTGTTGCTCCACAGTACCATCCGGCCCACGACGACGAAGAGAATCGCCGAAGCCGCCG
>AF_2010_repII_A001DRAFT_10000140_pt1 | contig 12694 bp, 13 predicted proteins | sample AmaForreplIIA001_FD_9190 | JGI IMG/M metagenome (IMG submission 9190)
GGCGCCGATAGCCGACAATACCGCCATCTGTTGAACGATACGGCGGTGACCGAGCGGTTCCGGGTTATTGCCTTCGACCTGCCATATCATGGCCGTTCAACGCCGCCGGACGGATGGTGGTTGAAAAAATACCGGTTAACAACGGCGTCATATCTGGAAATGGTCCGCGCGGTGTGGCTCACCCTCGGGCTCGAACGGCCGGTCGTCATGGGTTGCTCGATGGGCGGGGCCATCGCACTCAAGGTCGCCGCCGAGTACCAGGACGAGCTCACCGGCATCATTGGACTGGAAAGCTCGGCCTACGCACCAGGACGCTACAACGAGCTGCTCCATCATCCCGCAATCCACGGCGGTGAGTTGGCAGCGAGCTACACATACGGTCTCAACTCGCCGTTCAGTCCAGAAGCATCGCGGCGCGAGAACTGGTGGTACTACAGCCAGTCCGGGCCGGGCGTCTATCAGGGCGACGTCTACTTCTACAGCGTAGATTGGGATGGTCGTGACGACATCAAGCGCATCGATACAAACCGCTGCAAAGTGGCGCTGCTCACCGGCGAATACGATTATTCCTGTACGCCGGAGATGAGCGAGGCGGTGGCCGCGGCCGTCCCCGGGTCAGCCCTTACCATCATGAAGCGCATGGGCCATTTTCCGATGATCGAGAACTATCCCGGATTCCGGTCCTACCTTTTGGCGGCGCTCGACCACGTCGCGGCATAAGCGGAGTTATGCCACGCGCTTTGCCCGCCCGCCTCCCCAGCAGGAAATCGGAGCGAACCGCGGCGCGCGGCAGACTCTCAGTTCTTCGGCCAAATTGGCTTCGCAAGCGCCGACGCCGTCGGATAGACCGTGACCGGCACGCCATCCTGCCATTGCACAATGGCGAGGTCGGCATCCACGCGCCTGCCGGCGTCGTCGAATTTCNCGCGGCCACCGGGATAGTATTTCGCCGGCCCCTCGCGCGTATCCATTGTGCGGATCGCTTCGGCCACCTTGCGGCGGTCGGCCGACCCTGCCTTCTCCAACGCCTCCTTGAAGATCCACATGTCGCCATAGGTCGACAGCGAATCTTGCGTGATCCAGGGCTCGCCGGTCTTGGCGACAAACTCCTTCATGATCGCTTCCTGACCCTTGCCGCTCCAGTTGCCGACCACCGTCATCAGGCCTTCCAACAAATCCTTGTTAGCGTTCTTGAGCATGTCGGGTGCAGCAATATGCGCCCCATTGGAAATTACCGGGATGCGTCCGCGCCCCAGGCCGAACTCATGCAGTTTCTCCACACACATCTTGTCGTCGGAAATCGCGGTCGGTAGCAACAGTAAGATGTCAGGCCGCGATGAGCGAACCTTTTGGATCAGCGGGGTGCAATCCGATAATGGCGGTGTGAAAGTCTCGTCTACCACAAGCTTGAGGCCGAGTTTTGCCAGCGCGCCTTCCCGCATTGGCTTGGTAAAGCTGACGGAGGCAGCGGTATTGTCCTGCACGATGCCGATCGTGNTTGGCTTTTTGCCGGTCGCGCCCTCGGCGAGTTGGATTAGCGCGGGGACCGCTTGATTGGCCTGCGCGCCACCACCAAGCGAGGTTTGGAACACATATTTGAACCCACGCGAGGTGATCTGGTCGGAATAGGACAATGTCAGAACNGGAAGTTCGGCGCGCTCGGTTACTTCGGTGACGCCGAGNGTGAAACTCGACAGCCACGAGCCAGTGGCGCCGATGAGATCCGGCTCCTGCGCGACCATACGCTGAGCGGCGTTCTTAGCTTTCTCCACACTGTCCCCGGCGTCGAACACCAAAAGTTTCAACGTAGCGCCGCCCAGCGATTTGATACCGCCCTGCTTGTTAATGTCGTCGATCGCAAGGTTTGCGCCCTTGAGCATCAGATCCCCCTGGCGGGCCCATGGGCCGGACATCGGCGCGATCAATCCGATCTTCACCTCCTTCATTTGCGCCGCCGCCGGAGTGTAATTGCCGATGCCCGCGCCAAGTGCAATGCCTAACAGCACAGGCAGCATCGCCAATGTTCCCCTCATCATCATGACTTCCTCCTTCAACCTCGTTTTCGTTTATGAGCGAAAAATGCGCAGCTGTTACTGCCAGCCTCCGCGGGATCGCCACTAGGGTGGTCATGTTGCGCGACCGGTAAAAGCGGCGATAGTCGAACACTTGCCGGACGGGCCGTCAACAAGCGCACTTAGGAGTCAAATTGAGAGATTTCCAAATCAAAATTCACGTTTGGATTTTCGCGGTCACCAAACATTCCCCGGTGTTGTATGCGGATTACTTCCACATTGCGAAAGCCAACGAAGCGCGGCGGGAAAACAACCAGTCGCGCACCGTGTTGGTCTCATAGCTCGGAATCAATGCCTTCTCTGATCATCCGCGCGCGCCGATATGCCGCATATATTAAACCGCACCGGCCGCAGGCAGTTTGCCCATCTCTTTTAGCACTTCATTAGCTGCTTTGAACGCATCAAGCCCGGCCGGGATACCGCAATAGACTGTCGCGTGCAGCAGCACTTCCTTGATCTCGTCAACCGTGACGCCGTTATTGATCGCGCCCCGCACATGCAGTTTGATCTCCGCGGCGCGATTAAGCGCAGTCAGCATCGCGAGATTAAGCAGACTGCGTGTCTTAAGATTGAGGCCAGGACGTCCCCACGCATAGCCCCAGCACCATTCCGTCGTGATGTGCTGAAACGCCATCATGAATTCGTTGGCAGCCTTGAGCGATCCGTCAACGTATTCCGACCCTAGAACCTGACGTCGCAGTGCCAGTCCGCGATCGAAAAGACCGTTCATCGTTTCATTGCGTGTATCGGCCATCATATACTCCTTGTTGGCTGGAAGGTGGGGTGCATCGTGAGTTGCGGAAGATTGACAGATTGGCGAGCAAGAAATGAGGATTATCGATAGTCACTGCCATGTTTGGGGACGTGAGTTTCTGCCACCCAGTTTCTTCCGTCACGCGGCCGAAGGCTGGGCACGGAAGGTACCTGGTCGTACCGAGGATATGATTGTACCGAAACTCTTGGACGGTGTGGTCGATGAAACCGGCAACGATTTTGTGAAGAACATGGACTTGGCCGGCGTCTCTGCGGCGTTTGTCATGATGGTCGATGCCGGAGCGCCCTTTTTCGGCATGGAGCCCGCCACAACTATTGATCGACAGATCGAATATTATGCCAGGCTGCAAGAACATCATCGGGGGCGCTTGTTTGCCCATGTTGCCGTTGATCATCGCCGCCCCACCTGCCTGTCAATTGTCAGCCGTGCTGTGCGCGATCTGAATTTCGTTGGCATCGGCGAAATCACGCCTGCTGGGTTTACGGTCGCCGATGTCGCACTCAGACCATTGATGCGCCTTGCCGCCGATCTCGGGGTCCCCGTGCAGATTCACACGCGTTCAGGAATATGGACAGAGCTCGATGGCGCCAATCTGACTGAGTCCAATCCTTCGCATCCGATCCACGTGGCACGGCTCGCCCAGGCATTGCCCTCACTTAAGCTTGTTTTATGCCACGCCGGCTATCCACATTGGTGGCAAGCAGCGGCCGAAGCGATCGCCGATTACCCGAACTGCGTAGTTGACGTCTCAAATTGGAATGAGCGGCTCACAGAGCCTCATGAAATTGTGGCTCGGTTGGCGGCGTGGCGCAGTCTGCTCGGCATTGACCGTATCTTGTTCGCGTCGGACCAGGTCTCGGGTCCACGGTTTACCGGTGCGCGCTCGAGCCTTAGTAAATGGGTTGCATTCTTTCGCGATTTGCCCGGCATCGCACATACGGCCGGATACCGCTTCACGGCGGAGGAGACGTCGCGCATTTTGGGTCGCAATGCCCAGGCTTTCTATGGTCTCGAACTAGAGCCTCTCGTCCATGCCACTGCCGAAAAGCCGAACCGTTCCTGATCTGCTTGATGAAATAGCCGATCGATTTTCTGACCGAGAGGCACTGGTCGGCGGTGATCGTCGATTCACCTATTCGGAGTTGCGGGACGAGGTCCGGGCCTTCGCTAAGGGCTTGCTTGCACTGGGTGTCAGTCCGCATGACAAGGTCGCAGTGTTAATGGACAATCGGCCGGAGTGGATCATTGCTGATCTCGCAATTTGTTCGCTTGGCGCGATCATGGTCGCTGTGAACACCTGGGTCACCAGTCGCGAGCTCGGATATATCCTTCACCATTCGGATACATCGATACTGATCGCCACCGATCGTTTTCTCAAATACGATTATTTCGCGATGCTCGCCGAACTAGAGCCTCTCCCACGGACGCTACCCGTGTTGCGCGGTATCGTGCACGTCGGCGCACGTAGCTATCGCAACAGTATTTCGTTCAAAGAGGTCGGCGAACGAGGACGTCCACAATCGGAAGCGGTTCTGGCGGCCGCGACCCGAGCGATCGATCCACAGGACGTAGCTTACCTTCTATACACGTCGGGCTCCACCTCGACCCCGAAAGGCGTGCAGCTGCAACATTTCGCNCTCATTGAAAACATGTGGCAGATTGGCGAGCGAATGCACGTTACCGAACGAGATCGTCTCTGGCTTGCGGTATCGCTGTTCTGGGGGCTCGGCTGCGAGAATGCTCTGTTCAATCTGCTGACCCATGGCGGCTGTGTGGTTCTGCAGGAACATTTCGAGCCGAAAGAAGCATTGCGTCTAATTAGCGCGGAGCGTTGCACTCTGTTTTACGGGACGCCCAACATGGCGCAGGCGCTTTTCGATCACCCCGACCGCCACAATTATGATCTCACCTGCCTGCGCTCCGGCGGCACGATAGGGTCGCCGGAACAAATCATGCGTGTCATCGGCCTCGGCGCGCGCGAAATCTGCAACATCTACGGCCTCACGGAGACCTACGGAAATTGCTGCGTCACGGATGCAGCCGAGCCGCTGGCGATACGATGCAACAGTGTTGGCCGCCCGCTTCCCGGCGTTGATATTCGCATCGTCGACGGTAATACCGGCAAATCTGTCCCTTACGGCGAGGTCGGCGAAATTCGCGTGAAGGGCTACGTCACCATCGGATATTTCAAGGACGAGGTTAAGACCCGCGAAGCCTCCGATGCCGATGGTTATTTCATGACCGGCGACCTCGGCTATCTCGATGCCGACGGCCGCCTGCATTTCCGCGGCCGCACGAAAGAGATGATCAAGACCGGCGGGATCAACGTCGCCCCCATCGAAATTGAAGAGATTCTCATGACCCATCCGGCGGTGAAGCTCGCCTATGTCGTGGGGGTGCCCGATCCGCAGCGCGACGAGGCGATCGCGGCGGTGATCGTTCGCCGGCAGGACGAAACGGTCGAGGAATCGGACCTCCTCGCGCATTGCCGGCGCGTTCTTGCCGCGTATAAAATACCCCGCCTCATGAAGTTCGTAAACGAGACCGACCTTCCGCTGACTGTCACCGGAAAACTGCAGAAAAACCGATTGAACGAATTCTTCGTCGGCCGCGACTGAGCGAGGGCGCGATGGTCTCTATCGAATGCGCAGCGCAGACCGATGATGTCCTCGGTGAGGTACCGCTCTGGCACCCAACCGAAAACGCGCTCTATTGGATCGACCTGTTCAAACCAGCAATTCACCGCCTCGACATCCGCGATCGCAAAGTCAAGACGTGGACACCATCGGAGAAGCTCGGCTCGTTCGCGTTGCGTGCTGAAGGTGACCTGTTGATCGCTGGGCGCAATGGTCTATCGCTTTTCGATCCTAGCAACGGTGATGTCGAGAAGATCATTGATCCCGAAGGGGGCAATACCGAGAACATTCTCAACGATGGTCGTTGCGATCGTCGCGGTCGCTTTTGGGTCGGCTCCATGAACAGGATGATGACTCGTGCAAGCGGTCGGCTCTACCGGTTTGGGCAACGGCAACTTGATGTGGTCGCCGAGGGAATTTGGGTTCCCAACAGCATTTGCTGGAGCCCAGATGATCGGCGCATGTACTTCGCCGACAGCCACCTGCGAACTATCTTCGCTTACGAATTCGACGTTGAGAGCGGCACGCTTGGCCGACGACAGGAATTTGCCACGATGGGCAATATTCCGGGCGTACCAGACGGTTCTTCGGTCGACAGCGAGGGATTTGTGTGGAACGCCGTTTTTGATGGCGGATGTCTGGTGCGCTATGCCCCTGACGGGCGAATCGATCGCGTCGTGCCCTTGCCGGTGACCCGTCCAAGCGCCTGTACTTTTGGCGGCCCCGACCTCGCAACCCTCTACGTGACGACAGCGCGATTTCGGCTTCCCCCGGAGAAACTCGCAACCGAGCGGTCTGCCGGCGGTCTTCTTGCCGTCGATGTCGGCGTAAGGGGGCTGCCCGAGCCGTTCTTCGCGGGTTAGCTAAGTGAGAACGTGAAAGCGGTGCAATGTGAGTGTGTCATCGACATCGTCGAACACCACCTCGACCCGTTGACCGATCTCGGGCGTGCGACCGGAGAGATCGACCAGACTCGAGGTTAGCCGAGGGCCTTCGTCGAGTTCGACCTGTACGACATTGTATGGAATGTCGTCGCTGAAGGCCGGAAACCACGCCTTGTGGACGACGGTCCAAGTGGTAATGCGGCCCTTCCCGCTCGCCTGCTTCCAGGTAATGCGATCCGAAAAGCAGTGAGGACACACGGGTCCTGGCGGCAGATGAGGCTTACCACATTCCGTGCAAGTGGGAAGCACGAGGCTGTGGCGGCGACACCCTTCCCAAAACGGCGCATTGTCCGGACCGATGCGTGGACGTGGTCGATGAGGACTGGTCATCAGCGCTCCACTCCTGCGGTAAGAATTACCGAATCTCCCCAAGCCGTGCCCCACTGAAGGACCGCAGCATCCGCAATCTGGCTGGGCCCCGCTGTGCCGCGCAGCTGTCGCACCATTTCGCAGATCGAGTTCCAGCCCCCGACATGGGCCTCGGAAAGCAATCCGCCTGAGGTATTGACCGGCAGCTCCCCGCCGAGCGCGATACGGCCTCCTTGCACCCAGCTTGCTGCCTCCCCGCCGCCGCAGTAGCCGAACCGCTCGAGCGCAAATAAAACGAGAGGCGAGAAAGCGTCGTAGGTGTAAAAACCCTGAACGTCGCCGCGCTCGAGCCCAGTTTTGGCGAACACTTCCTGATCGATGCTCCGGGACGCGGATACCCTTCCCGACTGTTGATTGATCCCAAGCCCACGCGGCGCGAAGATGAATTCGTCACGGCCCGAACGAACCCCCTGCATCCCCGCAATACGTATCGGCTTCTGCCGCATATTCCTCGCGCGGTCGGCGCGCGCGACCAACACCACCACCGCTCCGTCGCTGATGAGACAGCAATCAAAGAGCCGGAGCGGATCAACGACCATGCGCGCATTCTGGTGCGCCTCCAGCGTTAGCGGCGTTTGCATGATCGCGCGAGGATTGAGGAGCGCGTGCTGACGAAGGGTCATTGGCACCGCCGCAAGCTGCTCGCTCGTTGCCTTAAAGACATGCATGTATCGCTGCATCGCAAGCGCCGCGCCCCCTGCCGGAGCCGTGAGGCCATAGGGCGGCGCTTCGCCGTGAGTACCGCCCTCCTCGCGATTGCCTTCGACATCGCCCGGCCCGCCGAGAAAGCCGCGTTCGCGCGTGAAACTAATTGCTGTCACACAGGCGACGACATCGGCGAGCCCGGCGCAAACCGCAAGCGCCGCATGCTGCAGGGCATTGGTGACGAAGCGGCCATGCAGCCAAGCTTGGTTCACATAGCGAACCTCAAGCCCGAATCCCTCGGCAACGCGGTCATAGTCGACCCCGATCGGCCACCCGAGATGAATGGAAAGCCCGTCGACGTCTCGACGCTCGATACCGGCATCCGCTAACGCGTTCTTGAATGCCGTAGCAGCGAGTCTTAGCTGGCTGTCAGGCAATCCCCGTGCAAAGTTGCTGTGGCCAATACCAACTATCGCTGCGTCAAGGTTCATCGTTCATCCGTTGGGGCGCAGTACAATCCGGCCAGCGGACTTACCGGTTTCTACAAGCTCGTGCGCTCGCGCCGCTTGTTCCAGCGGGAGCGCCAACGAAACGATTGGCTTGATTACCCCCCGCGCCACCAATGCGAGGCAATCCTCGAGCTGCTTGCGAGTCGTGCTCGTTGCACTCAGCATCGAGACGTTCTTAAGAAAGAGCTGGGCCGGATTGAACGGCACAAACTCACCGGTCAATTGCCCGATCATGATCCAACGACCGCTGATTCCCATGCTCCGTCGAATTGGCTCGAATAGCTGGCTGCCAACGTTGTCGATCGCAACATCGACTCCGGCTCCTCCACTCGCCTCTTTGACCGCGCCTGAGAAATCCTCTCCACGCTTGTGGACGATGACCGTGTCCGCGCCGAGCGCTCGAATCTGATCCGCCTTTTCAGGGGAAGTAGTCTGGGCGATGACAAATGCGCCCACCAATCGAGCCAACTGAATGGCGTGCATGCCCAGGCCTCCGCCCGCACCCGTTACAAGCGCCGTTTCTCCTGGTTGCAATTTGCCGATTTCTCGGATGGCGTTGAGGACTGTACCGATTGCGCAGGCAACGATGGCCGCGTCCTGCAGCGGAACGCCTTCGGGCACGAGTGCAACATTATCGTCCTCAATAGCGACGTACTCGGCGTAGCCGCCGACCATGCCTAAATCGCCAGTGAACTTGCGCTCAGGGCACAGAGTCTCACGCCCAGTCCGACAATAGCGACAGGTGCCGCAGATATGAAAGCGCTGCACGGTTGCAACGCGGTCGCCTTTTCGGAAGGCGCGCACATTGCGCCCGACGTCGACGACCGTGCCGGAGATTTCATGACCCAGGATGCACGGCATTTGCACGCCAAATTTCAAAGTGCCGTTGCGCGTCACGATGTCATGGAAGCAAACGCCGCACGCGTCCACTTTGATGATGACGTCCTTCTGACCCGCTGTTGGATCGGGAACGCGCTCAAGACTCAGAACCTCGGTGCCGCCAGGCTGATGAACGACCATAGCCTTCATTGGAAGCTACCTTTTGTCGGCTGAAATTTCAGAAGCGTAACCTCTGGAGTGACATCCTCAAAAATGCCCTCGACCGGCATGTCGATGCGCAGTGCATCGGCCTCGATCCCTACCGGATTAGAAAACAACTTGATCCCGCACCTTAGTCGCACCTGAATGACCGTATATGGCACGATCAGCCCTTCGAAATATTGTCGATGGAATACGCACCACGTTTCGACAACGCCGGTTGGGTCGACAGCAACCCATTCGCAATTTTCAGACCGACAGTGTGCACAAAGCCTTGCTGCGGGAAATCTGTACGTCGCGCAATCGCCGCACCTTTGAACTCGTACCTCGCGCTGCTTGAGCCCCAGCCAAAACGGTTTATCGGGCCCCTCGATGGTGGGAAGCGGCCTGGTCGTCACGACTACTCTCTCCCATAAATAATCGAGGTCACGACCGGGGCTGCCGCCATGTAGTGGGCGAAATGACAATCCTCCACCTGGCGCGCGCCGCACGTGCCGCGCACCTGTTGCACGGCCTCAACGTTGAGCGCCCATCCCTGCATGTAGGATTCGGACAAATGGCCGCCCGAGGTATTGGTTGGATAGCGCCCACCGATCGCAAGGTGACCCTCCGCGACAAAGGCACCACTCTCTCCGACATCGCAGTAGCCAAAGCCCTCTAGAGAGAAGAGCACTGTCGGAGTGAAGTTATCGTAGATCATCAGCGTCGAGATATCGTCGTGCGCCAACCCTGCCATGCGGAAACTGTTTGCTGCCGCCTCTCTTGTCGGCGCGCGCCAGAAATCGTCGGGCGGAAATGTTGAATTGCTAAGGGCGGTCGCCATGCCGTAGCCACGCAGATACACGGGCCGCTGAGCAAGATCGCGCGCGCGGGCAGCGGACGTCAAAACAAGTGCGACGCCGCCATCATTTATGAGACAGTAGTCGAAAAGATGGAGAGGTTCGCAGATGTAGCGCGAGTTTTGATAGTCGGCCAGGGTATACGGGGTACGCATGACCGCAGCCGGATTGAGCGCCGCGTGGTCTCGGAACGTCTTAGCGACGATGCCGAGATGTTCATTTTTCGTGCCGTAGAGGGCCATATGTCGGCGAGCCATCAGCGCGTGAAACGCCCCCGGCGACGTCATTCCATAGGGGAACCACAGTCCACCACCACCGCTGCCATAGGTGTCTCCGGCACCGCCGTAACGGTCACCCGAGGACCGGCCATTGTTCCCATAGACAAGGGCAACCGTCTTGGCGGCCCCGCTGCGGATCAGGGCTGCAGCCGTCTCGATGCATATGCCTGAAAAGCGCCCTTGGCCCGGCGTGGTATTGACATAGGCGGGGTCAAGGCCGGCGATCTCGCATAAGCGTTGATAGTCGAGAATGCGGTTGACGATCAGTCCATCGACATCGGTGAACTTGAGTCCTGCGTCTGCGATCGCCTGTTTCAGAGCCAGCACGCCGAGGTCGTAAGCATCGTATTCTGGCATGTTGCCATAGCGCGTGTGCCCTACCCCAACGATCGCAACCGACGCTCGGTCAACCATGGCTCCTCCCTGTCGCCCGGCAATTTCGCATACTAAGCGTCGTTTCTCACGAACTGACCGCGCCAGCAATTGCGTAGCGTTCGATCGCGCCTTGCTCTGCCAGCCTTGCGACAACTTCGATCGTTTTCGCAACGGCATCTCATTCTCTCCGGCCGGTGCCATAGCGGCGCTGATAAGACGTGCTCACTCATGAGAAAATACATCTTTGCTTACGAGAGCGAGATCATCAGGGGCAATGCCGAGGCGGGCCGTATCGCGCAATCGTGCCCACGCCACCGGCAACGGGCAACTAAAAAAATGGNGCTGGCNGCGANCGCCTGTTCGCGGTCAGCGGCCTTGCGTNTTGCTTGCGCTACCACCGCGTTATGTCCACGCTCACCGAGGCGAGCACATCAGNTACATGCCGGCGTCGATGATCCCCCACACCAGATTGCAGCCGAGCGCGGCAATCAGCATCGTGCGGATCGTCATTTGATCTGCAGTCGNGACACTGACGGCGNTCGTGACCGTCAACGCCATTATCAAGCCGAACAGAATTTCGGAGAGCCGCTCAACAGGTTCGAGTACACGCCCAAACAGCCGCATGGAATCNCCCGACGAACCTGCATACTACTCAGNGTCCAGCGAGGTTTGCAGGGTTCAACAGGCGCAACANGGNAAATAGATCGNTCGACGAGCCTTCTGGTGAAATGTGCTAGTCTTCGGGCTTGTCCGNGGAGGCTGCATATGGATTTCAGACCACTTGTTCTTGGTGCCGTTCTCGCAATCGCACTCTCCCCGAGCGCCATTGCCGAACCACTCGTGACGATCTCATGTGAAAAGCCCGAGGGCGTGAGCATGGCGTATGGCGTCTCGCTCGCTGATCGCATGAATGCGTCTGCCGGCGGTCAATCGAAAGCCGAACCAAGTCTGAAAGGTCCGACAAAAGATGAGTATCGCGGGAAGCCGACCTTTGTCATCGATTCGGACAAAAAGAACGTTCTCATTTCGTGGACCGAATTTCCCGAGGATCCGGAGTTGCAAAAACAGGCAAAGGAGTCAGGTTTGCCTCACCTTCCGCCGGTGCCGGCTGCGCGGGGCAGCATCGTTGGGTTCTTCGACGAGCAGATTTCAGCCGTCCAAGCGGAGCCCTGGTCGATAATGACGTTCTCGTTTTTTCCGAAACTCGGCATAGCCTTTATCAGCCAGCAGGCGATCAGCCTGGCATCAAAGAACACTCACCAGGTGGCGTCGTTCGCACGTTGTCAATTTTCCTGGACGCGTCCCCAATAGCGCCACACGGGATGTCGCGACGATCAAGTCGNCGGTCCGCTGTCTCACTTGCTCGGTTGCTGGCTCGAATCCNGTTTCGGCGAATCCGGATTGATGCAGACGCCGCGATACCAGGTGGCCCCCACTGACACCGAATTACCGTCATCGATATAGGCCTTGTCATCCTTCACGAGATACAAAAATGGCCTATCGCTGATGCTTTCGCCCGCTCTTTTCTCTTTGACGCGACCGCAAATGCTGTCGACAGGCTGCCCCGACATGCCTTTTCTGGTCGCCCGTTTCATATCATCGAACTCGGCGGATTCCGGATCATTCAAGATCGCGGCGGTGGTGGCTTTCGCTTTATTCACGACGGAATCGAGCGTCTCATTAGACTGACCGGCCACCGGNGTGTCGAGCGTCGGACTGACTACTGGAGTTGCATTTTTTCCGATAAGGCCAGTCTGGTCGGCTGGTTCAGTCGATTCGGGCTTCGCCGGAGCCGGAGCCGTTGTGGATTTTATGATTGCCGGCGTGAGGCTGGTCTTGAACGCCACTCGTTTGATTTCAGTTTGCGGATTGGCTGCAGTTCTTTGAACACAGCCTTTCGTGGTGCATCGTTCCAGGGTCGCCTGCGGCGGANTTCGACAGCAGCCCATNAAGGACGCAATCAGNGCGCCAACGAGCAGCATTCTCATGCATTTCACTCCCCTTCCGCAGAATGCGGCCCGATTGAAAAACCGCACGCTCTTGCGGCGAAGTTGGGANCGATATTGGGCGACAAAGTGATAAGAAATTGGAAGTGGTTACAGACCACCATTTTGCGCGCCGATCGCGCGCGTGGAGCCACTTCAGATCATGGGACAGTGATCTTGGGTGTGTCGGTGTCGGATTATCGCGGTCACCTAACTCGTGGCTCGACGT
>AF_2010_repII_A001DRAFT_10000141_pt1 | contig 12637 bp, 13 predicted proteins | sample AmaForreplIIA001_FD_9190 | JGI IMG/M metagenome (IMG submission 9190)
AATTCAATCATCTATTTTGAGTAGTTGAATAAGATATAACACTATTACGGTTCCGCAAATAACTATACCGATTGTGCTAGTTACTCAACATTAAGTGACAGTCATACGTATAGACCAAGACCACACAATAAGCAACCTAGATATACATTCTGATAGATATAAAAATATGAACGGAGGAAGGCTCAGAAACTACGGATTACACTAACTGACGGAAGGATGTTCAATGGGAAAATTATAGGAACAGATAAAGCTACAGATTTGGCCGTAATAAATTAGATTCGAGACACTTCCTTTTGCTAGATTAGGAGATCTTGATGATTTGAAAATCGGCCAAATAGTTATTGCTATTGGTAATCCGTTTGCTTTAACCGGGGGACCGACTGTAACAGCAGATATTGTAAGCGAATTGAATAGAAAGATCCAATTCGAAAGAGGAGTGCTAGAATTAATTCAAACTGATGCAGCAATAAATCCAGGTAATTCTGGTGGGCCTCTTGTAAATACAAAAGGCGAGGTCGTAGCGATCAAATTTGAATATACAATGAAAATCGGACCACTACTTCCTCAGAGAAATTTCCAAAACATTTTTTTGCTAACTAGTTCTTTCCTCATCAGTCTTTCCTGTTGGTAACCAGAGTTTCCAATAAAGATCGAACCAATTTAAACTCAAGTTAGCAAGGCTCCTAGTAAATTCGTTGTATAACTCCACCCAAGAAAGATGCCATCTTGACATACTTATATACGGATTGGCAAAGTAGTTTGACGGCAAATCATTGCCCGCCTCGTTAAATCCGGCATTTGGCTCGTCATGAATAGTTAATACACTGTTTCCATCCTTCTCAGTAATGTCGAGGACTTCAGAGGGTCTTGTTTCATATACTGTAGTTGATGCTGGCTCAATTTTACTGCTTAATTTCGGATCGGTATTATATTCAACCTGCGGGTTAATTTGCTGTTTTTCTCGGTCTTTCTGGACTGCTATCGCAGATTGTTGTACCTCATTCCCAGTATGGTTCTTATCTGTCGCCAGGTCTGATGTGGCAGGATTAGTGCCTGTAACTTCCTCAGTAATAGGACTAGGTTCTTTAGTAGAATCTGAGACAGTAGTGCCTGTAACTTCCTCAGTAATAGGACTAGGTTCTTTAGTAGAATCTGAGACAGTAGTGCCTGTAGTTCCTGCCACCCGTTTGGTTGCGGCCCCTGTGTATTCCTGTTTCTGGTTTACTGGTTCTTGAACTTGATGTATTGCAGAACTTGTGTTGAGTGTCACTTGTGAAACGGGGCTTGTCTGGATGATTTTTATAGGGCTACCGTGACCTTCCTCTGTAGCTTGTTGTATTTTCCGATCGGCTGTTCTAGAATTCGTGAGTGGATTTGAAAGCTTAGCAATTTGATGCGAAGGTAAAGCTACAATGGATGCTGTGTTTGTCCCCTTGTCCGGCTCTAAGTCCAGTTTTTTCACTGTTCTTTCTTCTTCCATATCAGCTTTCTGTACTTTAGCAGCTTCATTTGAATGCGTATCTTCTTCAGTAGGTTTCAAATCCTTTCCAGACGGAAAGGGTGCATCTCTTCTTATTTTATATCTCGATAGTTCAAATTGACTATTTTGAACAATCACCATACTTCCAGCTACAACGATGTCGGATTTTGGTATATCAAATCTGAGTTTCTTGTTAAACTCACTAAATACAACTATTATGTTACCAATCTCTTTCGCTACATAACCTACAAGCCCTTGATTATCATCAGTGTATACGGATTTGTTAAAAAGATCTTTTGGGTATCTGCCTTCAAAGCTAGCAAGATTATGACCTATCATCAATGATGATAACAGCTAGAAGTATAAAAGCTGTAGCTCACTGAAAACTTAATACATAATATTGGTATTCAATCTGAATACTATCCCAATGGTTATTTTTGTCATAAGCCTTTTCGCGACCCTCGGATCAGACAATCCATCTTGCCATATCAAAACCAAGACATTATAGTTGATTATTTTGTGTAATAATCAGAAGAAAGTAAGTTTATATCTTAAATCAAACTCTTAATATAAATATTCTAGACATAAAGGTCAACCATAATCAGAGAGAAACTTGAACCATGTTGCATTCCAAACTGACGTTGCTAAATCAACCGATAAATTAGTGCCGTTAGTATTTACATTATACATAAAAAGCCAGATCAAGTATGCTTACGACAATGATGTATGGCCAATGGGCTTGACTACACAGATAACCACAATTATTAAGCTTCATAATAACCGAGTTGAATGCATATGNTAAATAGAACGTGTTAAATACTGATAATTCAAAAGTCCCATATTTGTCAACAGTTTGGACTGAAGAAATTGAGAAAGATCGCATAAGTTCCAAAAAGACTACCAATGTGGAAATCCACTACTCCCCACATGAAACAGTCCGATATAGCCAGTTAGTGATAGATCCGACTAAGAGAATAACAGATAAGGATAAAGTTCTGGTTAAAACTATCTCTGAACTTATCAACATTAGATATTTACCAGTATTGAAAGAAACGAAGAAGAAAGAGCTGGTCTGTTCATAATCCCGAAAGAAAAGGAAGGAATTCTTTGCTGTCTGGGGTATTAAAAATTGTATTTTGCCAATAGTAGTGATAATATTGTCATAATCCTTTCTACTCACCCACTTATCCAAAGGCATAAGCTCCCTGTGGAACCTATAAGAGTGGAATAATACATGATCCTTACTATGATGAGCATGTATCAGTTTCCGGCAGATCGGTCGTGGATACGGACCATGGATCATGGGGATAGATTCATCCTGCTTCCGATATTCATATCGTAACACATTGCAAGTGTTACTAATACTAATATGACAACGCATACCTTATTCCAGGCTTAGAATATACCATGACATAATGAACGCAAAGCGAAACAATAATCTGCACTTCCTATAACCAATTTGGCAGAATGTCTTACTCTATTGTAACTATGTAATGAAACATCTATTAGATTGTGTATACTCACTCTATATTCTATAAGTCAGGACCCCAAAAATGCTGATATCAAACTTCCAGTATCGACTTTGCTTTTCAGACCTTTAAGGAAGAAGGAGATTAACCTGTACAAGCTTTGGTTAGCAATACCTGATCCTTGGAACTTTAACAATATTCCTTTGATACTCCTCAGAAGAAAGAGATACCAGCCCAAGAGAGAATTAAATAAATTGAAGGTACTAGACTAGATTTTAGAGACATGCAAACCACAAAAAGAGCTATTCCACTTAGCCAAAAGAATTGATCCATACATTTGACACAAGAGCTGACTCAACATTTGAGACCCGAATCCTAAGTTCTTATATAGAATTATTCGAGTCATTTGCAAGCCCATCGTTTAGGTAAATGTAATTGTGAAGACAGATAATCATTTCAATTTCCACATTTTTGTTGTTGGTTAATACCATTTGCTTCTGTAACTTAGATTCCTTTCAAGTTGTTAAGGAAGGTCAGTTTGCCAATAGAGTTGTCAGCATTGAAAATTATAACTCCTCGGTAAGTTGCTGTTCCATTTTTATTGTTCGTCCCGCTTATATCGTGTGCTGTCCAAGATACCATTTATTTATTTTTTGTAGCTATTACTCCATGACCCCAACCCATGTGCCCATACGGGTGTCTTCAGGGTTAATGAAACAGAATACCATCACAATATAATTCTAGATGAACAAAATCAAATGGCTATAATGATCTACAGCAAGATAAGCGAGATCGTAAGTCAGTATCAGAATGTGTTCGATGTCTTATGGGAGAAGGCTATTCCCTTCAGAGACAGGATGAACCAAATCCAAGGCATTGAAGTAAGTAGTTTTGCAATACGGAGAGAAGTAAATTATCAGCCACCAGCTATCACTGATATCTCCGACATTTCTGATCAGAAATTGACACCACCAGGCATGGAGTATAAAAACATCAACAAATCTATAGAAAAAGAAAGTGCTAGAATGCTTGTGGATGACCAAATCACAAACAAACAAAAAACTAATCCATTGTCACGATCCTCAATTCAGATACAACTATGGTCAAATGACTCTAAAACCCATTACGCTATTAAATTGAGTAACCAGGAAGAATTTCTTGCAGCAACGATGTCGCCTACCATAGAAAAATATACGGCCCTTGTTGAAGAGTCAGCATATATAAAAGATTTTCAATATGATTGGGATTATACACTAATGCATTGGATAAATAATCAAAAGTAGTATTCCAAGACAATTAGAGGTAGTTTACGTTACCCTATCTTGTTTAGATTGGCAGCTTACCAAAGTGGTAAGACGTAGATAAAACTTAGCTGGCTAACTGAGTAGTACTTTAAACGATGATAATGATAACGATTTTGATATAACACAAATTCAGTGTAGTCTAACCCTCTCGTTAGGATAAAGGCTTACCTATTTTGTCATCATTGACATCCTACTCCTATTGAATTTTGCTCAAAATATAATAAAATAAAGTAAAAGAAGGGAAAATGCTTTAGCTATGGATTTTTTATGGCAGTGGTTCAAAGAGGATAGCAAAAGGCTGCATGCATACCACCTGGTTGTTGATAGACATAAGCGTGATAATATGCCTAGCTGTTTGGTGATGGAATAGGATTTCGTTGTGCAAATGCCTTCATAACAACGACACCTATGAGGGGCGACACATATGAAATCACCTTCTTCGGTGCTAAGGAGAAAATGAATATCATATCATTATTAGACACTACATGATATCTTCATGATCGGCTGACAGAAAGATCATCAGAGAGAACTACTTCCCAGAGAGTGGGTGAAAAAGAGGTATGGTTGGTGGTGGTGGTTTAGTTTACCTTTACTTTACTTCATTATAACCTTCCCTGTCATCCATGGATGCAGCTGACATAAATAATTGTAAGTACCTGCTTTTTGGAAAGTCACGGTAAATGTGATTGAGGAACCAGGGAATGCTTTCTCCTGGCCTTTTGGAATTAACCAGCCAGAATAAACATATTTTTCATTACCGGCCATCGTGTAAATACCAGTTGGGGCGGCATGTGTCTTATATTCTCTTGTGAATCAATTATTGTTGGAACATAAGACTAGCATTCATTCCGATTATAACATTATTCTGACCAGGTACTTTAAGTGGTTCATTGTTCGAACCCGCATATATCACTGTAATCTGAGTAGAGTTCGGTATAGAGAAAGGTGAAACTATGTTTGTTGCAGTTTTGTTATCTAACACGAATGTAACCGTGTGTGGTTCTGCATCTATTGACGGATTATCCCATATAACACTCTGGCCAACTCCTATCTGGACCTGCTGTGGTACAAATGCAGTTAACCTCCTCCGGCGTGTACTATTGTTTTTACACTCTCGATTGCATTTACTGCTTGCAGGTTTGTCAGTGGTGTTTCGGTCAAAGTGACGGTTGCCACTACTACCGTTATCAGAAGAACAACAATAACTATTCCTTTATTTTGTTCCATATTTCGAAAAAAAGAATACTCGAGCAAACGATATAATAGTTATTAGCTACCCGTAGTAACAGTATTCTTTTCTGGGAAAAAATGATAGAATGAGTAAGATACACATGAAGATATGTTGATCTCTTGTAACAAGGATGTTAGAATGGCAGATTCTATAGCACTTGGAGTCCCTCATTGTAAGTATAGTAACGAATGGGTTTATTCAGTAATACAAAGTCCGTCACAACCTTAATACATCTTAATACGAATTAAAAATTACTTACAGAATATAAAAACAAAGACCTCGCAATAAGAAATTTTTAATATTATCAGCNATATATACAAATTGGCACTTTGAAAGAAGATAAAAACGAGGATCCTGATGATGTTTCTCCCCAGAATGTTACAAGTTTAATCGATAGCTTTATTGAGCAGATGCTCCAAACAAGAAAAATCTTTACTATTACGCTTTATCTGTCCATATGCTCTATAATCATTGCTCCGGTTGCTGTAGGACTTTCGATCTACTTATTACAGCACCCATCATTCTATGCCCTTCTTGAAAAGGAGAATGAGTTTGGACTTGTTCTCGGTGGTTTGCTTATTGCGGTTATCATAGTCTCTTCATTACGCTTCGTAGTTGGGATTAAACAATACCATTCAATTAAGTCATGGAATAAGAAATACAGTATATATTCAAAGAAAAAGGAAGAACTAGACAGGGATATTGTCTCTGAATACGGGTTAGATCAAGAGTAAGCAAAAGTGCAGATTTTCTGTCAACAAATCTCTTTCAACGTATATTATCAAAGGACAAGTACAAACATTAAAAACAAAATAATCTCTTATGTACCAGTAATAATATAAACATGCCAGGAGCAGATGGTAGACTCAATTTCTTAATGAGAGAAAAAATTGGGTAAGGAAGGCAACCAATATAGGCGGTGGATCTTTCTTTTTAGACTACTCTCTATTAGTGGAAGACAAGCAGCTTTAGCGATTGAAATCAATCCAGTGTGTACATCCGCTTCCGTTACAAAGAAGAGAGATGTTGTAATAAGGTCCGCTTTAGAATTGGAAGAAATTATCCACCTTTTGAATCATGAGAAACTATCAGAACTGGATAAAAAGATAGATGAAGTAAATCCTGAGAAGAGGGGCCACTTATGATGTGTTCAAGCTATAATTGAGGTCTAAAGGACATCACTCCTTTGGGCGTAACTAAGGGTATACCGGTCAAAACTGGAAAGTCAAATATACCGAAAACAATAACTCTTTATGTTCTGGCACTCTCCTTAAGAGAGTGTCGTTCTTATATATCTATTCTTTAGTACAAGAATTTTTAGCAGGATACAATTTTTATATCATTACTAATAAGATATCACTAGGGTGCAAGTTCTTAGTCCGTGTTACCATCAGTGTGGGCAGTGTGGAATTATCTATGGATGTAAAAATGGCTACTGTGCAAAACCATTTCAATATGGCAAATGTATATTATGTTGTCCTCACGATACCTAACTATTTTCTCGTTATAACCATTGTAGATAGAGCATCGATTAATTACTCTTATTCGTTTTACTTTTTCATTGAGTTGCCTTTTTTACAGTAGCAGTGTAATTTGATCAATGCTATTATTGTGTCATTTTAGAGAGTAGTACCATCGGAATCACATTCTTTAATTCTAGCAAAATGGGTGATCGATACGAGAATGACATGTTTGTAGCAGATGATTTGAACTGAAATATTTATTATTTTAAACTAAATCTCCAAAGAACAGGTATGCCGCTTCCACATGGTCCACTTGCTGATGATGAAGCAAACAGTAATGATTCTTTTGATCAAATAATATTTCGAAAAGGCTTTGGTGGAATCACCGATCTTAAAGTAAGTCCTTACGATGGTTATATAGATGTGCTGACATTTGACCATGGAACGATATATAGAATAATTCCTGTTATCAAATAGCATCATTACTTTATCATTACTTAGTTTTAATAATGATAAAGCTTTACTGTTCTTAGACACCCCATCAATTTTTCATAATTGATCGATTCTAGCCTAGATTTTTCATAGATGCAATTGGGGGGAAAAATTTAACAATGTAGTGTAAACAAAGTAAAGAATATGACTACTACCAACACTCATCAATTCCAAAAACTGTGTGATGATATCTTTGCTTTAAGCCACAACATACGATTTGTCGGTATAATCAATAGAATGGGAAAGCTTGTGGCCGGAGGGATGAGAAAAGGCATAGAATCGTTAGAAGACAAAGAAGATTCTTCAAGACTCTTTCTAGAATTTGCCCTTAGAAGTGAGATGCGAAAAGATTTTGATTCAGAATTTGGCAGGACTATCTACAGTTTTTCAGAAAGAGAGCGAATAAAGCTGGCATCATTTCCATTAAACAATCACATATTGCGTGTTTCAATGGAGAAACAAGAGCAACATCATTTGGTAATTGAAACTATATTAAAGAAAATAATGAGCTTCAAGCCGCTACAATGATTTTCAAGAAGACGCCATCAATGTAAGCCCGCCCCCCAGCTCCACCAGAACCAGGGTCCGCTGACGGGTCATCCAATAGACGATCTAGGTCATTTGCCCGCCATGTTTATACCATTATATTCCAGCGCTGCCGCGGATCTCAATGAATAATCTCTCTGGACCAAAGACTACTAGCAATGTTCTATCAGTATTTGTGCTGTGATTTCTTTGAATGAATTAAAGATATTTGGACAATTTCCAAAACAAGTACCCTGTGGCTCCACTGATGCGACAACCGTCCATCACTACAGCGAACGGTTGATCCTGACCTGCGGGCGTTTTAGAATCTAAGACATGTCTAAATAGGTTGACGGCCACCGCTCCTCCATTTGGTCCCAGATTAACAGCCAAGTCCACACTATGTGGTGGAGGTCACACTTCAATTTAGATATACTACTTAGGTATTATTGGCAATATTTCCTCGTCTACAGGAATATTAATCCTCCAAGGAGAAAACGATACAAACACTCCTGTTCAACAAGCCTTTATGCTGCAGCAAAGGCTAATAGAAGTAAATCATCCTGACCACACATTGATTACTTACCCATGGCTTGGCCATGATCTGTCACCTGCAATTGGAGTCTTTCCTGGATCTAGTATGTATGGTTTGTAGAAAACTGGACCAATCGAACCTTATGTTTTAGGATATTTACGCATGACTTGAGGCCCATTCAGGTCTTTCACATTGATATATTGCTACTCCTATATCTATGTTAGCAGCAAAAACAGTTCCTCTAATAGAGGATGAAAGAAGGAATTTGCAATTCTTTTGCAACATAGAAGGTGTGTATGAAAAGAGCTGCGGTAATTCTACTTGTATTAATAGTTTCATTTCTTTGATTGTCTTTCAATTGATTAAGAGTTCGGTAGCTTGAAATTGATTGGAACCGGTTATCAACCAAGCCTGAAGGTAATCCAGTAATATCGAGAAGGTAACTAACGCTAGTCTTTAATCAAATCTAAACATTACTTAAAGCCCTTCAGAATGTTGCTAGGTTTCGATTCGTTTACAATTGGCGAATTTAGGCTTGGGAGAGATGGTGGAAATGCCCTGCTTGTGGTTTTAGTATTATTAGCTGGTGTTAGTGGTACAGCTGGTACAGATTGTTGTCCTTTAGCAGCCACTCCTGTTACATTTACACTATAAAATTTTGTCAAATTGGCATTTTGAGGACAAGAGTATTTTGCAGTTATTTTATTCGCACCTTCTTTAATCGCATTATTTGAAGTGGTAAACGTCCAATTTGAATAATCGTTTGGTGTCTTACTTCCTGTTGGCGTCACTTGCTGGTAGGGTTTCACACCATTAATAATAATAGAGACAGCACAATGATTAGTTGTATTAGATGAGGATGTTCCTGAAATAATGATGTTCCCTGCAGGAATATGTTGACCTTTGGGGGGTGACGTAATTTTCACCAAGCCATATGCTGTGGTAGTAGCAAAACCAGCCGCAAGGAGACTAAATCCAATAGAAAATACTATTATTATTTGTATACCGACTCGTTGAACCTTCATTCTAAAAACTCTATTAGAAGATGTCTAATATTTCTTTGCCTAATTACATTGCACTACATATTGATTCTTAAAGTTCTATCAAATCACTCTATTAAATGAACTTTGACTCAATTTCTTGAAACTCTTAAGATTTAATGATGACTAATGTAAAAGACCTAACATCTTGCTGAATAACTATAGCGTCTATGAGAAGTGAAAGCAAGGAAAACTCAATAGAACCAATGCCAAATAAGCCAGATGTATTATGGGACGGGATAATTGTAGCTCTGTTGTCCCCACTTTTAGTTCCACCTTCCTGCGACTTTAATCACAATACTAACTCTGCTAAGCCATTCTATGTATAGACTTAACATGTTTTTCATTAGTGATTTCACATATGCACCTATGTATAGACTTAACATGTTTTTCATTAGTGATTTCACATATGCACCTAATATTATCTAGACCTTTAATATATGGTTGAGTGAAAGGATTTTTGGAACTTTAAACGACACTTTATGATTTGTAAAAGGCTCGTGGGAGTATTCTAATAAACTAAAGTTTTTTGAACTCGACTTATTAAGATAGCATTTTTAATGGGAGAAAACGAACATAAAGAGAGTAACATATGTTATAATTTTTCATATCACAAACTTACAAAGAGCTATAATCCATAGTATAAATAAACTTTTTACAATATATTACAGCATATGAAGCTCTGGTTCTATCATGTACTACATTTGTTCATAGCCTTAAAAGAGATTTATCTTCTACATAAGATTCAGCTACAATATAAGATCTAGGAAGATGGGCAAGTGTCCTTGCGTCGAGTTTTCGTGTACTAACACAGTACTACTGCATATCATATTTAGCTTGCTGATTCGAGTGAACAGCTATCTATCTATTTTATGCCATTAATACTTATCACGTGCTTTCCACCAGGAACATTTAAGTCTACTAAAGTAAATCCGTTTGAAGTTGTCACAGCCTGTTTGAACAACGTTCCATCCATTGTAACAAAAATTGTGGATCCACCTATCCACTGTGGAATTTTTAGTCTCAATGGTCCAGGGACGGGATACTCATTATTCATATAGATTTTGACAGTGCCAGTCGATGGATCAGGCTTGATGTTATCGATAGTGGCAAGACCCGTCATATTTGCTATAATATATCTATTATTACCTATGTTCAACATCATATTCATAGTACTGAAATCTACCCCAAAGCAACTGTAAAAGGCAACCTTAGATTCAAGAACCGGATTTGGACTAACAGAGAAAAAGGCTTTTTCGCCGGATTTCAACACATGTATCAACCCACTTGTGACAGAGTCTATCTGTGCTCCTGTTTTGTTATGCGCTGATGCGTAAATCGACAAGTTGTGTAAGTCAAACGAGGCAATATTTTTTATCGATCCTATCAAAGTGCCATTAGCCATTGGAATATTGCTATAGTTGAGCCTTAGAACATCATAATAGGGCACTCTTACTTCATTTAGCTGATATACATATGGTTTGCCCATTAACATGACATCAGAACTAAAAGGAATCTTGAACTTGAACGGAACCTCTGCGTATGGATAAACAATCTTGCTATATGGTTCAGCCACAGATATTGTTTTCATATTGCTATTTGTAGTGTTCAATCCAAGGAGGACATGGATAGGGACACTATCCTTATTTTCTACTGTTCCAACGATATTTGTAGATCCAGCCTTGTCCACGTAAGATCCTACATCAGTAATTAATGCATCACCAGTCTTGAGAGCATGACTTGGTGTCCCTGAAGAAAGATAGAATAGCAAGACGAATAAAACAATTGGAGAATAATAAAGTACAGAACACCTGTAAGCACATGTCACAGTTAGTTAGAGAAAAGTATTTTCTTAATTTAAACGTTATTAAGCCTTGACTTTATGTGACTTGTTCGACAAAGAAAGGCTAGACAACTACCATTGGAGAGATGTATGCTGCATATCACGCCCTATTTAGAAATCCATGGATGTTTAAAATTTCTTCTGTGACACCAAATGAATACATATAGAAATAAATTTGAAGGATTGTGATCAATAAGAAATATGAAGGAGATGCAAATTATGATACAACGCAATTGCCACTTTTCTATTTCAAGTTGATGCTTTTTGTAATATTTTTACCTTCATCTCATCTTTGATATCATAGCAAAATCAGGAGACATGTCTTGTCTATATCTCAATTCAGTAGTCTTTCTTTAATGTGGACAAAGATTTTATCATGCTAGATTGAATACCTGAAATTAAAGTATAGAGGTACNTGAAANTNANNTANAGAGGGATTGAAACTCATTTAACTTAATCTAGTAATTACTTACTCAGTATAGACTTATGAAAGAGCATTACAAGAACCCAACACCTACCGTGGATGTTATAATTGAGGAAGATGCTCAAATTTTATTAGTGAAAAGAAGAAAAGAACCCTTCAAAAATCATCTGGCACTTCCAGGAGGTTTTGTGAATGACGGCGAAAAAGTGGAAGATGCTGCGAAGCGGGAAGTTCGGGAAGAAACGTCTCTAGATGTAGATCTAATCGATATTTTAGGTGTTTACTCAGATCCCGTAAGAGATCCTAGAGGACATAGTATGTCGACTGTATTCATTGGGAGGGGCAATCATAAAAGTAATAAGATTAAAGGAATTGCAAATGACGATGCAGCTGCTCTAGAATGGGTAAATATTGAGACAGTTGAAGAGAGAAGCCTGGGATTCGATCACAAGCGTATTATCTCTGATTACAAAAGATGGAGGAAATTTGGCGGAACCTTTTGGTCGTCCAAGCATGCGATTTGAGAAGAGATACACGATCTGTCAAATAGTATTGTTAATATTTAGTACATAAGGCTGTTGTGCTCTTTTTAGATCCATATTTGCCTGCTCTAGACGTAATAATAATAAGATTATCGTATGGTTTGTCATCAACAAGAATGTAAACCAAATTTAATTCTTGGATCCACTCCAGCTTGAAGAGTAACACTGGACTTAAATGTACTTGTTTAAAGGTCTATTCCAATATAATAAGACATTGATAACTAATTAATTTTCTTTCTTTGAAAAGATAAAATCTTAATCTGTCGTCAATGCAGACCTGTTGAATTGA
>AF_2010_repII_A001DRAFT_10000143_pt1 | contig 12611 bp, 9 predicted proteins | sample AmaForreplIIA001_FD_9190 | JGI IMG/M metagenome (IMG submission 9190)
CTCATCCCATGGAGAGCTTCTATCAATTCCGTCGCAGACAAATCTTCGTATCGTTCGCGCTTATCACGAAATGGCGAGAGTTCTCTGATCTGCCGTTGAATGTCTGTGGAACGCTTCAGAGCATCGCTTCGCTGCTGTTGGTAAAGTTCGCCATCGTTTATGTAGCGCTTTTCGGCCTTTTGAACTTCCTCGTCGTACCTCTCACGCAACTCCCTCAGCGCATCTTCGTAACGACCCGCCCCTCCAACCGGCAATTTTGCGGCCCTGCTGATCCACTCGTTTTCCATATCGGAGCGAGCCAAAAAATCTGGGTTGCCACCGAGGAGAATGTCAGTGCCGCGCCCGGCCATATTGGTCGCAATCGTGACCGCACCCAGTCTACCCGCCTGAGCAATGATAGTTGCTTCTGCCTCGTGGTTCACTGCATTGAGCACGTTGTGCTTGACGTTTTTTTTCTTGAGCATCCGGGAGAGCCGCTCAGACTTCGCGACAGAGGTCGTCCCCACCAATATGGGTTGACCTTTTTTATGACGCTCCTCGATCTCCTCAACCACCGCGTCAAATTTCTCATTCTCGGTTCGATAGACGACGTCCGGATGATCGATGCGGATCATATTGCGATGGGTCGGAATCACGACAACGTCGAGTTTATAGATCTTTTTGAACTCCGTCGCTTCCGTATCGGCGGTTCCGGTCATTCCGGCAAGTTTTTTATACATGCGGAAATAGTTTTGGATCGTGATCGTTGCCAGCGTTTGGTTCTCTTCACGAATGTGCACGCGTTCCTTAGCTTCCACCGCTTGATGTAGCCCATCGGACCAGCGTCGGCCCGGCATCAATCGACCAGTGAATTCATCAACGATGATCACTTCACCGTCTTTTACGACGTAATCAACGTCGCGCTTAAAAATCGCATGAGCCTTCAACGCCTGTTGCACATGGTGCAAGGTATCGATCTGGCGAGGATCATAAAGATTGTGCACGCCCAACAGGCGTTCTACTTTGGCAACACCCGTTTCGGTCAAGGTCACCGAGCGGCTCTTTTCATCCACCGTATAGTCGCCCTTGGCCTCGATGGCGGCGCGATCCTCCTGGGATGGATCACCTTGAATCACGGCACCGCGCTGCAACTTGGGGATGATGCGGTCGATGATATAGTACTTGTCCGTGGATTCTTCCGCCGGTCCGGAAATGATCAGCGGGGTTCTGGCCTCGTCGATCAAGATATTGTCCACTTCATCGACGACAACGAAGTTGAGCTCTCTTTGGACGTACTCATCGAGCGAGAATTTCATGTTATCTCGCAAGTAATCGAACCCGAATTCGTTGTTCGTGCCGTAGGTGATATCTGCGCGATAAGCTTCTTGACGTGTGATCGGGCGCAGGTTGAGATAGCGATAATCCTTGGTTAAATATGTCGGATCAAACAGATAGCTGGCTTCATGAACGATGGAAGCCACCGACAGGCCGAGCTTATGGTAAATCGGTCCCATCCATTGAACATCGCGGCGTGCCAAATAATCGTTTACCGTAATCAGATGAACGCCTCGGCCAGTGAGTGCGTTTAGATACAAAGGTAAAGTCGCGACCAATGTTTTGCCTTCGCCGGTCTTCATCTCGGCGATTTTGCCTTCATGCAGGACCACTCCACCGATCAGTTGAACGTCAAAATGTCTAAGCCCGATGGTACGCCGTGAGCTTTCACGAACGGCCGCGAAGGCTTCGGGTATGAGTTCTTCAAGAATCTGCGCTTCTGCTTTGCGCAATTCCTTGTCTGACTCCTCGACCCGGCTTTTTAGCTCCTCGCGCTCCTCAGGATCTGCCGCGAGGGCCTCTTTCTGCACCTCCTCGAAGGTGGTCCGCAACGGATCAGTAGCCTCACGAACACGCTTCTTGAACTGCTCTGTCTTATCGCGCAGTTCGGCGTCGCTAAGTCTCTGATATTCGGCTTCCAGTTCATTGATCTTAAGCACATACGGACGAATGCGCTTGACCTCCCGGTCATTTTTTGTTCCGACGATCTTTTTAATTAGATCAAACATTACAGAAGTGTGACTCCCAAATGTTCTTAGTCTAGTAATCTCCTACCTACATTAAAATACACGATTGCTACCAGCGGTTACAACCCGTTGTTAAACCACTGCATCGACGCCAGTTTAGCGTTCGATGCGCACCGCCGACTCCACTTTCTCACCTAGAAAGCGGCGGCCGATCTTAATGAATCGCTCGGGAGCATCGGTAACGAAGAAACTGTGAACGGCGTTACTTTTTTTCCTGGTTAGTACACCCTTCTTAAGCTCCGACTCGACTTCCTTCGCCGTCTCTTCGGCGGAATCTACCAATCGCACATCGCTTCCCATGAAACTGCGAATTACTTTCTTAATCAATGGATAGTGTGTACAACCGAGAATCAAGGTGTCGATGCCGCTTTGCTTGAGACTGCCCAAGTAAGCCTTGACGGTCATTTGCACCACGTCGTTGTCCGTCCATCCCTCCTCCACCAAAGGTACGAAGAGAGGACAGGCGCGGCTATAAACCTCGACCCCAGCATCGGCTTGTTTCAACGCTCGCGTGTAAGCGCCGCTGTGGATGGTTGCCTCAGTGCCGATAACGCCAACTTTTTTATTCTTTGTAATCTTGATGGCTTTCCGTACACCGGCCTCGATGACCCCAATTACGGGAATCGAAAGGCTATCTCTCAGTGGCGGCAAGGCGATAGCGGTCGATGTGTTGCACGCCACGACAACTGCTTTGACGCCTTTTTGGACGAGAAACTCAGTATTCTCAAATGAATACCGAAGTACAGTCTCAACTGACTTCGTCCCGTAAGGGGCTCTCGCAGTATCGCCTAGATAAACAGTATTTTCGTTCGGTAATGTCTCAATAATCTTTTGGAGAACCGTGAGTCCCCCAATGCCGGAATCGAATACTCCGATCGCGCTTTCTCGATTGGGCATGAAAAACGATTAACAGGAAGGCGCCATTTGATTGCCAAGCTCTTTTTCGCAGCTTGGGACAAAACCGAAAACCTGTTCCCACACCTCTTTGGATTCCATGCAGAGATAGACTTTGACGGTCGGGGCGGCTCGGCGAATCCAGCGGAGCATCTTGCGGTAGATGTCGACGCGCATGGGTTGAAAATAACGCAACTTCCCGTCCGGGCAGAGCACTTGCTCGCCGGTGAGAAGCCGTGTCTGTGGAAAGCGCCCCCGGATAATTCGTTTCAAGCTCGGTGTATCGCGCAGGACTCCCATACTCAACCATGCGATTCTGCGCCAATCGACGCTACTGAAAGTTTGGTCGAGCATATCTTCGTAATCACTTTCCCAATTTGGGTACTCGACTATCGGGTCAAAGTGGAAACCCAACCGATAACCCGCATTCTGGCAACGGCGGGCGGCCAGCAGACGCTCGCTGAGAGAGGCTGTTCCATGCTCATCGCGATCGATGACCAGCTGTGGATTCATCGACCATGACACCACGACGCGATCCTTAGGATCTAGAACGAGCAGCCCTTCGACGCAGTCGCTTTTGGTTTTTAACTCCAGGAGCGCATTGGACTGTTCGGCAAAAAAGGGAACGACTTCGCGGGCAAAACCAATATAAGGATCCAGAGCGAGACTATCCGTGATCTCGCCCGTCCCGATCCGGAAAAAGAATCGGCGGTGCTTGCTCAAAAGCTCATCGGCTTCGCTTAACAAATCGTCCACGTTGCTAAAAATCTTGAGATCAGGATTATCGGCCAGATACTCCTGCAAATAACAGTAGCTGCAGTCCATGGGACAATTGCTAGCAAAGTTGATGACAAAATAATTGCAGCAAACCTGTCCGTCGCTGCCCGGACATTTCTTGAGAAATTCTCCTTTGTGTCGCGTCAAAAAGAGCCTTTTTTTTGAGGCGCCGAATGTAGACGCAAAGGAGACTCTTGTTTCGCTTTCTGTTGAAACCGAATCGACGATTCTAAATGGAGTTCGCAATAACGCATTGCGCAAGTTCCTGTAGATGGGACTCGCTTCGGAGCCCCGCTCGACAACGACCTCTTGAGGTTGAAAAAGTTGCATGTCACCACGAAAAAAGTGATCTGACTTTCAGCGATTTTCCACTGCCTCCCCAGCCAAAAGAGCAAAAATCTCCCGGATGGAGTTTGCGGCCGTAACCTCGGCGAGCTTGCCAGTCAGCTTTTTGAGCTCCTCGGGGGTCGATGCGCTAAATTCTACCCTCAGCTTTCCTCCCTCCAACCCGCGAGGCACCGTGAGACGGATCTCAGGATGCAATCTCAGTTCTTGAATTCGCATTCGGATTGAATCCTCAATCTGAGCCAGCCTGGGGAACCGCAGCCGTCTCAACTCTTCCTTTACTCGCTTCAGCTTGTCGGCGCGGCCTAATCGGGGATCGGATTCGATGTCAACGATCGGCTTCCATGTTAAGATTTCCGCGATCGTCGATTGATCACGCAGCGCGATTTCCTCGACCCAATCCATGAGATCGCGCAGATGGTTTTCTCCAACCTTGAGGCCCACGGCGAGCCGAAATAATGTGTCTCTAGCGAGTTGATCCCAACCCAACCACCGATCCAGAGTTTGCGGATGGAATCCCTTCTCTTTCGCATATTGGCGAATCTGGATCTCCGACATTCAGCGTCTCCTGGAGAATTTCAGACAGCATACTCTCATATGCAGTCGCCTCATACTCTTTGCCTCTTTTCCTTGCACCTTGGCAGAGGACGGAAATCTTCCGTTTCAATGCTCCGATCGCCCACTCTCGTTTCGGGCCACGAAGCCCAGTAGCCAAAAGTTTCCGTAACGATCGGACCCGATAACGATCCATTCCCCACGTGTAGTGGGACAACTGGTCACTGTGGCCGCCTCGCTTTACAACCAAGGGCACGGGAATCAACGGGACTGAGCAGTGGACGCTGATTCGCAACCAAAGATCATAATCTTCACAAACCGGAAAACTTTCGTCGAACCCACCAGATTCAGTAAACAGCGGCGTCGACATCATAACCGCCGACGGACTTACTAAACAGAGATCGAGACTAGAGCGGAAAATATCTCCAGAAGGCTTGGCGTGTTTGGCCTTGGGATTTACCCTAACTCCGCGACGAATCCAGATTTCTTCGGTCTGGCAAATCTGAACATTAGGATGTTGTTCCATAAACGCTGTCTGAACTTCCAGTTTTCTCGGCATCCAGAGGTCGTCCGAATCCAAGAACGCTACATACTGCCCCGTTGCGCTAGCGATGCCGTGGTTGCGGGCGGCGGCCACACCGCTTCTCTGCCGCGAGATGTACTTGATTTTGGAGCCGTACGGCGCCAAACGTTCAGAGGTATCGTCAGTGGAACCGTCATCGACGACGATAAGCTCCCACGACCGATAGCTTTGTGCCAGGACAGATTCGATAGCTTCCCCGACCATGGGCCAACGGTTGTAGGTGGGGATAATGACGCTTACGGTGGGCGACATAGTTCTACTCGTCTATCCTAACACCGGGTGTGGACAGTTTGGCGAGCTTGCTAGATAAAACTCTCTACCTTCTTGAAAAACTGATCCATCATCATCTTAGCGACACCGTTGAGCATTCGCTGACCGACGCTTGCTATCAATCCTCCCACTTTCGCATCGGTACTGTATTTGAGCACTGTTTGCCCCTGGTTTTCCTCGAGGTCAATAGATACATCGCCCTGCATGAAACCCGGTCCGCCGGACCCTTCGCCGCTGAGAACATAATGAGAAGGCGCGTGTTTATCCTTGATCGAAACCTTCCCTTTGTAAGTCCCTTTAACCGAAGCAACGCCAACCTTCATGGTCGCTTCGTACTGATCCGGCCCAATTTCGTTCATCTTCTCGCACCCTGGCATGCACTGGGCCATAATCTTGGGGTCGAGCAATACCTGCCAAACTTTCTCCCTGGGAGCGTTAAACGTGTAGCTGCCTTCTATTTTCAACGAGCTAACCTCCGTTTGCCAAGCGCCGCGACGCTCAACATGGTGTTGGGCTGTCACCGATCTGCGTATAGTGTGGATAAATAGCTTTCGCAGCACTAAAAAACAATAGCATGGTCGCGGCTCATGATTGATTCAGTCGCGTACGTCCGCTAAACTTTGGTCTACGAGATGATATCCAGAGCCAAATGCCTCCTGGTGATTTTCATCCTTGCCGCCATCCCGTTTGTAACCTTCGCCCAGGCGCCCAACCCCCGTGACAACTTCGCGAAGGCCTATGCATTGTATTCAAACGGCAGCCTGGCCGAGGCCAAAGAATTATTCCAGCAAGCTTTGGAGCCGGATTTCTCGCTCGCGGATTACAGCCTCTATTATCTGGGGTTGATCTCATTTAAGGAGGGCAGCCTCGACGCGGCAAGGCAGTTTCTTTCGCAACTCAGGAGCCGCTATCCCCAAAGTATTTGGTTCCAACCCGCCCAACTACAACAAGCAAAGATAGATCTGGCGGAAAAAAAATATGCCCAGGCTAACGAAACTTTGCGTTCTCTGCGGGCTGAAAACAACCTTAACCCAGAAATCATCGAGGAAGCGATCTTTCTTCAGGCGCAGTCACAAGAGGCGGTAGCCGATCTAAGTCAAGCACATGGACTTTACTCAGAACTGAGAACCCTTTCTCCTCGTTCGCGTTGGGCAGCACCAGCACGTGCAGCTGTAAAGCGGCTCAGGGAAAAATATCCGGACCAGTTTGGACTTAACACGACTCAAGCAAATGTGGAAGAAGCGGACCGCCTAACGCGAGAAGGCGAATATGATGAAGCAGAGCTTCTCTACAAGAGGCTTTTGAGCAACAATTCCGAGCCTACTGTGCGTCGCCGGATATTGCCAAAACTCACCGATCTCTATCTCTCGCTTCGGAAGCGAAACGAAGCGATTCCGCTACTTGAGCAGATTGCTCGGGACTATCCGAAAAGCCCGGAGGCTCCCAAAGCGCTCTTCCAAATCGGCCAGATCCTGTGGAATCGAAACGACAATGCGCAGGCCCTCAATTATTTCAGGCAGGTTATGGAGCGTTATCCGACCAGTCCCTATATCGAACGATCCCGTTATGCCGCCGCCGACATTTACGAGTCGTTTGGCCGAAAGCAAGAAGCGATAGGCCTTTACACGAGTATCGTCAAAAACTTTCCCAATAGCCAAGTGCATGATGACGCCGCGTCACGTCTTGCTTGGCTCTACTATCGCGAACGCGAATGGTCACGGGCCTATGCGACATTTCAAAGCCTAGCCGCCAATACCAAGGACAGCGGATTTCGCGCCACCGGATTATATTGGCAAGGCCGCAGCGCCGAGAAGCTCGGTGACGCGGAAACAGCTGTCCGAATTTATCGGCAGATCGTCGACGGCGCCGAGGAATCTTACTATCAAGCTCTCGCCTTGAACTCCCTCGCTAGGATGGGAATAGCAGTTGAAGAACCAAAGATAACTGTCCTTGCTCGCGCCGATGAAGCCGATCCCCCGATGAGTGTGGAGATTACTTACCATCTCTCTCGCGCACGGGAGCTTGCTGCTATTTCGCTTCACCGCTTGGCGGTAGTTGAGATCAGTGAGGTTGATCGTCTTTCCAAGAAGCAACCCCGCTTACGTCCGTTACTGATGCAAGAATATTTCAACAACCAGGCATACGGCCGCAGCCTAGCCGTCGCTAATCAACTTCCGAGTTCCCAAAGCGAGCGAAACCTCTATCGGTTTCCCCTGGCGTACTGGGAAATGATTCAACAAAAAGCCCAGGAACGGGACCTCGATCCCTACCTCATTCTTGCTTTGATTCGACAAGAGAGCCTGTTCGATCCCCAGGCACGTTCGCCCGCGACAGCGCTGGGATTGATGCAGCTGCTACCGTCAACGGCATCCCGGCTAGCGAAGCAGATCGGAATCTCTCCGCCTTCCAACGAGCAATTGTTCCATCCAGAGATTAATCTCGCGCTTGGTACTCAATACCTAAGGGATCTTCTGCAACATTACTCAAATGATTGGTTCAAAGCCATCGCCGCCTACAATGCCGGCGAGGCTGCGGTCGATCGCTGGGAGAAAGAGATTCTGACCGATGACGCGGAGGAATTTGTCGAACGCATACCCTACCTAGAAACACGCGGTTACGTTAAACTAGTGCTGCGCAACCACCGAATCTACAAACGTCTATACGACCAACAAAAATGAGCCAAGCGAGCACGAGCCGGGCCCCTCTAGTTGGCATTACCGCCGATTTGTCGGGGGTTTCAGCAAACGGCACTGATTCCGTGCAGGAACCCACCCTGTTTTTGCCCCAGCGATATTGCCGTGCAATCCAAGAAGTGGGCGGAATTCCGCTTATCCTCCCACCGTTTGCTTCCCGGAACAGGCTTTGCACGATACTCCAACAGGTTGATGGAGTATTGATCAGCGGCGGAAATTTCGACATTCACCCAAGTTACTACGGTGAAACTCCGATCCGTACTTTAGGTGCAATCAAGAGGGACCGGACCGAGTTTGAGCTGGAATTAGTTGATTTGGCCTTGAATCGGGATTTACCGCTTCTGGGAATCTGTGGCGGCGCGCAAACTATCAACGTCGCCTTGGGCGGGTCTCTGTACCAAGATATCGCGACCCAACTTCCAAACGCCATGGAGCACGAGCAAAGAAGAAAAAGAGATAAAGGCGGTCATCAAGTACTAATTCATTCTGGGACACGCCTCAAACGGATCGTCCAAAAGCGGACCTTGGAGGTCAACACAACCCACCACCAGGCGGTTAGGAGAGTCGGTAGAGGACTAGTGGTGAATGCCACGGCGGAAGATGGACTGATCGAAGGGCTTGAAAGCCCCAACCATCGTTTCGTCCTCGGCGTACAATGGCATCCCGAGATTTTATCGCGCAAAAATCCTTTCCAACGCAGGATATTCTCTTCCTTCGTTTCTGCTTCCAAGGGTTTCAATCGCGGAATCTGAAGGGCACCCCTTCCAGATCATGCCCCCTGAGCTTTTCGACGCGGCTAACTATAGTTTAAACCCATACGCCATCCCGACCTTAATGACCGGGGTCGCTATTATTGCTCTCGGCTTCATCGTGCTTGTCGGGGAACGCAATTCACGTGTCAGTCTTTCCTTCTTTATTATGACGGTCACCGCGGCCATCTGGCTTTTTTGCTATTCCGTGATGTATTGCGCGTTGGCTGTGCCTGTGGCGAGCGCCTGGGCTGTAATGGGCCAGTTGGGAATCATCTCTATCCCCGCCGCCGTATATCACTTCACGGTCCGCACTCTAGCAATCTATTCAAAGCACAAGACCCGAGTCTGGCTCGCTTGGCTCGTGTCCAGTTTTTTCCTCGTAACAGCTCTGTACGGCGATGCCTTTATCACTGGAGTCAACCGCTTTTGGTGGGGTTATTATGCTCGTTACGAGTGGGCGAGCATACCCTTTCTTGGTTTTTTCTTCGGCTTGATGGCATTGAGCCTCCGACACTATTGGCAAGAATATCATGCGCCGGCGCCCGGCGTAGAAAAACTGAGAAGCAAGGCATTGTTCGTCGCCTTCTGCATAGCCTATCTCGCCTCCTTCGATTATCTCGCAGCCTTTGACATACCCTTCTATCCGTTCGGTTATCTAGCCGTGCTCGGTTTCATTATCCTGACCGCGCGAGCGGTATGGCGCTATAGGCTCGTCGATATTACCCCGGCCTTCGCCGCAACGCAGATCATCAATGCCATGGCGGACGCTCTCCTCGTTCTAGATAATGAAGGAACCGTTCGAGTAGCAAATCGAGCCGCCTGCCAGTTATTCAAGCGACCGGAAAACCTGCTTATCGGAAATCGCATCCAAAACTTGACATCCATCATCGCACCACCGGAATTTATTCTAGATCGTGTTATTTTGAGCGGATCTGTGCGCGATTACGAATTCCCGCTGATCGATCAATATACGGGGCGCGCCACTTTGAGCGTTTCTTCCTTCGCGATGCGCGACGATCCAGCCATGGATCCCCTTGCCTTTGTCTGTATTGTTCGCGACGTTACAGAACAGAAGAAAGCACAGCTGGATATCCAACGTCATACGGAACGCCAAGTCGCACTCTACGAAATCAACCTGGCGACAACATCCACTCTGGAACTGCGTGCCGTACTCCACGTTCTTTTGGAAAAACTTACCGTCCTGGTGCCGGAAACCGCGACGACGATCATGTTGCTTGACAAGAGGGAAAGAGAGCTTGTTAAGGTCGCCGCGTGTGGCATCGACGAAGAAGCCTGGAGAGCCCACAGCGCAGGTCGCGCCCATGGCCCAACTCACCCGGTGCTCCAGGTTAAGGATGCCGTCCGGATTTCAAACATCCAGATTCCCGACATCGGTCCAGACTCAGACTTTTTTCGCCAGAACGGTTTCGTTTCCTACCTCGGCGTACCCTTGATAGCTCACGACAAAGTGCTCGGGATTCTCTCTTTTTATTGCCAACGGAATCGCCACTTTAGCGACGAAGAAATCAACTTCCTGCGCACGCTTGCCGGACAAGCTGCCGGAGCCATTCAAAACTCTCAACTCTACGAACAGACAAAACAACAGGCTATTGACCTTGAAAAAGCGAACAAAGTCAAAGACGAATTCTTGGGCGTCATGTCTCATGAGTTGCGTACTCCACTAAATGTCATCGCCGGCTATACGAAAATTGTCCAAGACGGAGTCCTGGGCGAGATTAATCCGGAACAGGTCAATGCGCTGGACAAAGTCACGCGTCACTCGAATGAACTGCTGGTGATGGTCAACAGCATTATGGACGCAACCAAGATTGAGGCTGGAGGAGTCGTTGTAGAATGCGACGAATTATCTCTCCCCGAATTTTTCGACGAGCTCAGGCTGCTTTATGAATATCCCTTGGGAAAGGACGTAACCCTGCGCTGGGAGTATGCGTCAAATCTCCCCGTAATTCGCACCGACCGCGACAAACTCAAGCACATCTTGCAAAATCTGATCAACAACGCTCTGAAGTTTACGGAGACCGGTCATGTCATCGTGTCGGCACATCATGTGGCGGGGTTAAACCGCGTTGATCTCAGCGTGACTGATACCGGCATCGGCATTGCCCCCCAGGATTTACCCTTGATCTTCGAAAAGTTTCTTCAACTCGACGCCTCTAGAACTCGCTCACAGGGTGGCGTTGGCTTAGGGTTGCACATCGTCAAAACCTTCTCCGAGGTACTCGGTGGCACGGTAGAGGTTACGAGCCAAGTCGGAGAGGGAACTACTTTTACCATAACCCTCCCCCGCGTCTATGAGGGAGTGGGTGCAATCCGCACCCATGCACGTAAACGTCCCGAAACCACGCCGGAATCCTAACCAGCGCTCTGCCTCTTCTTGGTTCCGGCTTACTAGAACACGCCGATTGAATTTTCGCTCCTCCTAAGGCAAGGAAGAATTCGGACTATTTCAAAAGAGCGCACGGAGGAAGTCAGACATGGCAAAAGAAGCTAGTAAAGACGTGCTCGATAGAGAGCACGCTGAAAAAATGCTTTATTCTGGGCGCGGGCTGCCCGGCGGGGGCCAGTTAGAGATCCGCATGGAAATCTCAGCGGATCACCCCGATCCGGATATTCGCGGTGTAGCTCGCCGGGTCAAATTTTTCAATTTGGAAAGTTGGCATGTCGAATGGAGCCAAGTAGCCGAGAAAAACGAAAAGTTAGCAGCCAACTTCGAACGCCAAGAGCGCAACGTTACCGCTCATGAGTTTTATTTACGGGCCGCTGATTTCTATCGGCGTGCGCTCGTCTATCTGCCCGAAACCGACCCACGCATGCTGCCTACTTACACAAAACTACAAAACAATTTCGGCAAGGCTTGGAGTCTGGTTTCTCCACCCTTCGAGCAGGTGCAAATCCCCTACAGTGGTCATTTGCTCGATGCCCTTTTCTATCCGGGGCGAGGTAAACCGGCAAGCCGACTTCCGGTTGTCTACAACTACGGCGGAGCCGACGGGATCTTGCTCCGCGGGGAAGACGGCGGAGCCGGTCAATACGTGCGCCGCGGCATGTCTTTCATCGATGTGGACGGACCCGGACAGGGCGGAACCCTCAGAGAGAAAAAACTCTATGCCTCACCGGAATCGGAGCGGGTGGCCAAGGCCGTGATCGATTATTTGGTCACCCGTACGGATGTCGATCCAAACCGGATTGGCCTTCACGGTTCCAGTATGGGTGGGTACTCTGGTCCGCGATGCGCAACCACAGAAAAACGGATCAAGGCGGTGGCAGTTTGGAGCGGCGCGTATAATCTGGTCGATGATATCTTTGACTATTACCCACCCATTCAGGATCGTCTGAGATGGCTTATCGGGGCCAAGGATCTCAAGGAAGCTAGAGAAAAAATCAAAGAATTTACACTGGAGGGCAGAGCCCATCGCATCGAATGCCCTCTGCTCGTCGGCTACAGTCCTGACGACCGAGTCATGGATCCACGCGGTGCCCTCAAACTCTACGAGAAAGCTGTCAATTCGCCGCAGCGAGAAATGCTTGCGGGCGTCGGTCACGGCGAGAAGCGTTTCGACCGCCGAACCTTTATTGCCGACTGGTTGATGAAACAATTGGACGCAGGATGAGCTTTCTGGCGAAGTTCAAATTTTCAACTCACCCCCCGACCCGTCATCTC
>AF_2010_repII_A001DRAFT_10000145_pt1 | contig 12598 bp, 16 predicted proteins | sample AmaForreplIIA001_FD_9190 | JGI IMG/M metagenome (IMG submission 9190)
CCTCTACTGAGAGATTATCGTGTTGCAGCTACTGATATTAATCCTATAACAAGATATGAAAAAGTCAAAAGAGTATTGGAGGATTTTTATGCTGGTCCTTCTAGGCTGCTTCCTGTACTAGTTGATTTATTTAACTATATTATTGACAAGCCAGGAGCGAAACATGCGTTTGTAGCAGCATTCGATAACAGTACGACAACACAGATTGGAAAAGAAGGATTCAGGCAAATTAAGGATATTCCTTGCTTGATCCTATGGGGAGAAAAAGATAATCTTATACCTATTGAATATTATTATAGGTTTAAACAAGCGCTTCCTAATGCTAAATATGAAACAATAGCAGATGTTGGTCATGCACCGTTTGTCGAAAAGCCAGCTTTGCTATACGAAAAATTGCGCACGTTCTTAATACAGAATGACTATTACACATGACATGACAGTTAGGTATATGTTTGATCGGGACTGCGCTGGATAGAAAAGAGAAAGAATCAATGGAACTTGTGTAGAGATTAAAAAAATGTTATACAAGCTAAATGCAGAGGGAATAACACCCCACATAGTGATCAATATGCCTATAAATGAAGAAGGAAAAGAATATAGATATTATTACAGAGGACCTGACCTAGAAATACATCTAGGTATGGAAAAGATAAAAATAGGCAGTATAGCACATCTAAGTCTCAATCAGCTTCGACAGTTTATGTTCGATTCGAGTAAGGTCTACTGCAAGGTCATGGATGTGGATTACGGCGATGCGGCAAAGGAGTTCTTTTAATGCTATCAAGTGTAGGGATATAGGAGGACACATTCAAGGTTTTATTGAATCAGCCATCTTGGCTCTTTACAAGGCCAACCTTCAAACTTATTTTTACAGATATTTTTGAATACCAAATGAATTATTTTAAAAAAACAAGAATCAAACCTATTCAACTAAACATATTCAGAATTCTCATGAGACGAAAGGTAAGGGATGCTCATAGATTTAGGGCTCCAATGTCATATTCTGGAAGATTAAGATTCTTTGAAGTTCAATATCCAGTTAATGCTTGTTCTCAGCTTTTCAACGGTAATAACGGTAACAGACTGATAATAACGGTAACAGACTGATAATAACGGTAACAAGAGCTTTAAGTAGTCAAATTACTATCTCTAATAGATACAGAATATGATGCCACCAGGAGGCTATCCAAGTAGACAAGAAAAGGAGGAATATATTCGTGACCTATACTTTAATCAGAAAAAGAAATACCACGAAATAGCTAAGCTGGCGAGAGTCTCTCCGCGTGACATAAAAGGTATTTTGTATGGAGGTACCCAGAAAGAGCAGGCTAAATCCAAGGCAGCCCAAGCATACGACCTAATTTCAAAGGGGAAATCCCCGATGGAGGTAGCTATTGCTTTAGACCTGCGAGAGCCAGAGGTGACTCAATTATACAAGGAAAGCTGGAACCTAAAGCAGATCAGAGAGCTTAATCGCATATATCTAGAAACTGAAGGTAACCTAGCACCTTTTCTTAGCCTATATAAGCTGGCTATGGCTGAAGGTATGAAGGTTGAACACGTTATATGGCTTCTCACGACAGCTAACAAAGGTCTGCCAGAACTCGAGAACAAGTATTATAAATACAAATCAGAGGTAGATTCACTTGAATCAAAGAGACAGAACCTTGTCAGAATTACTCAGGATTACGATGCACAGGTAAAAGCCTTAGGTAGAGAATTTGACAATTATTGTTTACGCTGTGAACAAGAAGAAAAAAAGCTGGCTGACTTGATAAGAAAGAGAATGAGAGAAGAAAATCTTGTGAGACAGTTTCGAAATAATGCGGACTATCACAAAATTAGAGAGATAATTGATGAGCGAGTACATCAAGCTTTATCTAATGGAAGGAGGATCCTAGAGCTTGCCGCCTTATCCCTAATTGAATCCATAAGACACAACCCAGAAAAATATAGCTCTTTGATTCAGTATAACACATCTGTAACGACAGATTACAACATCTCTAAATTCGATCCCTTTTTCATGTATAGGCAACAACCACCGCTACAGCAACAACAACAAGTACAATCAAAGATTTACTTCAGCGAGGATTACATAGCCATGCTATCAGAAGATGCCAATAAGCTCCTGGAGAGGTTAGCAAAAGTGGTGGGAGAGGAGATAATAAACGATTATGCTGTGAGCAAATCCCCTTCTCCTTCATTACCAGCATTTTTACCCGCAAGCGGAGATTTTTCTTCAAACAAAGAGGCAAGAAAAGGATTAGATATTGAGTAATCTTACTAAAAGAAACAGATTTAATACAGTGATGTCAAAATGACTTTGGATTAGCTGGTCTCATTATTGTGGTATGGTACGTTCTTTCAGCAATGATACTCAACCTCAGTACTCGAGTCAAGATCCAAATGTAGCCATTCCATTAGATCTCGTTCACAATTCCAGGAAAAGCTCAACGTCCAATAATATCAGGAGCAATAGTGTCTACAGATCTATATCTGTTTACTCCTCAGTTATTGTCCTCACTATGGTCTAATAAGTTCCTCTTGACGAGAACTAGTAGCAATAGAGTAGAAAATTGCAAGGAGAATAAATGTAATTAAAATAATAGCTGCTACGCTGAAAAACGTTCCTTTATTCGCTTTCAGAGAAGAAGAGAATATGTTGTTATTCATTTAATTTCATATTATCACCTATTACTACGCATTTCAACCTCATAGGTTTTCTTTAACGAACTGATTAGTCGTTAATGGGTAGACTCTATGAGTCCCTGCCAGAGTTTTTCACTGTGATTGTCACGTCGTTTGACTTAGAAATTTGGCCGAAGCTATCACTGACCGTCAAACTGAACGTCAATGGAGTTGATTTTTGTGGTAATATCTGTGCTATGAATGTGGGAGTGGCCGTACCTGCATTTTGAAATTGTACACCTGGGCCCGATGTTTGCGTCCACGAATAACCTGTTATGCTAGCTCCTGGCGTGTTTGCGATACTCCCACTTCCATCGAGTGTTACAGTAGAACCACCATGTACTAATTGATTAGAACCTGCGTTAGCGGTAGGCGGCGAGAGTTGTGCGCATGTGCCTGATATCAAAATTTGTCCAGTTGAACATTGCGGCTCAGAAGGTACTGTTGGTGTGGTGTTTGTATTGGGATTGGCTGTAGGACATGCACTCGCTTGTGGACCGGTCGCAAGTCCCTTAGCGACAGCATTGCAAAATTGTTGGAATACGTCAGCCCTTTACCGGGCCCATTGACAGTGATAGTGATAGGAATACGGATAGTAGGGATAGGGATACAAATACCAGAACTATCGCTACTTCGTACTTTTTCATTTTCATTAATTAATGAGATACTGTACCTTCCATTATTGTATATCCGGCTTTCTGCAAATATCTCCTTGTAGCACTGTTAGATACTCCAGATTGCTGAACTAAATCAGCTATTCGAAGAATGCCTTCTTCTGCTAATGACATTACTTTCTCTTCTCTCTTTTTTACTTCGTCCGGAGTCGGCTGATATTTTTGTCTTTGTATTTGGTAGTGCCGCCGCTGCCGTCATCAACCATTTTACGAAATATAACAACTATCTTTTGACCAGTTTTTTCGTTGTAAACCTTGGCTAAGTTATCTATCACTTTACCAAGAATTTCAGGTTTAAGGTGTCTAGCCGCCATTGAAAATGCTTCGATATCAATATCGTCAGCGAGTACCTGTGCTTCTGGTTGTGGTTGTGGTTGTGGTTGTGGTAATGACCGTGGATTTAGCATCAAATTGCGGGTAATTTGTCTACTCCTAGACTTCATCTTTAGTTCAGATTGCAATTGCACTATTTACTAAACGATATACAGAATAAACACCCAAGCTAAATTTTCTTAGGCAGCTGCTAAATTATGAACTTAGTTAAGCCTCATTCATCATCTCCTTGAACTTATCCATTTCATGCTTCAGTTCTATCAATAAATTTTCATACGAATTTAGTTGATGCTTTAGAGATTGTATCTCCTCATCCTTCTCTTCCAAGACATCTACTTTCCTTCTAAGTCTATGTGTCTTATTGATAGTTAGTACATCAACGGCTTTTAGATGGTTAAAGGTCGTTAATTTAGAGTCTGAAGAATTCAAAACACAAAACCATTAGGATCCTGAAGGAGGAGATTGGTAAGTTTGGCGCAATTTGACATGACTTCTTTGAGAAGTTCTAGTGTGTCCAGCAGCTCTAGTGATCCAACGGTTTTCATTCCACTCAGAGGCAGCAAAGAACTTTGTTGCTCCTAATATAATTTACCATGGGATAGATGAAGAGGTTAAAGGTCTAGAGGAATTCAAAAAATGGGTGGCCGAAGATCTCTCGGCATTCCCTGATATGCACGTTACAATATTAGAGGACCTGGTAGATCAAAATAGAGTTGCCCTAAGATGGAGCCTGAAAGCTACGCATGAAAAGGACTTTGCTGATTTTCCTGCTACTCATAAGAAGTTTGAGACTCAAGGAGTCGAAATCCTTCATTTTGAGGGAGATAAAATCAAGGAGGCTTGGACTATGGGAAATTTGGCCGAGTTGGTCCAGTGAATATAGCTTCAGCGGCAACTCAGAACTAAATTGTATAATAAAAAGTTGGAGTATTGTGAATTAACAAAGACCATTTTCTAATATAGAGTTCGTTGTTGAGTCTCCTGGTTGATACTTACTCGCTTCTTCAGGTCTTTAAATGTCATGTCTGTTATTAGAAGTGCTTTTACGTCTGTTATTAGCCTTGGCCATCATTACCACAGCCGTTCTCCAGTACAGTCATGCCACCAATCATGGAGGGATCAAATAAAACCAAGTAAATATAGTACTAAACGTGATAGACAATATATACGACGACTACATTAGGTACCTTGGATATGAAAGGAAAACAAAAGATAGTGAAGATACACGAAGAGGAGTACCTTTACATCATCAAACACGCGGGTTATAACGAGTCATTTGCTGACACATTAAAGAGGGTGTTAAGGAAATGATCAGACTCGCAAAATTCGGACTGATCTGTTCGATGTTATAGGTGGTAGTCAGGATCATGGTGTTACTGCTATGACAGCGGCGTAGTAATATGCTTTTGCCATGCAAAACATCAAAAGCAAGCTCAAATGAAATCGTTGCCCTCACGGAGCTTCGATTAGATTGCGAAACACTGCGTCAATTGTACGTCATTTCGCCATGTTACTTACTTTTTCTATAAGTACTGAACTATATGCTGTTTGTTGTAGGGGTTTTTCATTTTCGAGGTTGTTGTATCGATGTCGGTTGATTAGTATTTGTTTAATGTTGTCATTCGTTATCAAAGTATCAATTACCTTGATTAATTCTGAATTTGGAAATTCTGCAGATTCTATAGAATCGATTGCCTTAAGCTGCGGTATCTGTTGAACAGCTTTTCCGATTAAGACATGAGCTTCATAGACTACCTTACCGAATGAAGTAAGTAAAAACTTGCCGGTCTTCCTCCGTATGAGGCCAGCATTTGTCAAATCAGATATTTTTGAATAATATTGTTTTCGAGTTAGATTTAATCTGCTCATCAAAATGTTGCTATCTCCACCAGCCAAAGCAATAATATTAAAGAGCATCAGAGATTTGTCGTTAGAGATTGCACTTAAAGTGTCGGAAACAGAAACCAACTTTAAGTTATATCCATTCTTCATGTACAATACCCTACGTAAACGTAATATATATGGTTTACCCTAGATACCATGGATAGCTTTTGATTTGTAACGAACAGCGTTTCATTCTCATAGATTGCAGGAACCATTCCTGTTTTCTTAAAGATGTATTTCTTTGCTGCTTCTGAATTGGATATCCAACCCGCGCTTATCACCAAACAAGAATGTATATGATTCATTCCTCTGCAAAGGCATAGAAGAGATCGTATGGTTCTTTTTGCATTGAGGACATGCATCGAATAATAGGTGGAATATGTAATTATTTAGAGTATTTCGCGACATCGAGTCCACGAATAAAGTTGCACACCAATGACAAGAGTCACATATAATGAATTCGCGATTGGAATCATTTAGGGAGATTCTAACGGCACTTACAGAAGACATATGTTACACTTTTCACCATTTATGGCATCATTTCTTGTGATATTTATAAGTCTTTGTGTAAGAATTTCATAAATGGGAGATGCTACTCCGAGTCAAAATAAATCAAGTACCTTAGGAATTAACTCCTCTTCGTACGTCACGTGTGACAGGACTCTATTGCACTCAGTAATCTTGAGTAATTCTACTAGGTCCTGTCTCTTTGATTTAAGTGAATCTTTTGCGGTCAATCTAGTACCCACGATAGACAAGGTAAACAAATATATGTTGCGTTTATGTGGTATACGCTATACATGAAGAACGTAAAGAGGGTAAAGATTGTAAAGGTACACGAAGAGGACTACCTTTATGTGATCAAACACGCAGGTTACAACGAGTCATTCGCTGATACACTAAGAAGGTTACTGAAGAAGAATGAGTAATAGAACATCTGTCACAGTATCGACGCGCGGGATAACGCTGTCTAGAAAAATGATTTTGGTGACTCAACTTCTACGGATTCTTGTCGCTATATCATTAGTTGCCATCATCTTATTTGTTAGGGAGCTAAGCTAACATGAAAACCATCCAAACAACGGCCCTTTATAACAAATACAAGGATCTAATTCTTCTTAACAAGAATATAATTATTGCTGGAACCTGTGCTTTCATATCAGCTGCATTTTTTACTCAATTTTATTATGCGCAATACAACGAAAGCCATATTGCAAACTCTATCGTTGCACTATTAAGCGAATATAGTGTTTATATTCCAATTTTTGGCCTGCTATTCTACTGGGATAATAGATATAGATATATCAACCCATTAACAGGCAAAAAAGATTTCAAGATAATAAAAATGGANATAAAGAAACTNCTTACTGCCCTTTCTATTTCTGAAGCTGCTTATTCACTCTCGAAAATATTCATCACTTTTCAATTTCTACAACTTGGAGTAATACCATATCAGGCATCTATGCTAGGCTCATTAGCAGCATCGGCAGTATCTATCGTATTGATTAATCTGTTGGTAATACGAGTCGTAAAGCTGTTCAGAACCTCAGACAACGTAGCTTGCATTCCCCAATAATCTTGTCAAGTCGTAGACAAAAATGATATTACTGTTCTTACTAATAATCAGGCCAAGGCTCTTTAAAAACATACTGCGTTATACTTTCTTTCTTTCTTCCACTACCACAGTTAGGCAAAGTGAGTGCGTCTATAGGGGTGCTAATACCTAGAATATTAGAATTTTTGTATTGGACCAGTAGTAAAAAGAGGTAGCTGAATTTAACTCAACCTAACGTAACCAAATTACATAAGTCCTTTATATATCCGTAGACTAAGCAAAATATGCGCTCAAAACAGACCTACGATGGAAATGTTATTCAAAAATCAAAAAAAGTTACAGCTCCGGTCAGATCCCTCTAGATCCGAATATGCTATTTGTCTGGAAGGTTTTACGGATACTTTAGCAGCAACATGTGAAAATATGTCAAAAAGATCACAATACACTCATCTCATTGAAGAGTCTAACTTCCTTGAGGATCTGCAATATGATTGGAAATATACTTTAAAGCACTGGATCGATAACCGCGATCATTATGTTTCTAGTAGTAATGAGAATGTTTTGCATAAAGAATTATCTTCATTGTTATGTCCTCACATTGATGAAGAACTTATCAATAACAAAGATTACTATAATAGGAGATTTAAAAAGGATTTCGATTATAGAGAATCAAGAAAAGAAAACAATGCTGGCCTTGAGACTGATAATATCAACAGGCATACTGGGCATAGACGAACCCTTCCTTTTAAGTGTCATTTCTGTAAATTGTCATTTAATGGCAATACGCAGAGAAAAAAACATGAGCTATCTTGGCATCCAAAGTCCAATACTATAATAACCAAGGAACAATTCAACGGCGCCAATCGGTTAATAACAGAAGATAAAGAGAATCAAGATAGAACATCGTAATTTAGATCATCGTTTATTACTATAAGGGCCTGAATTGATAATTTGTTTTTGTGGACGCTGGAATTCCCTATATTTACGAGTCTCCATTTGAGCAGCCAGGCTGTTATCCACCGCTACTATCATGGTTCCTATGATTATATGATACTTCCTGAATCAGGAGGATGAATCTTAAATGTAACCCATGATAATGTCAAATGATATCAAACATAGTTGGATTTACAAGATCAATACCGTGGATGCTTACTTGGCCTTGCTATTGGAGATGCGCTAGGTACTACTCTAGAATTCAATAGGCCAGGTTCATTTACTCCTATTAATGACATTGTGGGAGGTGGTCCATTTCACCTCAAAGCCGGTGAATGGACTGATGATACATCCATGGCATTATGCTTAGCCGAAAGTCTGATTACAAAAAATGGATTTGATCCTATAGACCAAATGGAAAGATATCTTAAATGGTACAAAAAGGGACATCTTAGCAGCAACGGAATCTGTTTTGATATTGGCATAACTACATTATCTTCATTGATGAAATTTAAGGAAAGTCGGGAGCCATATTGTGGTCCTACAGATGAATATTCTGCAGGAAATGGTTCACTAATGCGTCTTGCTCCTGTTCCTTTATTTTATGCAAATAATCCTGAAATAGCAATTATCATGTCTAGTGAAAGTTCAAGGACTACACATCAAGCTCCTGTAGCAATAGATGCATGTAGATATTTGGGCGCTCTAATCGTAGGACTTGTACACGAAAGAAGTAGTAGTACAATAAGCAATAAGGACAAAAACAACAAGAAGGAGGAAATCCTTTCTCCTTTCTACACTCCAATAGATGGATATTGGAATAAATGTCCACTAGATTCCAAACTTACCGATGTTATTAATGGCTCATTCAAACGACTAAATCCACCTGATATAAAGGGGTCTGGATATGTTCTAAAAACGCTTGAGGCAGCACTATGGGCTTTTTACTCTAGCAATACGTTTGAAGAAGGTTGCTTGATGGCAGTAAATCTAGGAAACGATGCCGATACAACAGGTGCGATTTATGGACAGCTAGCAGGTGCATTGTATGGTGAAACTGGAATTCCTATGAGATGGCTTTCTACATTGGCATATAAAGAAAAGATAATAGAAATGGCCGACAAAATATACAGATTATCCAGAATGGAAAAACCAAGGTAGTGAACTCCCCCCTGCATAATGGTCCATTTTAAAATAATTTTTCAAGCCGCTATAATAATATATCAAGTCAGTAGCTGCTGTCTTCTTTCTATTTCTTGCAATCTTGATGATAATGCTACTAGTTGATCGGATAATTGAGATATAGCATCATCTTTTAGCTCGTCACGATTTCTTAATGATTGATTCAACAGTTTTAGTTTTTCTACCTTACTTTGAATATCTGCACCGTGTCTTTCTAATTGAGGTATGTTTAGGAATGTCAAGTAAGATTCAATTTTACGAACATATCTGCTTTCTCTGAATCTTACTTTGTCCAATAAGTGGAACCAGAATGTCCTATGAACCATTCAGACAAGTCGGTATATCCTTAAATCATATGGTAGTTTTCACGTCATCTAAAAAAGTGAAGTGTTATCTGTCGATGCCTTCGATTTTCGTCTTCCGAATTGTCTCTACCTGAGCGTCTCAATAATACTTTCTTTGGGCTATTATAAGATAAAGATTATTTTAAAGAGCTCTGTCTTTCTCCCGGGAGGCCAACCATTACAATCTCCAAGATGATCATCCATTACATGACGTACTTGATAAACCACTTATTCCTTTACACACAGTCAAAATTATAAATTAATAAGGTAGTAGATAAAACTAACTTATTTTAACTTATCACGTTCATAGACCAAATCAAATAGGATAGATAGATGCAATATACTAATCGTCTTGAAAGGGTAAGAGATTACTATGAACTAGTAATGGATAGAACGAGCTAGAAAAGCGATCGGGACATTAGACAAAATAAGAAAAGGTCGGATATTCTGACTTTGGAGATGCTGATATCGTGTACAACATATATAATATAGTAATGGCAAGAGTATTTGATTACAAACCGCTTTAATAGCGTTAAATGAAATAACGCCTGCAGCATCATTAAATAATGACTTACAGAAAAGAATAGAATAGAAATAAGAGAATCAGGATATAGACTTCAGTGTTTAACCAAGGTGCAAGAAAAAACAATTACAAGATCCTTCAGGATTAATGAAAGCGCTTTCTTAGCTCTTAAGGAAGAGGCTAACAAACGAAATATAAGCCTCAACACACTTGTGAATCAACTTTTTCTATCCTATTCGAACTTCGATCGGTACTTCCAAAGGCTTGGCATGGTGAAAATGTCCAAGTTTCAGTTTAGGAAGACTTTGAAAGTTCTCCCGGATAAGGAAATTGTCGAACTGGCAAAAGAAGTAGCTCAAAATAGCTCGAGGATAATTATTCTTTCAAAGTACGGGACACTATCGCTCACGAGCGTTCTAGACTATATCAACACTTTTGTAGATTATGCCTATTTTGCAGAACGCAGCGAAGTTCTTTCACCAGGGGAAAAGCGAGTAATCACCTTAATGCATAGCTACGGGGAAAAAGGCTCAATCTTTGTCAAAGCTTATGCGAAAGCTCTCTTTGAACTGATCGATATAGAACCGAAATTAAGTTCTACAGAAAATTCTGTTACGATAGAAGTATGACCGATGCTACTTATGCGTTCAACGAAACAGACCACCTGAGCCTTCATAACTCATGAATAGTGGATGTCACTACTCTAGCTTGATGATGTTTTTCCTGTTTAAGTGAAACCGCAAAGATAGTTCCTATCCCCGTAAGCAGTGAGGCTGTCAAGAACGCGTAACTAAATCCCATTATCATTGACTGTGCTGATTGTACTAGCAAGTGACCTGTTGGAGCAGAGGTTCCAAAATTGGCAACTGTCAAGAGTATTGTTAAACCTATTGGACCTCCAATTTGACGAGAAGTGTTAATCAATCCTGAGGCGAGGCCTTCTTCCCCTCTCCTAGTTCCACCGAGTGCAGCTATGTTGATTGCAGTGAAGCCTAAACCAGCTCCAAACCCTATGAAAAGCATTGGTATGAGCAATCCACCAATATAGCTTTCTGAGGTAGAGATCGGTGAAAGGAGCAGATAGGCAATTGTTTGAAAAGCCATCCCCGAAACTAAGATTGTTTTGACACCGAACCGATTTACCAATCGTGCTGACAAAAATCCAGAAACAACGAGGAACACAATACCCATTGGAATAAATGCAAGGCCTGCTGAAAGCGCAGAGTAGCCGCGTACCTGCTGAAGATAATTCGTTAAGATAAATACCATTGCTGCAAAAGCCGCTACCTGAATCAAACCAACTGCATTTGCCCCAAATATTGAGCGTCTTTTTAGAAATCCAAGGGGCATTAGAGGTGCCTTTGAGTGATACTCTATCAGAAGAAAGGCAGCTAATACAATGGCTGACAATAAGAAAAGTTCCAGCGTTTGAAGAGATTCTATACCACTATTCTGTGCACTGCTGAGAGAATATACAAACAACATTAGTCCAGCTGTTATTGAAACTGCTCCGAAGATATCAAGATGTTTATTTTTTTGTGGATGTGCTTGCCCTGTAGTACTAATTGAAATGTACCTTATTGATAGCAACGATACAACAACCCCTATTGGTACATTAATATCAAATACCCATCTCCATCCCAAGGATGCTGTGATTACTCCTCCCAAGACCATTCCAGCTGCAAAACCTGAACCCGTGGCCGCAGAAAAAACACTTAAGGAGCGATTTCTTTCCTTCCCTTCAGGAAAGGCTGAGGTTAGAATTGATAGACCTATTGCAGAAGCCATTGCAGCTCCCAGTCCTTGAGCCACTCTTGTAAGGATCAAAACAATATCAGACGTAGCCAGACCTCCTATTAATGATGCAAGAGAAAACAGTATAATTCCTATAATAAACAACTTCTTCTGACCATAAAGGTCTCCTAAACGCCCACTAAGCATCAGAAATCCGGCCAAAGTCAAACCATAAGCAGTAACTATCCATTGCAATCCATTGATAGATACATTGAATTCTCTTCCAATTGATGGTAAGGCGACCTGTACTATAGTAAAATCTACCACTATCATGAACTGCGCCAAAGTAATGAGAGATAATACTAATGATCGATGCGAAGAACCATCTTTAGCTGTTGTTATTGTTGACGAGGTTGACCTTTGACCCTGCATAGTTGATTTATGCTACCTCTATTATTTACAGAGAAGGTGTTTTTTGCAGCGAATTGCAGCAATAAGAACTTAACAGGGTGACATCCAACACTGAATTATGCGCTTTGCTATGTCATTAAATTGATATTTTGAGTATCATTAAATCAAAAAATGACAACTAAACACTAGCTATTAAAAAGAAGCAGCATAAAGAGGATATTGTCTAGATTCCTGACCATACCTTGATAACTTACTTATCCAAATTTTGGACGCTCCTTCTATCCCTCATCTCAGTGGTCGACCATCCAGAACCAATTGAACCTTATGTTTCAGCAGA
>AF_2010_repII_A001DRAFT_10000146_pt1 | contig 12557 bp, 11 predicted proteins | sample AmaForreplIIA001_FD_9190 | JGI IMG/M metagenome (IMG submission 9190)
ACACCACCGGCATCGAGCCCGATTTCGCGCTGGTGAAGTTCAAGAAGCTGGCTGGCGGCGGCTACTTCAAGATCATCAACCGCGCTGTGCCTGAGGCCTTGCGCACGATGGGCTACAGCGAAGCCGATATCGCCGAGATCGAGGCCTACGCCGTCGGCCACGGCACGGTGGCGCAGGCGCCGGCCATCAACCACACCACGCTGAAGGCCAAAGGCTTCACCGACGAGGCTATCGCCAAGATCGAAAAGGCGCTGCCGACAGCGTTCGACATCAAGTTCGCCTTCAACAAGTGGACGCTGGGCGAAGATTTCTGCCGCGACACGCTTGGGATCTCGGCCGAAGACCTCGCCTCACCCACCTTCGATCTGCTCGCTGCCCTGGGCTTTGGCAAGCGCGAGATCGAGGCTGCAAATGTCCACGTCTGCGGCGCAATGACGGTGGAAGGAGCCCCGCATCTGAAGGCCGAGCACTATGCGGTGTTCGATTGCGCCAATCCGTGCGGCCGCACCGGCAAGCGCTATCTATCGGTCGAGAGCCACATCCGCATGATGGCGGCGGCTCAGCCCTTCATTTCCGGCGCGATCTCCAAGACCATCAACATGCCGAATGACGCGACGGTCGAGGATTGCAAGGAAGCCTATCTGCTCTCCTGGAAGCTGGCGCTGAAAGCCAACGCGCTCTATCGCGACGGCTCGAAGCTCAGCCAGCCGCTCAACGCGCAGCTGATCGCTGATGAGGATGACGAGGACGATGTCGTCGAGGCCTTCCTCGAGCGTCCGGCGGCGGCGCGCGCCACCGGGCTCGCCGAGAAGATCGTCGAGAAGATCGTCGAGCGCGTCACGGTCCTGCGCGAGCGTGAGCGCATGCCCGATCGCCGCAAGGGCTACACCCAGAAAGCGGTGGTCGGCGGCCACAAGGTCTATCTGCGCACCGGCGAATATGACGATGGCCGGCTGGGCGAGATCTTCATCGACATGCACAAGGAAGGCGCGGCGCTCCGCTCGATCATCAACAATTTCGCCATCGCTGTGTCGCTCGGCCTGCAATACGGCGTGCCGCTGGAGGAATATGTCGACGCGTTCACGTTCACCCGCTTCGAGCCGCAAGGTCCGGTGCAGGGCAACGATTCGATCAAATACGCGACCTCGATCCTCGACTATGTGTTCCGCGAGCTCGCTGTCTCCTACCTGGAGCGTTTCGATCTCGCCCACGTCGACCCGAGCGAAGCCGGCGGTTTCGACGCGCTCGGCAAGGGCGTCGAGGAAGGCAAACCGACACCCGCTACGAACTATGTGTCGAAGGGCCTGACGCGTTCGCGCACCGATCGCCTGTCGGTCGTACGAGGGACGACAGCCTCCCCGGGCGGCAACATCACTGCCCTCGCCTCGGTGGGGGGCGCGCGTGCCGAGGTCGCCGGCACCACGGCGCTGAAGACCGAACCGGAAGCAAAGCTTTCACCCGCCGAACAACTCGAGCACCGCGTCGACACCCAGGATGCCCGCGCGCACGCGAAAGCGGCGGCTTCCGAAAAACGTGCTGAAGCGCGCGCCAAGGGTTACGAGGGCGAAGCCTGCGGCGAGTGCGGCAACTTTACGCTGGTGCGTAACGGCACCTGCATGAAGTGCGACACCTGCGGGAGCACAACGGGCTGTTCGTGAACAAAAGCACCAAAGACATGGAACGCGCGCAGGCCGCGTTCCACAAGAAAGAGGTCCAGGCCCGTGAGGGTGCTACGGCCACGGCGGAATACAAGGCCGCCGCTCTGGCTGAACGCGCCAAGACCGAACGGTTGAGGGCTTTGCGGCTCGCAAAGGAAGCGGCCGACCGTGAGGCGACAGAGAACACGCCGCCGCCCGCGGCAAAGCCGAAGGCTGCGGCTAAAAAGAAAAAGTGAAGCCCGCCCTTAAACGCCGCCCTTGTTCTTCAATCGAAACTGCACGTAGCCATATTTGAAGCTGTGGTTTGCGTCCCCGAGCGCCTCGATCCTGAACTCCCCGGCAGTCTGAAAGGCTTTCACGCTTCGCCCGTGGACGATCATCGTCTGCGGACCTTCCGGCGAGCGCCAATAGATCTTGGCTTCGGCGTTGGAATCCAGAATCGTGAAGACCACCGTGTGCCACTCACCGTCGTCGACGATCGTCTTCGGCGGCGATCCGCCGTGTTGTGTCCCCGTGCCCAGGGTCTCGAACGATTCGATCTGGCCGAAATCAATCACCTGGGCGGTCGCTTTTTGCGCGCCGAAGACCGTGCCCACACACAAAAGCGCCGACATCGCCGCAATCCGCATGACTGGCTGAAGCTTCATGGCCCGTATATCTCGCAAAGAGCCCGTTGCCTTCGAATAATTCTAGTCCCGGGATTTTCGTTCCGATAGTGCGGTACCGCTGGCCCTTTCCTTGCCGCAATGCACAACCAAGCTGGAGGTATGACTATCCAATTCTCATGGAACTATGACCGCGGGGAGACAGTCGCCGATGCGGCCGTCCATATCCTTGGCGTGACAATGGCGACTGCTGCTGCCGCGCTGCTCGTGGTGGTGGCCGCGCACGACGACAATGTCACCGAGGTCGTCGCGGTCATCGTTTACATCGCCGGTTTCCTGGCGATGTTCGGTTTCTCCGCCGCCTACAATTTGTGGCCGATCTCGCCGATCAAATGGTGGCTGCGCCGTCTAGATCACTCGGCGATCTATCTGTTGATCGCAGCGACCTACACCGCGTTCATCCTGCCGATGCACGGCACCGCTCCTGCCGTCCTTTTGGTAACAATCTGGCTCGCCGCACTCGCCGGCATCACCATCAAGGTCTTCTGGCCCGGCCGGTTCGACGGGACATCAATCGGACTTTACCTCGCAATGGGCTGGAGCTGCCTTTTTGCAGTCCGGCCGATCGTCGCCGCGCTCACACCAGGCACGCTCTGGCTCATCGCGGCCGGCGGCGCCCTCTACTCGATCGGCGTGATCTTTCACGTTTGGAGAAGTCTGCGCTTTCAGAATGCGATCTGGCACGGTTTCGTCCTTGCCGCTGCTTCGTGTCACTACGCCGCCGTGCTGACATCGCTGGCCGATTGAACGCAGCTCTACGACCGGAACCAAAACAGCCGCTGCAAGTTCTTAGCTAGCGCATCGCCGCAGCTATCTGGGAGGATAACATGCGGTCGTACGTGATGGCGGCACTTTGTGCCGCCGGTTTGACTCTTGCGGCGACATCCGGCGCCGTCGCGGCTCCAATTGCACCGATCGGCAACGCAAATGCGAACGATGCTCGTGTGACGGCACATTATTACTACCATCGGCATCACCATCGTCACCATCACCACCATCGCCACTGCTGGTGGCGCCACGGCCACCGTCATTGCGGTTGGTAACGACTGGGCTGCGCAGCAAATTCAGTTCATAGTCGAAGACGCGTTGGCGCGGGCTAAAGCCGCAAGGCCCGCGCGCGTGTCGAGCGTAGGCTTCCATCCCACATTCAGAAGCTTCCCCGGGTCGACCATCATCTTCCCGCGGAGGTGCTGCCATTCGTCCGTGCGTCCGAGCGCGGCCGCGCCAAGCGAGATGAACGGCGGCGGGACCGGCAACAAACCTGCGCTTCGCCCTTCGCCTGCGCGCAAGGCCGCGACAATCTCGGCAAGTGTCAGCGGTGATGGATCGGCCACGACATAGGTCTCGCCTTTGGCCTTGGGCGATGCCAGCGCGAGATGAATGGCATCGATCAGGTTTCGTCGCGCCAGCAGCGAGCGGCGATTGCGGCAGAGACCAAGCGGCAGTGGCCAGGGCTTGCGCGCAAGCTCCATCAACCGCGCGAAATTGCCTTTGACGCCCTCACCATAGATCAGCACCGGCCGCAGGATGGTGAAGGGCACACCGGCCGCCCGCACCGCCTCCTCCGCGGCCAGCTTGGAGCGTCCGTAGGCATCGGTCGGACGCGGCCGATCGGTTTCCCGCAGGACGGTTGCCGATGCCGCGCCGCTTTGCGCGCGTATCGATGACATGAAAACGAGATGGCCAATGCCGCTTGCCTTCGCGGCGTTCGCCAATTCGGCGGTCGCCAGGCGGTTAACGCGATCGTACGCTTGTTCGGCAATGTCGGGCCCGGCGTGTGCGATGCCCGCCAGATGAACTACCGTCCCGACATCTCTGAGCAGCGTGCGCCATTCGACCGGACGCGTCAGATCCGCGACGGCAATCACCTCGACCGACCGGGGGAAAACATCAGCCGGCTGGCGCATCGCCGCGCGCACCGGATGTCCAATATTGGCCAGTTCGGTGACCAGGGCGCGGCCAACAAAACCCGATGCGCCGGTCACGAGTATGCGCGTCACAGTCTGCCTCAAGCAAAAACGATTCAACGCCAACCATCATCAACGCGGCGCCTGTGCCGTGGCAAGCCTGATGCCCATCCGAAAAAGGAGCAGTGTTCTACCGCTGCCATTACTCAGCGACTGCTATAAAGCAAGCGCCAGGAACCGGGTTCTGCGGAATCCCCATGGCCAAAAGAACGCGATCCAAGGCGGTGCGACAGGCGGTTCCTGCCGACGGGCTGGCGACATCGGTCTACAACAAAGGGCGGAAAGTCCGTTTTGGAACACTGGTCAATTACGGCTGGTTCAGCGCGACGCCCGATGATACCGACATCGCCCGCGCCATTCGCACCAACAATCCTGGCGCGCTCAACGTATCCACCTGGCAGCGGTCGCGGCAGGGGTTTGTCGGGCAGACGTCCGCTGATGCAGCCGGAAACATTACCGCGATCTATCAGACACCCGAGCAAGGCATCGCGGCATGGTATTTTCTGCTGTCCAACCGCTACGGTTTCGGCAAGACGGGTCAGTTCGATCTTGCCTCACTCGCTGGCAAATATGCCGGTCAGGACGCCACGCCGGCTGAGGTCAAGGCCTACACGGACGGTTGGTCGAAATGGTCAAACGGTGCCCTGCAACCCGACACCATCATTCATTTTGCTCTCGACGAAGAACTGCTGGATTTCGCCAAGGCGGAGTTTGCACACGAGGCAGGCGCCGTGAGCCCTCTGCACGACGATCAGATTCTCTATGGATTTGCGCTCGAAAGGCAGGCGGCCTGAGAACAATTTGCCAAAATCAGAGTCACTGTGCAGCAATATCGGCTGTGCTAACTTGAAGCGACGCGTCGCCACGGTTGTGGCGGGCATGTGGGGTACGATGCGCAGCACCGCGTCGAATGTGTTCCACTTCGTGATGATCAAGCCGTCCCACTACGACGACGACGGCTACCCGATCCAGTGGATCCGCTCCGCCATTCCCTCGAATACCCTCGCCTGTCTCAACGCGCTCGCCGAGGACGCGCGCCGGCGCAAGATTCTGGGGCCGGATGTAGATATCCGACTTCACACTTATGATGAAACCAACCGCCGTGTACGGCCCGACCGGATCATCCGCACGATCCGTAAAAGCGGCGGCCGCGCTCTGATCGGTCTGGTTGGCGTTCAAACGAACCAGTTTCCGCGCGCAATCGATCTGGCGCGCCCCTTCCTGGCGGCCGGCCTGCNGGTCCTNGCCGGCGGATTCCACGTGTCCGGGTGCATTGCCATGCTTCCCGAGCTGCCGTCCGATCTCAAAGCGGCACAGGCGATGGGCATCTCATTCTTCGCCGGCGAATGCGAAGACGGCCGGCTCGATGAAGTGCTGCTGGATGCCTGGAACGGCAAACTCAAGTCCATCTATAACTACATGGATAAATTGCCGGCACTGACGGGCGAGCCGACGCCCTTCCTTCCGCTCAAGCACGTCAGGCGCACGACAGGTGCCGCTTCCAGCATGGATCTCGGCCGCGGCTGTCCCTACCAATGTTCGTTCTGCACGATCATCAATGTGCAGGGCCGCAAGAGCCGCAGCCGGACTCCGGATGACGTTGAAAGAATTATCCGCGAAAACCATGCGCAGAACATAAGCTGCTTCATCGTCACGGACGACAATTTCGCGCGCAACAGCGACTGGGAAGTGCTGTTCGATCGCGTCATTCATCTGCGCAAGACGGAATTCCCCGATCTCGTTTTCACGATCCAGGTCGACACGCTCAGTCACAAGATTCCGAATTTCATCGAGAAGGCGGCGCAGGCAGGCGTTCGCCACGTCTTCATCGGTCTCGAGAATATCAACCCCGATAACCTGATCGCAGCCAAGAAACGTCAGAACAAGATCACCGAATACCGGGAAATGATCCAGAAATGGCGCAAGCACGGCGCCATCACCTATGCCGGCTATATTCTTGGCTTTCCCTCGGACACCAAACAGTCGATCCTTCGCGACGTCGAGATCATCAAGCGCGAATTGCCGCTCGATATCCTCGAGTTCTTCTTCCTCACGCCTTTGCCCGGTTCGGAAGACCACAAGATGCTTTTGCAGAACGGCAGCTGGATGGACCCGGACATGAACAAATATGACCTCAACCACCGCGTCGCGCATCATTCGAAGATGAGCGATGCGGAATGGGAAGACGCCTACCACACGGCATGGGCGAGCTACTATACGCCCGAGCACGCACGCACGATCTTTCGCCGAGCAGCGGCGTACAAAGCGAGCCGACCAGAAATGACCTTATGGACCGTTGCGTTTTTCTTTCGCACGATCGAGGTCGAAGGCGTGCAGCCGCTTGAGGGCGGCGCCTTCCGGCTGAAATTCCGCCGCGATCGCCGCTTCGGCATGAAGCTGGAGAATCCGCTGATCTTCTATCCGCGCTACGCGTGGGAATCGGCAAGAAAAGTCTGGGTCTATGTGCGGATGTATCGCCGGTTAAAAGCGATATTAGACGAGGCGCTCGCCGCCCCCGATCGGTGGACCTACCGAGACGTCGCGATCGCGCCGCCGGAAAAGGACGAGTTCGAGCGGCTCTCGCTCTATCACGAGACCACCGGCGGCGAAGCCGCGCTGGCACGCAAGCGTCGCGACGATGTGATCCGCGCAGGCGGGCATGTCTATGAGACCCCGCTACTTGCGAAAGACATGACGATGGCGACGCCGGCGGAATAGCGAACAGGCCATGCTTCAAATCCTGATGTGCGCTAATTTCTGACGACGGCGTTCGACTTGCTCGATTTGCCCGCGGTCTTTGTGTCAGGCTTGGCATCCGACTTCGGGTCCGTTTTGGCGTCCGCTTTAGCGTCTGCCTTTGCGTCGGTCTTTCCGTTCTTGCCGTCCTGCCCTTGCTTGCCTGCTTCGCCGTCCGTGTGCGGCTTTTTCCCGCGCGCCACCCGGTGCGCCAATTTTGCCAATTTCACCTGGCGCGCCTCCAGGACAAGCGGGTTGGGGGCCGGCATCGGAATCGCGTCGGGTCCATTCCATGCGAGAAGCCCGGCCAGTTCCTGACACGGCGCTTGCTGCGGCAATCTCACCGCCGGACTGCCCGCCTGCTGCGCACCGGTCCACGTCGCGGCAGGCCAGCTGGTGATGTTTCGCACGTAATCCTGGGTCTCCTGCGGCAGCGGACCCTTGTTGGCAAGCCAGTCCTGGATGCGCTTCGGGCCCGCGTTGTAAGCGGCGGCGGCAAGACCGAGATTGCCGAACTTTCGCGACAGGTCGCGCAACAGACGCGCGGACGCCGGGATCGCCTGGGCAGGATCAAACGGATTGTCGAGGCCCCTTTCGTTGGCGGTTTCCGGCATGAATTGCGCGATGCCCAAGGCACCCGCCGAGCTGATCACATAAGGTCTGAAACTGCTTTCCTGATACAGCAGGCGAATGAAAAAGTGCGGCGGCAGATCGTTGCTGCGGATCGCCTCGGCCAGCGAAGCGCAGATTTCCTCGCGCGAACGGTAGACGATCGGCTTCATCATCGGACGCAGTTGCGCCATCGGCTGCATGGCCACCTCGAACGGCGCCGGTGCCCAGCTCAGCAGATCGCTCTCCGGCACTTCTGGGGGAGGCACCGCGGCCAGCGGCAGTTTGAGAGTCGGCAATTTGGGAAGCTGCAGATCGACGACCGCCGGTAGGATGTCGCGCGCTCCGGGCGTCAGCCAAATGCCGAGCAGCGCTCCAAGCACGCCGGCCACGACAGTGCTGATCGGACCGAAACCTGTGAGCCGGACAATCTTGTGCAGCGACCAGGCCACGATGAGCCCGACCAATAGACTGATGAAAAGACTTTCGCCCAGTAATTCCATCGGGCCCTGCCCCTCAAGGGTCTATCATAATCCTGCTTTAGCGTGACAAATATGAGGCACAAGCGCGTTTCGCCATCGCCGGCTACCGCCGACATTGCGGTCAAATCGGCTGAATTTCGCAGAATTCGCTTGGCCGCTGTCGCTTTGACCCAAAATCGGACAGCGCAATACTCCCATCTGCATGTCCGCCGCGGCCGGTTTGTGCCGAACAGGATGGGTTGGTATCGAGCGCCCTGCCGCAAGAGTCCTCGACTGGACCAGCAATGACCTCCGCGAACGAAAACAACGCGACACAGGCCGTCACAGCAACGGTCTGGATAGGCTTCGCCATGATGTGCATCGGCATGTTCATGGCGATCCTCGACGTGCAGGTCGTCGCGACATCGCTGGCAACCATCCAGGAAGCGTTGAACATCGCTCAGGACCAGATGAGCTGGATCCAGACGTCGTATTTGATCGCGGAAATCATCGCGATCCCGCTCACCGGATTCCTGACGCGGCTGCTGACGATGCGGTGGTTGTTCGTCGTCGCCGTTTCGATGTTCACGTTTGCGTCGATCGCCTGCGCCATGAGCGGAAATTTCTCGTCGCTGATCTCGTGGCGTATCGTACAAGGGTTTTCTGGCGGCACTCTGATCCCCGTTGTCTTCTCCGCGGTTTTTCTGCTCTTTCCGATCCGGCTGCAGCCGCTTGCAACGACGATTGCCGGCGTTCTCGCCGTCCTCGCCCCTACCGTGGGCCCAGTCGTGGGCGGGTGGATCACCTCGACCTATTCCTGGCATTGGCTTTTCCTGATCAACGTGTTGCCGGGGGTCGTCGCCGCGTCGGTTGCGTCGCTCTCATTGCTAAAAGAGCGCACATCTTTCGATCTGATCCGTCGTTTCGATGTGTTTTCACTCGCGCTAGGCGCGGTCGCACTCGCGGCACTTGAAATAGGAATCAAGGAAGCGCCCAAGCGCGGCTGGACTTCGCCGATCGCCGCCGGCCTCCTCGCGCTCTGCCTCGTCAGCGCGGCGATGTTCGTCATTCTTGTGCTGCGATCGCCAAACCCACTGGTGAACCTGCGGACCTTCCGCGACAGGAATTTTTCGATCGGCTGCCTGTTCAGTTTCGTGCTTGGCATCGGCCTCTTTGGGTCGATCTACCTGATGCCGGTTTTTCTCGCCTATGTCAGAGCCCATAACGCGCTTGAGATCGGCGAGATCATGCTCGTGACCGGCGTTGCCCAGCTGATCGCTGCACCTGTTGCGGCTTTTCTGGTGCGGCGAGTCGACGAGCGCCTTCTGACCGCGGCTGGCTTCCTCCTTTTCGCCGTCGGACTAGGACTGAGCACAGTTCAGACCAAGACCACCGATTTTGACGAAATGTTCTGGCCTCAGCTGGTCCGTGGTACCGCCATCATGTTTTGCATTCTTCCTCCTACCCAGCTTGCTCTCGGGCATCTGGCAAAAGCCGCCATCGATGATGCGAGCGGCCTTTTCAATCTGATGCGCAATCTCGGCGGCGCCATTGGAATTGCGCTGATCGACACGGTCATCTACACGCGCGCACCCGAATATGCGCACCGCATCATCAATCGCCTTATGGCCGGCGATCTCGACACCGCGAAGGAGATTGGCATACCCCCCGAGGCCGTGACGGCAGCGCCACTTGATCCGGAGAAACAGGCGCTTTTGGCATCGCTGGTCGACAGGGTGGCGTTCGTCGACGCGATCAACGACGCATGGGCTCTGGTCGCCGTGCTGACATTTGCAGCGCTCGTCTTCCTGCCGCTCGCACGGCGCGTGCCGACACCCGCGGCAGCAGCGCTGCGCTGACGCGTGGCGCGCCGACCCATTTTTTAATACGATTGTTTTCGTAGTCGCTGGTGCCGACGGCGAGTCACACGTTGGTCGCCGTGGGCCGCGGATTCGAGGGCGGATATGGCTGACGCTTTTCGCCACACCTACATCCCACGATCCTGGAAGGAGATAGTTGATTGCACGCGCACCCTTTGGGCCGTGGTACGCCGTTACATCCCGCGCTCCTGGAGCGATGTGGTCGATTTCGCCCTCATCCTTTGGGTTCTTGCGATTACGGATTTCGTCCGCGGGAGAAATGATCGGGAAGCGCGCGGAATTATGGGCCGCCGTGCTCAGGCGTATGTCTCAATGGCGCGAAGGGCATGCGCCAGTTCCATGGCACCGAGCGCGCCGTAATTCTCGAAATAGCCGCCGTCGACAATGCGATCGACAATCTGGTGCTAAGCCGAAGCTTGCTCCATTCGTGCTGGTGATATCGAACGATCCCGACGAAGACCCCGATTTGACCAAAGTCGATGTCGCCGACGATCGCGTGCTAGCAGACATTTCCGTTCCCATTGCGGCCGTCGCCAATACACGGACCTCGCGCGGTCGCCTTGCTGTCGGTCAGCTCGAGGCCGCGATGGACAGTNTAGCCGGGCGCGATTGTGGCGGCGGCACCGCGCATGTCCGCGTGTGGCCGCGATTTGAACCGAATGCGAACGGAGAACTCGAAAATGTCTCCTGCCCCATCTCAATGAGCTGGTGGTTATCTCGCCCGATCCAGATTCTGCTGCACCAGCAGACTGAGGAATACAAGAATCAGAACAAGAACCCCGATCAACTCGAGCGTGTGTGGCAAGCAATCATTTCGAAATCGGATTGCACCAGGTAACCGCTCGGCTTACGGCTACTTCTTGGTGTTGGGATCGGGCTTGGCCTTCAGCTGTGTCAGCTCATCGGTCAGCTTCGTCATGGCCGATTTGAGGGTAGCGATCTCGACGCGCGCCGCGGCAAGATCGCGGTTGGCGGCGGTGATTTTTTCCTGGGTCTCGCGCGCAAGCTTGGCCAGAGCCTGCTGCAGAAAGTCGATATTGGACTGAAGGCATCCCGTACGCCGCTCCATCTGCTTTTCGGCAGTGCAGACCTCAAGCCCGCGAATGTCCTGTGCGCCCGCGGGCGATTGCAGGGCATCGAAAAGGATTCCCCCAACAAGCAAAAAATGCGTCGCTACGGGCCATGTGCGTGGCCTGAACCGCTCTCGTTCCCATGTCATGACTGAGACCCTACACGATAATGGGCTGACGCGAGCCCTTCCAATCAGGCGGTGTGAGCCGGTACGATGCCCTGTCCTGAGCTTCGGGGGAAGTGAATGAATATTCGGGTTCGTGTTTCAGCTTTTGCACTCGCCATCGTTTCGCTGCTCGTTCTTGCCGCCATCCCGGCCACCGCGCAAGTCCTCAAGACGGTCAAAGACCGGGGCACGCTCAACTGCGGCGTCAGCGAGGGCCTCTACGGTTTTTCCGCACGTGACAACAACGGCAACTGGAGCGGCTTTGACGTCGATCTCTGCCGCGCGGTCGCGGCGGCGATTTTCAACGACGCCAGCAAGGTCAACTATGTCCCGCTCGATGCCACCCGTCGGTTCGAAGCGCTTAAGTCGGGCAACATCGACGTATTGTCGCGCATCACCACCTGGACAATGTCGCGCGAAGTCGACCTGGGCCTCCTCTTCACCGCAACGAACTACTTTGACGGCCAGGGCTTCCTCGTTCGCAGGGACCTGAAGAAAGACACAGCTCTCGACCTCAACGGAGCGAAAATCTGCGTGCAGACCGGAACGACGACCGAGCTGAACCTCGCCGATTATTTCGCCGCCAACAACATGCGCTACGAACTCATCGCCTCGCCCACGGCCGAAAACGCGGTCAAAGGTTATGATTCCGGTCAATGCGCAGTCCTGACCGCAGACGTGTCGCAGCTGTTTGCCATCAGGCTACTTCTCGCGAAGCCCGACGATCATCTCATTCTGCCGGACGTCATTTCCAAGGAGCCGCTTGGTCCCGTTGTTCGCCAGGACGATGTGCAGTGGTTCAATATCGTCAAATGGGTGCAATTCGCCATGGTCAACGCCGAGGAACTCGGCGTGACGTCGAAAAACATCGACGAGGCGTTAAAATCCGAAAAGCCGGATGTCAGGCGCCTGGTCGGCACAGAGGGAAATTACGGCGAGCGGATGGGCCTTACAAAAGACTGGGCGGCTCGGGTTATCAGGCTGGTCGGGAACTATGGCGAGGTGTACGAGCGCACCGTCGGCGTCGGTTCCGCGCTCGGTATTCCGCGCGGGATCAACCAGCTGTGGAGCAAAGGCGGCATACTCTATGCCCCGCCGATCCGCTGATCGGGAGCCTCCGCTGGTGCGTCCGCGATAAACAGGTGCTAAGTTGAAACCAAGAATAAACGCAGACTGAACAAATGGCCGACTACTACCCTTTGATTGCCCGCGCAGTCGGGTCGCTGAACCCCAACACCCCCGAGCAGCGGCGCGCGCTCTACGATCGCGCCCGCAAGACCCTGGTTGATCAGCTTCGGATCAAGGATCCCACGCTGACGCAAACCGACGTGAAGGCGGAGAGCG
>AF_2010_repII_A001DRAFT_10000149_pt1 | contig 12463 bp, 10 predicted proteins | sample AmaForreplIIA001_FD_9190 | JGI IMG/M metagenome (IMG submission 9190)
ACTTGACCGCCCGTCGTGCAGGATTGGATGCGCGAAGTCAGGTTTACCTGACTTCCTATGACGTCGTACTTCATCCGCTCGGGCGAGCCGATGTTTCCTACAACCACCTGCCCGGTATGTACGCCGATGCCCATCTCGATCTCCGGCAGGTTCTCGAGTCGATTCTGTTCATTAATGTTGTCCATCGCCAACTGCATGGCGATTGCGCAGGCCACCGCTCGTTCCGCATCATCTTCCTTCCAGACAGGCGCTCCGAATAAAGCGAAAATAGCATCGCCAACGAAGTCATCGATGGTGCCGTTGTATTTTTTAATGACGCTAACCATTGCCGCCAGGTAGCGGTTGAGCATCGCCACGACACGCTCCGGCGGTAGGCGCTCCGAAAGGGAAGTGAATCCTCGGAGATCTGCCATCACCATCGTGACCTTGCGTTTTTCGCCTCCCATCTGCAGCCCGGCCGGAGACTCAAGCACGGCATCGACAACTTCATCAGTGAGATACCGTCCGAATGTCTCGCGGATGAACCGGTTCCGAAGTTCAACCTGCTCCGCAAGGCGCTGCAACTCCGCTTCGATGCGCTTACGGTCGGAGATATCCGCCCATGATCCGACAATCTCCTTCGGCTTGCCTTCCGCGTCCCGCGTGACAGTGAAGGTGTCCTGGATCCAAATGTAATGACCATCACGGTGCCGGAACCGGTACTCGATCGCGCCTCCACCCTGCCCGATCAAGCGATCGAGTTCGGCGAACACGCGCGTGGAATCCTCCGGATGTAGGCGCTTGACCCAGAATTTCTTGTCGTCGCGCATCTCCCAAGGCGCGTATGCCATGATGGTATTCAAATTCTCACTGACGAAGGTACAGGCATAATCGCCCGATACCTGTGTCGTGTAGATGATGGCCGGGCTCGCTCCGACAAGAGTCTCGAGATCGTTCATAAGGGCCATGCGCTGACCGAGCGCCTGCTCCGCCTGCTTGCGATCAGAAATGTCGGCCCAGGAGCCTACGATCTCAGAGGGGCGTCCCTGGTCATCATGAATGACCCTGAAGGTGTCTTGCACCCAGATGTAATGACCATCGCGATGGCGGAAGCGGTATTCGATCGCGCCTCCGCCCCGTTCCACCAACGGACCCATTTCCTTAAATACCCGCCGAGCATCATCTGGGTGCAGGCGCACGGTCCAGAAATCCTTGTCCTCGAGCATCTCCCACGCGGAGAACCCCATGATCCGCGAGACATTCTCACTCACGAACGTGCACCTGTAATCACTGGCCTGATTCATGTAAACGATGGCTGGCGTTACCGTCATCAGGTACTGCAAGCGTTCTCGCGCTGTTTGCAGCTCAATAGTGCGCTCTGCTACCCGCGTCTCTAGCTCGTCATGCGCCTTCCGAAGCGCCTCCTCTTCGCGTTTCCGAGTTCTGAGGTCAGTCGCGAAACCGACAGTGCCGACTTCTTCGCCGTGTTCGGCAAACAAAACAGAAGCCGACACAAGGACCGGAACACTTTTTCCATCCTTAGTCTTTAGTGCGCTTTCGAATGCGGCCACGGTGCCACCGCGCTTGCGCATCTCAAGCAATACCTCTTTTGCATGCTCTTCACTGTCATAAATCTTCATCCAAGGCTTGCCGATGACGTCCTCCGGCCGGTAACCGAGCAAGATCTCGGCTCCTTCATTAAAAAGAACGATGTTGCCTTGCTTGTCTGTGGCAACAATAGCGTCTGTTGAGCTCTCGATCAGTCGAGTAAGGTAACGTTTCGTCTCTTGCAGCTCAGCATTGGCTTTGAGAGCTTTCTGTTCTGCGTTCTTGCTCTGGCTAATATCTGCCCAAGCTCCTACGAGTTCTAGCGGTTGATCATTTTCGCCTTTAATGACTTTGAACGTGTCCTGAATCCAAATGTAGTGTCCATCTCGATGACGGAATCGATAATCAAGCGTCCCGCCGCCTTTCTCTATGAGCGGAGCCATTTCCTCAATAACCCGGGCGGCGTCATCAGGGTGCAAATGGTCCGGCCAGCACTTCGGATCGGTAATCATCTCAATAGGCGAATAGCCCATGATGTGCCGAAGATTGTCACTGACAAACGTGCAGGCATAGTCGCCCGATGCCTTCGTCGTGTAGATGATCGCTGGACTCGCGGAGAAAAGGTACTGCAGACGTTGGCGGGTTTCGATTAACTCAGTCTCGATGGCCTTGCGCTCAGTGATGTCCGCCCATGCACCAACGAGTTCAGATGCGTGGCCTGTTTGATCGGTGATGACTCTGAAAGTGTCCTGGATCCAGATATAGTGACCGTCTCGATGACGAAAACGGTACTCGACCGTGCCGCCTCCTCGTTCAATCAAAGGACCCATTTCCTTCAAAACCCGAATGGCGTCCTCAGGATGAAGATGGTCGGCCCAGGTCTTAGGATCAGTTGTCATTTCTTCAGGCGAATAACCCATGATCGCCCGAAGATTTTCGCTAACGAATGTGCACCGATAGTCGCCCGAAGCTTGCGTTGTGTAGATGATAGCGGGACTGGCGGCGAGTAGCTGCCGCAAACCTAAGCCAGTACCTTTCGGTTGCAATTCGACTGCTGCTTGGCGACCGGCTGTCTCAAGGGCACGAACTCGTTGCCGGAGTTCGACGAGCTCCTGCAACAGCTGCTGCTTGGATTTTGTCCTATCGGCAGCAACCGACGAGGCGGCGGGGCCATCACCTGCGTCCCGTGTTTCAGGGCGCGTCCAATCGGCCGACACGCTCATTACTGAATCTCTCTAAAGCTGCTAAAAACCGTATTCGGTTTTCTATCATAAGACATGCGGTACAGCGGCGCAGTCCAAAGAAAATTGGTTAATCATCACAAGGGTCTGGCTGCCGCAATCATAGTATTTGGTGTGAGCGCTGTATATCCGATAGCCAGACAACTACCCTTCGGCTGGGCGATCGGCATACTCGTTTTATCCGACATCCACAGGGCTTACAGATCACGGCGCAGCTCGTCGACCTTCCTTACCGACGTGGCCCTGCCCTGGACCGAATTTGGCCGGCTAGCGGCCGGTATGGTGGCGGGTGGCGGCCAATACCGGCGTAACATCTCCGGCCATATGGCGTCTACAAGCATGGCTAGCGTTGAACGTGGCGCGAGCGGCAATGCAATTGGTTGACTCAGCCGCGGGGCATGCCACTTACCGACAGTCTGCTCGAACTCGCGTCACCAGCGCTTTTGGTATTTGGCTTTCGCCATTAGTTAGACCCCTGACAATACGATGTCCCCGCAGTCAAGCTTGCGCGTGCTCTAAAAAGATGTCGCCGTCCCCTTGGAAAAACTCGTTCAAGACAATTCCCGAAAGCGGATTGCGCTCTAAAATTTGGCAGCTTGCGCTCACGATGCCCAATCAGCCCCGCAAGCCTATGCTCTTCGACGCGAAAAAACGAGGCGTGGTTGTGATACGGCCTAAAGCGCGGTCTGGCTCACGAAAAATCCCTAGTTGGTGTAGCGCCGTATAGGCGATGCGGAGTCCATGGTATACGATGTTACAAGGGGCCGCCTGTTTGCATAGCCAATAACAATATCTAGCAACCCAATCGCGAGGATCGATGTACTCGATGACAAAAAGACATAAGATCTTAATTATTGCGACTACAGCCATCACCATTTCGACTGGGACTGCGCGTGCGCAGGATGCCCAGAAGGGTCAAATGGTTTTCAACATGTGCTTGCCTTGTCACTCGATCGGTCCAGGCGCGCAGAATAAAGTCGGTCCGGAACTGAATGGTCTGGACGGCCGCCACTCCGGGAGCGTTCCCGGCTTCGATTATTCAGAGGCAAATAAGAATTCTGGAATTATTTGGAGTGAGGCTACTTTCAAAAAATATATCCAGAACCCACAAGGGGTGATTTCAGGAACAAAAATGATCTTCCCCGGCGTTAAGAACGAGCAGCAGGTGAATGACCTTTGGGCTTATCTTTCTCAGTTTACTGCAGACGGCGGCACGAATAAATAAACTCATGCTCATTCAAGCCATTGTCGCCAGATCGTATACAGCTTATCCGGAGCAGAAATAAGATTGGGCCGCGGCGTGGGGAGCCTGCAATGAATTGGTTCGAATTGGTACCGATCGCGTTTGTAGCGATATTGGGATTCATTGTCCTGTATGCATTGTGGCGCGGGCCCGCGCGCCGATGAGCAGAACAATACCTCGATCGGAATGCCCGCTCCAGTCGCTGGAGGGAACTGCTGACTGGCACGCGTGAGCACAAACTCAAGTTATCAGCGTTTGGATGGTTTGCCGTTCCACTTGATCAATTGACTGGTCCGCTTCGCTGGATTAGCTCGATAATTAGTTGTTAGCCCCACGAGTGGGCCTAAGCTATTGCAAGCGCCTCACCTGCACGGGTGAGGAAAGCCCAACCCTCTTTCTGGTCACGATCTAGCCAATCCTGCCCACCCGCGTAGACAAGGGCAGAATGAAACTCTTCGCCCTTTAGCCCGATTTCCAAGGCTACCTTGCTAATCCAGCCGTTAGCCATTGGAGCATCTGATTTCGCTCCTGCGGCGACCAATGCCTGCAATAGCCTGATGGCGTTTAACCGGTCCACGCATTCACTATAGGCTCAATACTTTCCCGACAAAACAACTGTCAGAATAAAATGAAACTCAACACGTGATGCTTCCGGCGATTTTTGCGACCCGATTTTAATAGTAATCCGAACGTCCCCCACTCCAATTCCGGTTCTCCAACTCGCAGGTCAGACGCGCCAGGATTTCAAGTTTCCGCCACACTTTATCTCTCGGCCGTCGAGCGTTGTCACCATCATTCGGCCAAACGATCGTTAAATGCCGGAACCTTATTTACTAAGCCTTTCTGAATAAAATAATATCTTTTTTTGCAAGATCAGTGTCTCGGTAAGCCAGCGCCTAAAGCGGAGGCAACTTTTCCCTTTGCGAGCCGATGCTAGTCTGTAACTACCAGACGTTATTTATTCTACCGAGCTCAACTTCCTTAGTCTCAGGTTGTGGGGACGACCTTATCTCGAGAGATGCCATGAACCGACGGGAATTCACCGACGTTCGCGCCGTCATCGCCATCGGCCTCAGCGGCCAATTCGGGCTTCGCGGCCGTCTGCCTTGGGAAGGCAATCGCGGCCGCGAATATGTCGCCGATGTCGAACGTTTTTTCGAGCTGACACGCGGCCACGTACTCATCATGGGCCACCGCACCTTCACCTCAGTGCCAGACTTTGCCTTCAAGGACCGCGACATTGTCGAAATTCATGGCTCCGATACGCCAGTGGACGTGCTGGCGCGCTTTCCGAGCCGCGTCGTTTTCATCGGCGGCGGCCCGCCCGTTTATGCCGCCTATGCGCCATTCATCCGGCATTGGGACATCAACCGGCTGCCTTATGACGGCGAGGCTGACCGCTGGTTCGATCCTGCCTGGCTGGTCGCGGGTGGCCACCAGGTTAGTGCCACGCTTTCTTGATCGCCTTGGCGTCCAAAGGTCTTAACGCTCGCCGACGAGATGATCGAATGAGGCGTCATGTCGTGTAGTGGTAGGTCGGAGACATTCGCGTGACGTCCGAGCAAAATCCGCTGGCATGGGCAAAACAGAGGTCGGTCGGAAAGCTATTTTTTTGGGCACTGCATCCTTGAATACAGAACACCAACCAGGAGAAAGAAGCTATGACCCAACCTCTCAAGGCGCTTGGCGTTTAACGATTCTCGACGTCGGCGAAAATTATTGGCGCACTCCGCAGTAGACCTACCGCAGTACGAAGTTACAGGGTTTCCCATTAGTCCGCTGCAATCCTNGGTGCTCGGCTCCGCCGGTGTCCAAAAACAGTCGCTTACCTCGGCGCTCACGATAGATGGAATGCCAGCTTCTCCGCATCAGATCGCTGTTATTAGCCCTCGAACTGAGCAGCAGGTCGCTAATAAACTGAACACAGAGGCACTCAGCACGTGGATGACTAGCCAGCACAGAACATGAGTATCTGTGAGATCGACACCCGCCATGCACTTAAGCTGCGGCGCGTCCATGCGGTTTCAATTATTGAGCAGTCGTAAGTGACTCTAGGAAGACAATCACTTCGGCTCTAACATCGGCCGACGCTAGACCGCCATACGGCTTCATGTTGTTGCCGGGCACCACCGCATCGGGATTTTCGATGAAGCGATCAAGTTTTGTTCTGTCCCAGATGAGGTCAGCGTTTTTCATAGCGCTGGAATAGCCATAGTTCGGCAACGAGCCGGCCTTTCTTCCAAGAACCTTGTACAGATTTGGCCCTAGCCGATTGTCACCTTCTTTCAGCGAGTGACAAGTCCGGCACGCGTTATTGAATGCCAATTTTCCCGCATCTGCGTCTTGAGACATTGAGGACGCAGAGAGCAAGATTAGAAATGTAATGCACGTTAGGACAAATGTCGTGCGAAGCATGAGATTACGGAGGATAACCAGAGGCTGATTCCCTTGCAAATCCCGCCTGCCCGGTTTCAGTATTTTAAATGACCCGGCGCTAGGGCACGTGAGCTTTATAAGTGAAACCGTCTCGGTTCGCCTGATCGCTAGGGTGGTTTGGCGCATTGGCTCAAGGTCGAGAACACCGCGGCGCCAGCGGTCACGCGCGGGGCCGAGGAGGATTGGGAGCGCTAAAACAAAAAGGCCGCTCAAATCGCAGCCTTACCACTCAAACTGACGTGCACGAGGATCGTTCCATGGAAAGTCGGGAGGCGGACAAGCTGCTCGGCGGCGAAATTGCTCACGCGCGATGAGGCGCGGCGGATTGCCGGAGCTGTTTCGGTAAAACACCTGAGCGCAATCAATGTGTTAGTGTGACGTTCAGCGCATCTCGAAGCGTGGATTGCGCAAATGGGAATTCTCGCTAATAACGGACATCGCCCGACGCGGTTTCGAAGCTAGTTCAGCAGCCCTCCCATCCTAAGACCGTCTGCAATTCGCTCGACGTCTTGCTTCCGTCTAAAGGGTTGCCGGCTGACGTGGTCGGCGAATGCATAGCTTGGATTGATCTCCTTGAGCTCCCCCCAAATCCGGCGTGCTTCCTCGATCTCCCCAAGGTGACCAAGGGCAGAAGCAAGAAGGGCACGGGAAAAATCGGTCTGGGGCACCAGCAGAATCCGCTGCTTGAGCAAAGCGGCCGCTGTTTCGTACTTTCCCGCTAGGAGATATGCCATACCAAGGAAGTGGAGGAATTGCGAACTTAACGCCGGGTCAAGGCGCATCGCGTGCTCGATTTTTGGAATCGCTTCCAGCGGCTGTCCCGAATAGATGCGATTGCTGCCAGAAAGGCTATGGGCCAGAGCCAAACTAGGGTTCAGTGATAACGCTACATCGATTTCAGACTTGGCCCGATCTAGGTCCTTTTCGAAGGATGCGGTCATCGCCGAGATGCATCGCGCTAGCGGTTCGTTCGAATCTTTCTCGAGGGCCTGGCGCGCGTACTGTTTGGCCAGCGGCAGCGAGTTGTCAGGATCATCGGTCCAACGGTTCTGGTAGTCGAAGATGTGCGCGAAGCCGAGGCATGCATAAGCTTGCGAATAATTGGGATCGTATTCCAATGCCCTTTTGAAACACGCTATCGCCTGTCCGAACGTCTCCCGATTCTTTTCCTTACCAAGCATGAACTCCCGACCGCGAAGCAGGCAGTCGTAAGCGGCGAGGTTGGATGTTTTGGTGTCGGCGAGACGCTCCTTTTCACTCGGACTGAGGGTCACTTTCAGCGCGTCGACGATGCGGCGCGTCACGTCGTCCTGGACTTCGAAGATATCCGTCAGATCGCGGTCGTAGCGATCGGCCCACAGATGCCCGCCGTTGGTCGCGTCGATGAGCTGTGCCGTGATTCGCACACGATTACCAGCACGGCGAATCGAGCCTTCGAGGACCGACTGCACGCCAAGCTCGCGGCCGATCGTGCGAACATCGACTGACCGGCCCTTGTAGGTGAAGCTCGAGTTGCGCGCGATGACCATCAGGCCCGCGATCTTCGACAAGTCGGTGATGATGTCTTCGCTGATTCCGTCCGAGAAGTATTCCTGCTCCGGATCCCCCGACATGTTGGTAAATGGCAAAATGGCGATTGCCACCTGCGGTTCGGGATTGGCGGTGTTGGGTTGCCGGCCGTTGGTGGCGGTCGCCTGCGCTGACTCGGGATGCCACCGCCAGATTCGAATTGGCCGATCGATATTCTTGACATTGATGTGGCCGCCGTCCTCGAAGCGAGCGTCGATCCGATTGCCGATGCTCTCGTTGACAATCGAAGAGATGCAAATGCCGCCAGGTTCGGCTGCCGGTTCAAGGCGCGCGGCAATATTTACACCATCGCCGTAAATATCATCGCCTTCGATGATCACGTCGCCTAGATTGATGCCAATACGAAGAACAATCCTTGGCTGGTGTAAGCTCTCATCCTGTAGTGTCTCTTCAGACCGCTGCACTGAAAGCGCGCAATTTACGGCATCGACCACACTTGCGAATTCGACGATCGTGCCATCGCCGATCAGCTTCACGATGCGGCCCTGGTGAGCAGCGACGGCCGGCTCAAAGACCATTTGCCGGTGCCGCTTCAAAGCCGCAAGCGTGCCCGCCTCGTCGGATGCCATCAGCCGGGAATAGCCGACGACGTCGGCCGCGAGGATGGCAGCCAGTTTTCGGTTGATACGTTCTTCGGCCATGAGTCCACTGAGGACCTCTCACCCCAAGATCGAATATGGCTTTACGTAATATTATTTCCAGGGGAATCTACTGCCTGTAGGAAAACTCACTCATCCGACATAGGCATAGCCCACTGCGGAGTTGCATGGTGCATCTTCTGCTACATATCTTGTACATACATAGAATTACCGAACCTCGGAATTGAGGCGTCCGTCACCGATCGGGATCTTAGGCAATGGCCGCAGCGGAATGAAGATGGCCTCAGCAAGGATGCAGCTGTAATCGGACGTGAGCTCATTGTAACCTTCAACGCTAGATTTTGGCGACCGTCCACTTCCCGCCTAGATGCGCAAACCATCAATATGACTTTGTTGGCAGCGGTGTGAGAGGTTGGCGGAGTAGCAACAAGCTCTGCGCGACTGCTATAAAGGGCCTCTAAAATTAGGGAGGCAGGGGTTAAAGCGAGTTTACTAGGTACGTTTCTTTTGACACTTGCGACCACAACCGCGGCGCCGCAAACGCAATTCTATGAGCTCATTGCACGTGCAAAGTCGCTTGAACTTAATACACACTATGTGCCGCCACCTGGTGACCCATTAGCGCATCACGCGGCCGGTTACGCGAAGATTATGTGCTCGGCCGTGTTCATTACCGGTCTCGCGCCGGATTTCGCTGCTGAGAATGTCGGATTTTTCAGTGCGCCTCATGAGATCCGGGCAATCCTCGGAAAGCCCGTCATTGACCGTGCCAATCAAGTGGTCCACGTCACCCTTCCCAACGGGGCAATACGGACAGCCAAATATCTCGGTAGCCAGGGATGTGTGACGCTGCCGTTTGGTGAGAGCGCGTTCCATTTCACACCGGTGGCCGTGAAGAGCCAATTGCCCGATGCGGCCAACGAGCCTTGGCCGATGGGCGATGTGCTGCCGAAGGAGGCACTGCCGACCGAGATCGACGCGACAAAACTCAAAGATGCGGTGGAGGCGGCTTTCGAGCCGCCCGAGGCCTTGACTGCNGCCTTCNTCGTCACCTGGAAGGGCCACCTCATCGCCGAGCGCTATGGCTACGGCGTGGACATGCGCACACCGCTGGAAGGCTGGTCCATGGGCAAGAGTATTACCGCAACATTGTTGGGCATCCTGGTCAACAAAGGCATATATGAATTAACTCAGACTGCCCCGATCCCGGAATGGCAAACACCCGGCGACCCCCGCGCCAAAATCCGCATAGAAGATCTCCTCCACATGTCCAGTGGATTACGGATCAGAGCGCCTCAAGATCCCGACTATGATCCGTCCGGTCCCTATCCGGATCATCTCTATTTTTACACAGGAGGAGTTGATTCATACCACTATGCGGCCACACGTCCGCAGCAATGGCCGCCCAATACAGTCGGCCGTTACCGCAATACAGACCCAGTGTTGGTCGGCTACCTGATCCGGCTCGCCGTCGAGAAAGACGCTGAAGAATATTTGTCTTTTCCACAGCGGGCGCTGTTCGACAAGCTCGGCATTCGCACGATGCGGATTGAAACGGATCCGTTCGGAAATTTCCTCGGACAGGGCTACGAGCTAGGCTGCGGACGCGACTGGGCGCGGCTCGGCAATCTTTATCTCCAGGATGGTGTTTGGAACGGCGAACGTATTCTGCCCGCCGGCTACGCGAAATTCGTCAGCACACCGGCACCGGCTTGGGTGGCCGACAAGCGTCCAATCTATGGTGCCTTTTTTTGGATCAATGGTGACGGCCAATATCCCATCCCGCGAGAATCCTATTACATGGCGGGTGCAGGCGGCCAAACTACGATGATCGTGCCATCCCATGATCTTGTTGTGGTGCGTATGGGTCACTACAAAGGTGAGACACTCGGAGACGCAGCTTTACGAAAAGCGCTTATGCTGTTGATGAAAGCCGTGCCAAGGCACAACTGACAATTTACTGCTGGAGGCTCGCAATCCAAGTTGCTTCAAGATCGAGAGGAACAGGTAGCGGACCACCCGGCCGACGCGCCGAGCACGCTGGAAAATAATCAAATCCGGTGGCCGTGATGTTCTTGGCCTCCACACCACAGCCACGATATGTTCCTCCCATGCTTTGGTCTCTTATGGAAAGTACGACTTTCGGAGTGGATGGAAATGGTGGATCGAATGTTACGTGGGGCTCTCGGGGACTAACTGTCCCAACTTCGACCATGGAAGGGTGAAATTGCTGCGCCGATGCCGTCGCCGGAACTACGAGGCCGATAACTGCCAAATATATTCCCAATCGCATCGTTGCCCCGCACAGGTCCCAAAAGCTCCCCATCATCCAATAACGAAGCCGATCGGGCAAGGGCACTTGGGGCCGCAGGCAAATTTTGTCGATTTGATGCCAAGCAGCGAAGTGAGCAAACCTCAGCGCGTTTGTCCGGACGTAAAAGAGGATTTTCGCGAGAGCAATCCGCTAGTGCCCTCGAACGAAAGCCTGCATCTCCTCAAAGGTAACGGTACCATCGTGGTCGGTATCCATTGCCTTGAAGATGCGCTCATGAGCCGCCTGCCACTCCTGTAAGGTGAGTTTCCCATCTCCATCAGCGTCCATCAGACTGAAAATCATACGCATCACCGTTGGGTTCATGGCGCCCCGGCCTTGAAACCAGCCGTGGTGGCCGGGCACGTTGCTTTGATCTGGTCTGATGTTGAATTGGTCGCCCGGTCTCACGGGCGGACCGGATTTGTTCCCGGGCAAGCCTGGAAGACCGGCTCCGCTGTTTGGCGCTGTGGTAGTTTGCGCGAGAGCTGCGGGTGCTCCAACGACAGTACTGATTAAAAGAACGGCCGCGAGTGTAGTGATCTTATTCATGGTTTGCTTCCATTGGATGCCAAACCAATCCCTTGGAGGTTCCTTGGTTCGAAAAAATGCTCGAAGCACACGACCAGTCGGGAATGCCTGGCTTTTAGCTGTTAATCCGCACAGGAATCATCGAGCGGCGCGAGTATCGAGTCGATTTCCTTAGCCTGCTGGGAATTGGGATCCAGGTCCTTCAAACTACTAACCAGGGAAATGTATTCGGGACCCAGTTTTACCTCCAATTCGAATACCTGCCGGGCAAGTGCCTCTGCTTTCTTGCCGTCTTTCTCTTGATCGGCCTCGCCGATCTGCTCGGCGAGTTCGTTAATTTGGCAATACGCTTGGGTCTTATCCTTATTGCCTTTGATGATGCTGACAACCCTTTGTGCGTCCGCCCTCAACTTGGCAGGATCCGGTTGTTGACCCTGCGCACACAGGGGCATGGTCGAAATGACCAAAATCCCCATGATGAATAAGCGGTTCATAAATTCCATCTTTGCAGTCCAAAAAACAAGAATCTTATCCGCAGGCTATTTGCCTCAGTGAGACGCGAGCAGTACCAAAACGAAAGGCCGCGCTTGAGCGGCCTTCAAGTTTGGAGGAAAACGCGCAACGGTCCTCCTACCGCCCACTAAATCAAAATTGAGGCTGTGCCACATTGATCCAGCGCAAAAATCATCGTTGATTACCCGACATACCGTCATCGAAAGCCCCTGCACAATCGGTATTGCGAGGCCTTCTAAATCTCGCATTAGTTCAATGGTTCGGACGTTCGGGGCAGCTGGGTTTTTGCCAGCTTTCCCGCTCCTAGCGGCCGCGCATTATAGGAATTGATGTGTCAGCGCTTCGTCGCCACTGCAGCCGGAGTTACAGTCGCTAGGATCACGTCGGGCTGCAGCTACACCTTCCCCGACAAGGACCGTCGCGCTCGATGGTGGAAGTTGCAAAGTGCTCTGGCAGTCCGAATGGAAGCCGC
>AF_2010_repII_A001DRAFT_10000150_pt1 | contig 12398 bp, 17 predicted proteins | sample AmaForreplIIA001_FD_9190 | JGI IMG/M metagenome (IMG submission 9190)
ACTCTATCCGTTTCTGCGCGGCGACCGCCTACGCTCGATGCATGCCGTCGTTACCACCGCCCGCTGGGTCGGTGCCATCATCCTCGCGGCCTCGGCACTGCAGCTCGCCGCCGCGCCGCGCGCTGACCAGCCGCTCCTGGATATTGCCGAGTATACGGCTCCCTCATTGCGCGCGTTTTACTTCACGCGCGCCGAAGCGACGATATTCGCCGATGCGAGCGAGCATGCCGAACGCTATCGCAAGGAAGCGGAACAACTGAACGAGAGGGAGCGACGCAACCGCACCGAAGGGCAGGCGCTCGACGATTTTACCGTTGCGCGCATCTCTTCGTTCCTCAAATCCTACGGCGAGATGCGCAAGGGCGAGCAGTTCGTCATGGGCGAAGTGCGCATACGCGCGCGTGAGCGGATCCGCTGGCCGGTGACCTTCGTTCTGCTGGCCGGAGCACTTCTGCTTGCGCCTGTTCCCTGGCGACGGCTATGGGCGGGGCCCAAATCTGACACTGGCGGTCAAAGTTAAAGCCACATAGATGACGTAAATTGTTGCCATCGGAGATGCAATGTTGAACCCGATGCAGGCGTGGAACGCTTGGGCCAGGCTGGCGATGCAGGTGGCCGTCACCGGATTTGAGGCGCAGAGCGTCATGGCGCTTCGTTTCACGCGCCTTGCCGCGGGCGGCGCCCGCGCCCAATCAGAAGCACGCCGTATGGTCACCGAGAAGGTGATGGCGCTCGGCGAAGCGCAAAGCGCGGCAACTGTCGCAGCGATCAAGGGCGCCAAGGGCCCCCGCGTCGCGACAAAGGTGCTCCGCGTCTACAAGCGGCGCGTGCGGAAAAACCGTCGTCGACTCACCAAGTAGCGCATCTGCTTGGCCTTGATCTCCGGCGGCAATCCAGCCCACAATTCCGGTACCGAATGTTTCTGGTACAGGGGAATGGCCACCATGCCACGGCAGATCAACGTCATCGCGAGCGCGTTCGTTGCACTCACACTCAGCGGCGCGCTGATGGTCGCATCCCATGCGCAGGACTGTCCGCGAGGCGATCTCGACAAGGCTTATTGCGACCGCGACGGCGACCTGGTGGCCGACACGCCGACCGATGCAAAGCAACTCGTCAATCCGTCGACGCTTATCTTTGCTTATACGCCGGTCGAGGATCCGGCGGTCTACACCAAGGTGTGGGATGGCTTCATCAAGCACATGGAAAAAGTCACCGGCAAAAAGGTGGTTTTCTTCCCCGTGCAGTCGAACGCGGCGGAAATCGAGGCCATGCGGTCCGGCCGCCTACACATTGCGGGCTTCAACACGGGATCCAATCCGATCGCGGTGAATTGCGCGGGCTTTGTGCCCTTCGCCATCATGGCCGGAAAGGATGGCACCTTCGGCTACGAGATGGAAATCATTGTGCCGGCTGACAGCCCATTAAAGACGCCGGCCGACATCAAGGGCAAGAAACTCGCGTTCACCTCGCCGACATCGAATTCCGGATTCAAGGCGCCATCCGCTTTGCTCGAATCGGAGTTCAATCTGACTGCAAAGCGCGACTACGAGCCGGTGTTTTCCGGCAAGCATGACAATTCTATTCTCGGCGTCGCGAACAAGGACTACGACGCGGCCGCGATCGCCAACGAGGTGATGTTCCGCATGTTCGAGCGCAATGTCGTGGACAAGGCGAAGATCCGCACAATCTACAAATCCGAGACCTTCCCGACCACCGGCTACGGCGTTGCGCACAATCTCGATCCGGCGCTGCAAGCGAAGATCAAGGAAGCGTTCTTCACGTTCCCCTGGGAAGGCTCGGCGCTGCATGCGGAATTCAAGGGTCAGGATAAATTCGTTCCGATCACCTATAAGAAAGACTGGGGCGTCATTCGCAAAATCGACGCGGCAAGCGGCGTGAAATACAGCTGCAAATAACTGCGCGCTCGCCGGGGGCACCGATGCTGCGCATTAAAGGTCTGACCAAGCGCTATCGCACTGGCGATCTCGCGCTCAAGGGCATCGACATCGAGGTGCCCGACGGGCAGGTAATGGCATTGATCGGCCCGTCCGGCGCGGGCAAGTCAACGGTGATCCGCTGCGTCAACCGGCTGGTCGGGCCGACCTCGGGATCGATCGAGCTCAACGGCGTCGATATCGTGACGCTCGGTGCTGGCGAATTGCGTCGTGCGCGCCGCCGCATGGGCATGATCTTCCAGGAATATGCGCTGGTCGAGCGGCTGTCGGTGATGGAAAACGTCCTCACCGGCCGGCTCGGCTATGTCGGCTTCTGGCAAAGCTGGCTGCGCCGCTTTCCGCAATCCGACATCGAAGAAGCCTTCCGACTGCTGGAGCGCGTCGGCCTCGATCACATGGCCGACAAGCGGGCCGACGAGCTGTCCGGCGGACAGCGTCAGCGCGTCGGCATCTGCCGTGCGCTCATCCAGAATCCTGAGCTGCTGCTGGTCGACGAACCCACCGCTTCTCTCGACCCGAAGACCTCGCGCCAGATCATGCGGCTGATCAAGGAACTGTGCACCGAACGCAAGCTGTCGGCGATCATCAATATTCACGACGTGATGCTCGCGCAGATGTTCGCCGAGCGCATCGTCGGCCTGCGCCTCGGCGAGATCGTCTATGACGGGCCGCCCGACGAGCTCACGCCTGCCGTGCTGACGTCGATCTACGGCGAAGAGGACTGGTCAGCAACGATCCGCAAGGGGGATGAGGAGGCGGGCGAAGCGGAGGAAGACAATGTCCTGACGTTCGAGCCGCCGCATCCCGATCGCAACCGCCTCGCGGGACAGACGTGATGCTCGGCAACTGCCTGACAATTGGCCATGACGGCGGAGAGGCCGTGTGTCCCTAGCTGTCACCACACCCCGCCGCTGGAAAAAGCCGCCGCTGATCGAGTCGGCCTGGCTGCGCTGGACGCTCGCAATCGGGGCTGTGGCCTATCTCGCGTTGGTGTTCCAGACGACGCCGGTGAACTGGGCGCGGGTATGGGATGGCTTGCCGCGCGGTGCGGCATTCATCTCCGCGTTCTTCCCGCCGGATTTTGTCAGCCGCTGGGACGAAATCGCCGAAGGCATTGCCGAAAGTCTCTGGATGACGGTCGTCTCTACCGTCGTCGGCATCGCGCTCTCGATTCCCGTCGGCATCGGTGCAGCGAAAAACATCGCGCCGGCGCCGATCTACTATTTCTGCCGCGCGGCGCTCGCGATCTCGCGGAGCTTCCAGGAAGTCATCCTCGCCATCTTCTTCGTCAAGCTGTTCGGCTTCGGGCCTTTCGCCGGCTTCGTGACGCTTTCGTTCGCCACCATCGGCTTCTACGGCAAGCTGCTTGCCGAGGACATCGAGGATATGGACCCGGCGCAGGCGGAGGCCGTGCGGGCCTCGGGCGCAAGCTGGCTGCAATGGATCAATTACGGGGTGCAGCCACAGGTGATGCCGCGCATGATCGGGCTCGGTCTCTATCGGTTCGACATCAATTTCCGCGAGTCCGCCGTGATCGGCATCGTCGGTGGGGGCGGAATCGGCGCCACGCTCAACACCGCCTTCGACCGCTACGAATTCAGTTCCGCCGCAGCCATCATCATCGTGATCATTGTTATCGTGATGCTGTGCGAATACGGCTCCGGCTATTTGCGGCGCTGGGTGCGGTGATGGCGACGATTCCGGCCCATACACGGACGTGGCGGCGGCGCGAACCGCACGTTCAACTCATGATCTGGCTCGCCTGGCTGGTCGCCGCCGCTCTTTTCATCTGCTGTTTTCAGCTCATCTCCGAAAAAACCATCTGGGCTTTCGTCTCGGATGCGCCACAACAGGCCGGCGATCTTGCCGTGCGCATGGTGCCTCCGGACTGGTCGTATATCCGGGTACTCGGCCGGCCGATCTGGGACACCATCAATATCGCGACGATCGGCACGCTGGTTGCCGTGCTTCTCGCAGTTCCCGTCGCCTATTGTGCCGCGCGCAATACGACCCCGAGCGTCAGCGTCATCCGACCGATTGCGCTATTCGTGATCGTGTCGTCGCGTTCGATCAACGCGCTGATTTGGGCGCTGATGTTGGTCACGATTATAGGCCCCGGGGTATTTGCCGGTATCATTGCGATCGCACTGCGCTCGATCGGCTTCTGCTCCAAGCTGCTCTACGAGGCGATCGAGGAGATCGACGAAGGACAGGTCGAAGCTGTGCGCGCGACCGGTGCATCCGGCGCGCAGGTAACGTCATACGGCATCGTGCCACAGGTCTTGCCGGCCTTTGCCGGGATCTCCGTGTTTCGTTGGGACATCAACATTCGCGAATCGACGGTGCTCGGCCTGGTTGGAGCCGGCGGCATCGGACTGGAACTCAATGCCGCGATCACGCAACTCTACTGGACCCAGGTCTCGCTGATTTTGCTGGTCATTATCGGCACCGTGATCCTGAGCGAGTGGGTCTCGGCCAAGGTTCGCCACGCGATCATCTAAAGGGAAAGCGATTAGGCCACCTGTCGCGACGCGCCGTAATCTATTGCAATCTGAGCAGAATTTCTTTCGATCTGTCATCAGGGCCTTCTCGCTGAACGCGCTCGAGACAGGCAATCTCGCGGTTCAGCCGTGGCGAATGGAAAATGCACAGCAAATTTTGGCCTGGCTTGCGCGTCGGCTGTCAGTCGTCGCGGAAGACGGACGTGGAAGCGGTTCAGTCGGCCCGAGCGTTGCGCGACGCGCGCCTGATTCTGTGCTCACGCCGATACTGATCCATGACCATGCGGCAAGCCGGGTTGAGGCGTAGCCGGTTGTCCATCAGGCAATGAAATACGGCGTTGCGATCGGGAATGGCCGACCAGCAGACTCGGAACGCATCGCTGAAGCAGGCCTGCCGCTCCTGCGTGGTCTCGGCGATCGCGGTGGAACTCAGGAAGGCCATCGCGACGGCGGCTGTTATTGGTGCAAATGCTTTGAATGGCGTCAGTGCAGTCAGGTGAAGTTGAGCCGTCAGCCATTTGTCTGGCATGTGCACCGGTCCGTCCGTTTTTGCGTTTCCCCTGACAAGCATCATAGGCATTCCCGTCGATTGCCCTATGACCGACGGGCCACAGTGGACAAAAAATGCGATGCACAGGTTCCGGAATCTGATCGCGTTTGCCCGGATCGCTCACGCGCTAGTCCAGCGCTTGCTGGTCCATCCCCGCGGCCCTAAAGTTGCATGATGATGTGGCGTGAGTAGGGGCGCGTATATGGCGAAACGCCCGGATGCGGGGTTCGTGGCTCGCAATCTCGGTATCGGCCTTGCAGTGCTGATCGCAGTTTCATTGCTCGGCACGCCGGGGTGCGCGCAATCCGCCGACCTCGTGCTTTGCGACCGGATCGCAGCCGATCCCAGCGACCCGGACAAGCCGGCCGACGTCAAGGGAACTCCCGAAATCGCTCAATCCGACATCGCGACCGCGATCAAGTTCTGTAAAGTCGCCTCCGGCTCATCGCGCCGCGCCATGTACGAGCTTGGACGTGCTTACGCGGCCAATCGGCAGATGCCTGAGGCCGTCGCTGCCTGGCGAAAGGCCGCGGACAAAGGCAGCACGTCCGCTATGGTCGAACTGGGGGTGCTGTTGGGAACCGGTTCCGGTGGAACTAAGGAACAGGCCGAGGCGCGCCGACTTTTCGAGCGCGCTGCGGAAGCCGGCAACCCGCGCGGTGTCTCCAATCTTGCGGCCCTAAGTGGTGATGCTCCATCAGACCCCGGCAAGGCGAGGGCGCTGCTGACAAAAGCAGCAGAGGCGAATTTGGCGGAAGCGCAATACCAGCTTGGAGTAATGAATGCAGACGGCGTGGGCGGTCCACAGGATGACGCCGCGGCGCGAGCCTGGTTCGAGAAGGCTGCGGCGCAAAATCACGCTGGTGCGTTGGAGCGCATGGGCACTTTCACCGAGAGCGGACGAGGGGGGCCGCAGGATTCCGCGGCCGCCAAGGTCTACTACGAAAAAGCCGCAGCGCTCGGTAATGAGAGCGCCAAGGCTGCGCTGAAACGAGTCGAATGTCCGTATGTAATCAAGGACAAGAACGGAAAGTTCGTGACCAATCTCTGCTTCTAGCCGCGCACAAGGAAAAGCCGCCGTGAGGCGGCCTTTCCAGGAGCGGCCGCTGCAGCCGTGGTGACAAGCTGTGACGATCGGTCCCGGCAGTCAACGCGCAAGAATTTTCGAAGTTCAAAGCTGCATCCGAAAATCAGGAGAGGTCGGGGAACACGGAGGTCCGCGTCGCGTTTTCTAGTTGCGCCGCGCGTGTACCCCCATCCCCCGAACGCGCGGTCACTTCAGTCAAAGAACCGGGTGCGGCCCCGCGCCCGGTTCTTTAATTTGCATTTGTCGCAGGCCTGGAATGCAAGCGCCGACGGAACGTTCGGCAGCCCAGTTCGTTTGGATACTATGAGCGAGCGGGCGACCACAAGGCTGATCGGGCTGTCTCTATCCGGTTTGTTTCTGATGATGCTGATGCTCAACGCGATCAGTTCCTAACGAATCATACCCACCGGTTACCTTCTGCCCGCCATCAGCAATTGACAGGTGGCCAGGACGAAAAAGAATGAGGGCCGCGCGATCGGCGCGACCCTTTTGCTTTCCAGGTGCGGTTCCCGAGAATTTTTTTATCAGCTCGCCTGCAATGTCACGCGTGCGAGTCCGTTGAAACCGAGAGCACTGGCTGCTGCCGGGGTGAGGTCGATGACGCGGCCGCGTACGAACGGTCCCCGATCATTGATCCGCACCATGACGCTGCGGCCGTTGCTGTTGTTCGTCACGCGCACGCGTGTGCCGAATGGCAGCGTGCGGTGCGCAGCCGTGAAGCCGCTCGGCTTTGCGCGCTCTCCGCTTGCGGTGCGTTCGCCGGCATAGCCGTATACCGAAGCGATTCCGGACTGCGCCATGACGGCGGACGAACACCCAACGAAAACCAGTGCGCCGCAAATCGCGGCGACGAAACGCTCGATCATCAACTTTGCTCCTGGATTGGCCCCGCAGTCGGGCGTGGCTGTAGGTGGGACGCCGTGCGTTTTGGCGGCGGAAATGGGGCTATTTTTCGAAATCAAAAGTTCCGCAAAATGTGGGCGAAACCGAATTTTCGAAACAAAACCGGATAGATCGCGTTGCTCCTACATGCAGATGAGGAGCGATGGATGAAAAAAATATTGCTTAGCGCTGCTGTCGTGTTCGCATTCGCGACGCCAGGTTTTGCCAAGACCTATAGTGCGCAAGTTAGGGAACTGGAAATCTGATCGACATGCGCTTCTCGAGAAAACGAACGGCACATACGGATATTTCGGAACGGTTCTGGCGCCCACTGGCGCTGCTTCGACCGCCCGCGCAGCAAGCGGCATTTCGGCTTACGCTTACTCTCCGCCGAATTCCCGCCGGCACAAAGCGCACAGTAAGTTGCGATGATTGCTGATGTGGTGACCGCGGTTTACGCGGGCTCCTTGAAGTACGCGCACCATTTTGGCCGGTAGCGTTTCTTCACATTGGGCGAGCAATTGATCTTGCAGGAGTCGGTCACGCACTCCATCAATTTATCCTTACCCCCGCTTGAATCTGTTTTGGGCGCTGCGGCCTTTGCCGCCGGAGACAGGTTGGCCGGAACGACCTGACGGGGTTCGCAGACCCCACCCACCCCGCTGATGCTCGCGCGGCATTGGTCCATACTGACGAAGCCGCAGTTCGTGCCNCCCCCGACACTGTAAATGGCGCACCATTTGGCGGATTGGCCGGCGGCGCTGCCGACGTACATTGATGCGGCCGCCAGCAGGCAGCCTGTCCAGATTGAAAGTCTCACGGGCGCTCTCTGACATTGGCTCATTCGGCGACAACGTTAGCCCGCCGGAAGGCCGATTGTAAGCGCAACAAGCAGCGCGCGGGTGACTCGGCTGGGTCTGAAGAGGTCGCCTTCACGGGCGTGACAATATTCCTATAGGGGGAGCGGTGGCCGCTCAAATTTTAACGAATAGTTACTGTTTTGCGGCGGAGATGCGGCGTCACAATTGAGTTGCTGTCGCAAAAGGTAATGCGCGCCGCTTTCTGAATCAAATACACATCATTGCGACACGTGCACGACATCGAGCATGAGTCGCGCGCATGGAACGTATGTTGCGCAGAGCATGGCGAATAGGGCGGGACGCACTTATGTTCCTTTCAACAACAATAAGAAATTGGAAACGCCCTGGAGTCGTCGGACCCAACGAAGGGAGATGATCCATGGCTTACGCCCCTTACGCCGTCGCAAAAGGCGGCTTCACCACCGAGACTCCGGCACGCGAACGCCCAGGTTTCTTTCGTCGCCTCTTTACCGCGATGTTGGTTTCGCGTCAGCTTCAGGTGGATCGCGAGATCGAGCGTTATTTGCGCAACAGCAAATTCACCGATGAGGCGGAGCGCGAGATCGAACGGCGTTTTCTATTAACGCCGCCGCACCTTTGAGTGCACAATGTCGACCTTTCAGGTTCGCGCGCCCGTGATGTCGCCGCTCGGCGGCTTAGCTCGCGTTATTTCATTCTTCATGACCTTCACAGAGGTTTTCCTCGACGCACAGCGCGAGGCCGCGGCCGCCCACAAGCGCTATCCGTTCGCCGATTGGTGAGACGCGATCAGGCGGCGCCTTCAACAACGCGCATGTCGCGTTCAACGTTGCCCGTGCCGAGCGCCTTGAGCGCCTCCTTGTAGGCGGGCGTATCGTGACAGGCGACAGCCTTGTCGATGCTGTCGAACTCGACCAGCACCACACGTTCGTTCATACCCGACTCGTAGACTTTCGTCGGGTTACTGCGCGCGAGAAAACGTCCGCCGGCTCTTTCGATCGCCGGCACGGCGACCTTGGCGTAGGCCTTCCAGGCCTCCGGATTTTTCACCGAACGATAGGTCACGACCCAATAGGCCCGGCATGACGTTCCTCCTTTGCTGGTCTTGTTGCCGCAAGGACCTTATGGCGCGATCGCCTTCCGCAGCAAGGCCCGCGCGTCATCGCTGCCGTCAAGCGGACGCAAGGTTCGCCGCGTCACTTTCCAACCTTCTTTACCGCGCTTGAGCTCCCACCGATTGGCGCCCACGCGGTGAATGCGAAATCCGGTCGTGCTGCCGTGGCCAGACAGTTCGCGCGGGGCCGCCTGCCGGTCGGGCGTGATGATCTGCAAATAAGAAATCGCCACCGCGCTATCTCCGTCGAGTTCGACGCGCGGCAGTCCGGCGAAATGACAGAGGCCTCCGGCAATGGCGGCCTGGTGTTCAGCGGTCTTCACGATTGCCGCAATCGCTTCGTTGCCATTCGCGCCTTTGCCGCCACCAAGGTCGATCGAGCCATCCGTCGTGAATGCGTTGCGATAGTAACTGGCGGTCCCTGTATCGGCGGCGGGCGGATGGCTTGCGATCAGGTGATAGATCGCGAGCGTGTCCTCCACCGCGCGGAGACGATCCTCAGTCGTAACAGGCTTAGTCATGCAGGCCTCCCGATGTTGATATTGAAGCGGCCTATGAGACGAATTCAGCGCGAGTCATTCAAATACTCTCGCGTCGGGGCGGTATTCCGGCAGAGACGGATTCAAATCGTGATTGAATTAAAGATTGGTGACCCCGGTTGCGTCACAAAGTTGCCGGAGTTTCACACGAAAAGCCGCGTTTCCCCACCCACAATTTGCAGATGCATTGGAGCAATTATGACTCGCAAACTTGCGCTGACAACCACCCTCATTGCGTTGGCGGCAACACCGGCGCTTGCTCAAAAACAGCGGCTCGCAGTTGTCGATGCCAACGGCAATCTCGATGCGCTGATCCGGCAACATGCGGCGGCAAATAATCTGCCGGAGGATCTCGTGCGTCGGGTGATCAAGCGCGAGAGCGGCGGCAATCCGCGCGTGGTGAGTGCCGGCAATTACGGGCTGATGCAAATCAAGCTCCAGACGGCCCGCTCGATGGGATACACCGGCAACGCCGCCGGTCTGCTCGACGCCAACACCAACATGACTTATGCGGTGAAATACCTGGCCGGCGCTTATCGTCTTGCGAAAGGCAATCACGGTCGCGCAGTGCACTACTATGCCGCCGGTTACTATTATGCAGCCAAGGCCAAAGGCGTGTCCGTCAATTCACTCGCGCAGGCCAACGATACATATGCTCCCGCGACCAGCCGCAACGTCAAATTCAGTTCGCGGCAAAGTCTGCGTGAAGCCGGCAAGCAAACCGATGGTTTCGGCTCCTCTTGGAATTTCTACAACAGGCCCGACTCTTACTGATCGGGCGACGTCTTAGTAGGGAATTGAGCGCGGGGTCGCGGAATTAGTGTGCTGGGTCGTTTGCCTACCGTTAGTCACCGGCCACTGATAATCCTGCTGCTGGCTGCCTTACGCGGGTTGCTGAATTGCTGGGCGTAAGCCGGCTGCTGGTTCGTTTGGCTGCTGCTCAGCATCTGGGCACCGTAAGTCGACTGTTGACCCGGTAATCCCCAGAAAAACATCTCGAAGAAGTTGTACTGGCGACTCTGGGGCGGCTTGGGCCGCGACCCGTGTGTGCTGGCGTGCGCGGTAGACGGCGACGTGCATCCGGTCGCGGTTGGCCTGCTCTGCTTTCTTGACAAACTGTGAATCCTCTTGCGGCGGCGATTGCGGCAGCGCCTGCGGCGCGATGGCCGGCAACGGCAGCATTGAAGTCGAGGTCAATACCAAAGCACCACTTGCAAAGTCTTTGATCGGCAAACGAAGGTGTGCGGCTTTTATATCACCAGCTTTGAGGCCGGTGACAGCTTACCGGCCGGTTGCTAGGAAGCGGCTCCAATAACGTACGCGGGGAAGCGCCATGATGAAGAAGCCGAATTGTCCGATCATTGCTATCGAGGAGCACTACTGGGACCCGGAATTGGCCAAGCATTTCACCGGTCCCGAAGCCGCGCGAGGCAATGAGACGGACGAGCGGCTCTATGACCTTGGGAGTCTGCGTCTCAAAGAGATGGACGAGGCCGGCATCGACATCCAGGTCCTCTCGCATGGCGCGCCATCCACCCAGAAGCTCGGTGCCGATATCGCAGCCGAGCTGACCCGCCAGGTTAACGATCGTCTCGCCAAGGTCTGCGCGGCCAACCCCAAGCGCTTTGCCGCCTTCGCCTCGCTGCCAACCGCCGACCCCAAAGCCGCGGCGGACGAGCTCGAGCGCGCAGTCACCAAACTCGGCTTCAAGGGCGCAATGCTGCACGGCATGTCGAACGGCGAATTCCTCGATCTTAAGAAATTCTGGCCGATCTACGAGCGCGCCGAGAAACTCGACGTGCCGATCTATTTCCACCCGTCGCTGCCGCATCCGAAGGTGACGGAGATCTACTACCAGGATTACGCAAAAGACTTCCCGTTGGTGGTCCGCCCGGCCTGGGGTTACACCGTCGAGACGGCCACGCAGGCGATCCGGCTGGTGCTGTCCGGGGTCTTCGACGCGCACCCGAACCTGAAAGTCATTCTCGGCCATTTCGGCGAGACCTTGCCGTTCCTCGTCTGGCGCATCGATACATCGCTCAAGCGGCCCGGCCAGAAGGCGATGAGTTTCCGCGATATTTTCTGCAAGAACTTTTATATCACCACCAGCGGGTTCTTCTCCGACCCGGCATTGATCTGCTGCATGCTCGAAATGGGCGTCGACCACATCCTGTTCGCGGTCGACTGGCCGTTCGTGATGAATCCGCCGGCGGTCAAGTGGATGGAAAGCGTGTCGATATCCGACTCGGACAAAATCAAGATATTGAGCGGCAATGCGAAGCGGCTTCTAAAGGTGTGATTTCACCGGATGACGCCGATAGTATTCGGCGTCTTCCGCCGATTGCGTCCAGTCCTTGTTGCCGCGCCAGTCGCAGTGGTGGGCGCGCATGTCGTTTCCGTAGCGCACGCGGAAAAGCACCGTGCGGCTGGAGCCGTTCTCATATTCATGCACTTCGCCGGGTGGGTGAACGACAAAGGCACCGGGCGTGACCGCAATGGTTTCGGTTGGTGTCCGCATTGTGCCGCCACCGGAAAAGCAGAAATAGATTTCGGTGGCCTCCGGGTGACAATGATTGGGACTGGTCTGTCCCGGCTCCCAGCAGGCGAAGGTAACGTCACCATCGGCGATTTTGCCAAGGATTTTCTCGACGTGATGTTTTGGATCCCATTGTTGCTCGCGTTCAAGGCTGAAGACGTGCATGGCCGTGGCGCCCCGGAGGAAATCGGCTTTAACCTAGCGCAAGGGTTGGCCGGGCAGGAGAGGGGCCGTTGCGCGTCAGCCGTGCGCATTGATAAAAGGACGTTTGCAAGGGCCCGTAGCTCAATGGTTAGAGCCGACCGCTCATAACGGTCTGGTTGGAGGTTCGAGTCCTCCCGGGCCCACCAAGGCTTCCCATACTGATCAAGGAGTTAGATGTACGGCCCAAT
>AF_2010_repII_A001DRAFT_10000153_pt1 | contig 12326 bp, 8 predicted proteins | sample AmaForreplIIA001_FD_9190 | JGI IMG/M metagenome (IMG submission 9190)
CACGCGGCATGGCTGGATCAGGCTTGCGCCCATTGTCCAATATTCCCCACTGCTGCCTCCCGTAGGAGTCTGGGCCGTGTCTCAGTCCCAGTGAGGCTGGTCATCCTCTCAGACCAGCTACCGATCGTCGCCTTGGTGAGCCGTTACCTCACCAACAAGCTAATCGGACGCGGGCCGTTCCTTCGGCAATAAATCTTTCCCCGTAAGGGCGTATCCGGTATTAGCCCAAGTTTCCCTGAGTTATTCCGAACCGAAGGGCGCGTTCCCACGTGTTACTCTCCCGTCTGCCGCTGCCGTATTGCTACGGCCGCTCGACTTGCATGTGTTAGGCCTGCCGCCAGCGTTCGCTCTGAGCCAGGATCAAACTCTCAAGTTGGATGAGAACTTTTCCCGGCTGGTCACGTTTGCGCATAACAACGTTTGCACGTTGTCATTTTGACGAGGTCCACCCACTGATCCTTCGATCAGCGATGTACCTTAAAACGTGTACCGCCGATGTCTCTTCCGAGGCCATTCCCAATGAAGAATTTCTTCTTCACGCGAGAGCGGCCCGCAAGGACTCCGCCGTCCACGTTTCTCTTTCTTCCGATTCACTTTTCAAACAGCCCGGGGACCATGGCGATCCCCACCCTCCGGTAAGCCAGAGAGCCGGCGAAGCTCGTGCATCCGAGAACTATCGGATGCCGATTCACTGTTCCAGTGAGGAGCTTCAGAGGCGCGCAATCGCGCCGTAAGCGGACGGCGCGCCGTTGTGGTGTATATATGCTCCGCTCTGGCGCGTTGTCAACCAGAAATGCCCATTTTCCTTGGCCCACGAGACGGTAGTTTGGCGCCCGCCGACAAAATTCGTCGCCCAACAAATAAACAATGCCTTAATGCATAAGACGCCGCACTCAGGCCATATTCCTGCGTCGTCCTTGGGCTTCTTTCGAGGGACGGAATCGCGACACGGGGGCCTTCAGCCACCGTCAATCAGGCCAGGAAATTCGGGTTCGTGTCCGTCGTTGACGGTCCGTATACCAACCGGCATCGCGCCGGCACTTGATTCAAGCGGCCTGTCGACGGCGTTGGGGTTCGTTGCGGCAAGCCACCTTCGATCCGAGGCGCATGGGGACGGCGAGCTTGGACCAAACACGGTCGCGCGGCGCAATTCGATCACGACAGGCCGACGCCATAGAGCTCGGCAACGAACCGCCGCTATCAGTTGACGGCGGATCGAGCGGCTTCGTCGACCGTCGCCGCGTTTCAGTGCAATGGTTTGCCGGCACGATTTTGACCGCGCTTTGCGGCGCTGCTCTGATGGGCGGCGCCGTTTTCACGTCGCTTGATGGCGAAGCCAACTTTGCCGCCCTGCCTGAACGCGTCGAGGTTGCGCTCCGTGGCGCACTTGGTGGCGCCGCCGAAAAAGGCACGCACAAGGGCGACCGTCTCCCGACAGCTGAAGAACCGACTTTTGCCCGCCAGGTCATTCGCGTGTCGACCATCAACCGGGTCGGCAACCACGAAGTCGTGCGCGTTCGTCCGTTCGTGCGCATCGCCGGCAACCTGTCGCTGACGGTTTCCGACCTCTCGGCCAACATCCCGGCATTTAATCCGCAGCGGCTGCTCGCTGATGCCGGGCCCGGCAATCCGGCGCCGAACGATGCGCCAGCGGCCGAACCAGAGGCGGAAGTGGCGTTCGTGATGCGCGAAATGGCGCCCATTATGCCGGCGCTCAAGATCGCCCTGCTCACTCCGGCCGACGATGTTATCGCCCGGGTGCGCGAGGCCGCAGAGTGGAGCGAGAAGGCTGCCAATCACCTGCCGGTTGCAGCCAACATTACAGGAATCAAGCTTGCCTATGCCGGTGACGGGAACGTGGATCCCTATGCAGGCTTTGAGGCCCGCATCATCCCCGAGAACATCACGTTGCTGCCGAAGACCGCCACGCAGACGACGGGCGGCAATGATGTGAACGAGAAACTGGTCTTCGCAAAGAAAGGCGACAGCGTTGTCGGCATTCTTCGCGATCTCGGAGCGACGGGTCCCGACCTCAACGCAATTTCGCGGGTGCTCGGACCTCGCAGTTTCGACGGCGGGATCAAGGAAGGTCAGAAACTGCGCGTGTTATTGGCGCCGGCCGCTGACGGTCAGCGCATGCAGCCGATCCGCGTGATCATTGCGGGCGATTCCGGAATTGACGTGGTCATAGCTCTCGCGGACACCGGCAAATATGTCGCCGTCGACGTGAAGAATGTCGATACCGAGGTCGCCGATAATTCCGACGACAATGATGAGAACGACACGTCCGGAGTGCGGCTCTATCAAAGCATATACGAGACCGCGCTGCGCAACCGGATACCCCGCCCGATCATCGAAGACCTAATCCGCATCTACTCCTACGACGTAGATTTCCAGCGCAAGGTACAGCCGGGCGATTCATTCGAAGTGCTTTACGCCGGCGAGGAAGAAGTGCCCGCAGCCGACAGCCGCAACGATGTCTTGTTCGCCACGCTCACGGTCGGCGGCGAAACAAAGAAATTCTATCGCTTCCAGTCGCCGGATGACGGGCTGGTCGACTACTACGACGAAACCGGAAAGAGCGCCAAAAAGTTTCTGGTCCGCAAGCCCGTGCTCGCCGGCATCATGCGTTCGGGCTTCGGCCTGCGTCGGCATCCGATTCTCGGATATACCAAGATGCACACGGGTGTTGACTGGGCCGCTCCGAGCGGCACACCGATCTATGCGTCCGGTAACGGCATCATTGAAAAAGTTGGTTGGGAATCAGGCTACGGCAAGTACATCCGTGTTCGTCACAACAATGGCTACGAAACCGCGTACGGACACATGACCGCATTCGCCCGCGGGATGAATGAAGGCACGCGCGTTCGCCAGGGTCAGGTGATCGGATTTGTGGGATCGACCGGCCTCTCGACCGGATCGCACCTGCACTACGAGATCCTGGTCAATGGTCGCTTCGTTGATCCGATGCGCATCAAGCTGCCGCGCGGTCGCGTGCTCGAAGGCGCCTTGCTCGCGAACTTCGACAAGGAACGCGAGCGTCTTGACGGCATCATGGCACGCAAGCCGGCGCGCGTTGCGTCAAGTTACCGGTGACACGCTAAACATGGCCGGGCTTGTCCCGGCCATGATGCAATTTGACCGCAATCCGTCAGGCGGCTTGCGCGACCTTGCCGTTGAACGTCAGGCCCAGCTTGTCGCCGGAAATCCTGACCTTCTCGCCGTCCTTTATCTTGCCCGCGAGAATCATCTCTGCGAGCGGATCCTGCACCGATTTCTGGATCACGCGCTTCAAGGGCCTCGCCCCGTACGCCGGATCCCACCCTTTCTCTGCGAGCCAGTCTCGCGCACTCGTATCAAGCGCGATGACGATCTTGCGATCATCAAGAAGCTTCTGCAGCCGCGCGATCTGGATGTCGACGATACGTCCCATCTCCGACTTCTTGAGGCGGTGGAAGAGGATAATTTCGTCTATCCGGTTGAGGAATTCGGGCCGGAACGCCGCTCGCACGACCGCCATCACCTGATCCTTCACCGCGTCGGTGTCCTGCCCCTCCGGTTGGTTGACCAGGAAATCGGATCCGAGGTTTGACGTCATCACGATCAGCGTGTTGCGGAAGTCGACCGTGTGGCCCTGGCCGTCAGTCAGGCGGCCATCGTCCAGCACCTGCAAAAGCACGTTGAACACATCCGGGTGCGCCTTCTCAATCTCGTCAAACAACACGACCTGATACGGCCTGCGTCGCACGGCTTCCGTAAGCGCGCCGCCTTCCTCGTAACCGACGTATCCCGGAGGAGCACCGATCAGGCGCGCGACCGCATGTTTCTCCATGTATTCGGACATGTCGATGCGGATCAGCGCATTTTCATCGTCGAACAAGTATTCGGCGAGCGCTTTGGTCAACTCGGTCTTGCCGACGCCGGTGGGACCGAGAAACATGAATGAGCCAATTGGCCGGTGCGGATCCTGCAATCCAGCGCGCGCGCGCCGCACGGCGGTCGAAACCGCGCGCACTGCGTCCTGCTGTCCGATGACGCGCTTGGCAAGCTCGTCTTCCATACGAAGCAGCTTTTCTTTCTCTCCTTCGAGCATCCGGTCGACGGGCACGCCCGTCCAGCGCGAGACCACCTGAGCGACGTGATCAGCCGTTACCGTCTCTTCGACCATCGCGCCTTTGGCTTCCGCTGCTTCAATCGCGCTGAGCTTCTTCTCTAATTCCGGAATCTTGCCGTAGGCCAGTTCGCCGGCACGTTGAAATTCTCCGCGACGCTGTGCGCCGGCAAGTTCGGCACGCAACTGGTCGAGTTCGGTTTTGAGCTTCTGGGCGTCGGAAAGCTTTTCCTTTTCTGCCTTCCACCGGCCTGTGAGATCGGCCGACCGCTTCTCAAGATCCTTCAGTTCGCCTTCCAGCCGCTTAAGGCGATCCTTGGAGCCCCGATCGGACTCCTTCTTGAGAGCCTCCTGCTCGATCTTCAGGCGAACGATTTCGCGGTCGAGCGAGTCAAGTTCCTCGGGCTTGGAATCGACCTGCATCTTGAGGCGTGCCGCGGCCTCGTCGATCAGATCGATCGCCTTGTCCGGCAGGAAGCGGTCCGTGATGTAACGATTTGACAATGTCGCCGCGGCAACAATCGCGGAGTCGGCAATGCGCACGCCATGGTGCTGCTCGTACTTGTCCTTCAGTCCACGCAGGATCGAAATGGTGTCTTCCACGGTCGGTTCGGAAACGTAGACCGGCTGGAACCGCCGCGCGAGCGCGGCATCCTTTTCGACGTGCTTCTTGTACTCGTCGAGGGTAGTGGCGCCGATGCAGTGCAATTCGCCGCGCGCCAGCGCCGGTTTGAGCAAGTTGGAAGCATCCATGGCACCGTCAGCCTTGCCGGCACCGACAAGCGTGTGCATCTCGTCGATGAAGAGGATGATGCCACCGTCCGAAGATGTGACCTCCTGCAAAACCGCTTTCAGCCTCTCTTCAAATTCGCCACGGTACTTGGCCCCGGCAATCATCGCGCCGAGATCGAGCGCCAGCAGCCGCTTGTCCTGCAGACTCTCCGGCACGTCGCCGTTGACGATGCGCAGCGCGAGTCCTTCAACGATTGCGGTCTTGCCGACGCCCGGTTCACCGATCAGCACGGGATTGTTCTTGGTACGACGCGACAGTACCTGAATCGTGCGGCGGATCTCTTCGTCGCGACCGATAACCGGATCAAGCTTGCCTTCGCGGGCAGTCTGCGTGAGATCGCGCGCATATTTCTTCAGTGCGTCATAAGCGTTTTCTGCGGAAGCAGAATCAGCAGTGCGGCCCTTGCGCAGGGCGTTGATGGCCGTATTGAGGCTCTGCGCGGTCACGCCGGCCTTTGCGAGGATTTTTCCGGCGTCACTATCCTTTTCCAGTGCCAACGCCAGCAATAGTCGTTCGACGGTGACGAAGCTGTCGCCGGCTTTCTCGCCGGCTTTCTCGGCTGTGTCGAATACCCGGGCAAGCGCCGGATCGAGATAAATCTGCCCGGCGCCTGCGCCGCTCACCTTTGGACGCTTGGCAAGCGCTGCTTCCACATCCCGCAGCGCCTGACGCGAGTTGCCGCCCGAGCGATCGATCAGGCCGGCCGCGAGACCTTCGGGGTCATCGAGCAGAACTTTCAGCAGATGTTCGGTGGAAAATTGCTGGTGCCCGTCCCGCAAAGCCAACGATTGTGCGGATTGCACGAAACCGCGAGCGCGGTCGGTAAATTTTTCGAAATCCATTCCCTAACTCCTTCGGCCCATATGGCGCCGGTAAATTCCGGACCCCAATCAGGCAGCCCGGTTCCAGCATTATGTGGGTGCATTTTATTGCAGTTTGAAGGGTCTTTTGGCCTGTTATACGTCATCATTAATGCCATCCTGGGCACCGCAATGGCCAGAAATCGATGACAACCGAAACTGCTTCAATCCAGGACATTTATCGGTATCCGATTAAAGGCCTTTCCCCGCAGGCGCTTGACCGGGCTCCGCTTTCAATAGGGCAAACCATTGCTGCCGACCGACTCTATGCCATCGAAAACGGTCCCTGCGGCTTTGACCCCGAGGCCCCGGCCTACTTCCCCAAGCACCGATTCCTCATGTTGATGCGAAACGAGCGGTTGGCGTCGTTGCGCACTCACTTCGACGAAACCAGCCATACGCTGACGATTGAATCGGAGGGACGGGAGGCCGCGCGCGGCAATCTGCTCACGAAGGAAGGCAGGTTGACCATAGAGGCGTTTTTTCGGCGCTTTATGTCGAAGGAATTGTGTGGACCGCCAAAGGTTCTTTTCGGAAAGAATAGCCACAGTTTTTCGGATGTGGCCAGAAAAGTCGTTTCGATTATGAACCTCGCCTCGGTCGCGGCCGTGGAAAGCGCCGCAGGGGCGCCGATCAATCCGCTGCGCTTTCGTGGCAACCTGTATGTCGCTGGCTGGCCGGCATGGCACGAATTCGGTCTTGTCGATCAGATCCTGTCTGTCGGCAGGAATGCGCGGCTCAAGATCGTCAAACGCATCCAGCGTTGTGCCGCGACCGATGTCAATCCGGACACCGGCATTCGCGACCTGACCATTCCCCGCACGCTTCTCGAAAATTTCAACCACACCGACTGTGGTGTGTACGCTGAAGTGGTTGAAGCGGGCGAGATCGCGGTCGGCGATTTCATCCGCCACGATGCCCAATGAAAAACGCCCCGCGAGTGGCGCGGCGTTGAATGACTTGCGACCGCGGTCTGATCAGCCGCCGGGCAACACATAAGCCTGGATGCGGCTGGCCGGATAGACCTCTTCCGCAACCGTATGATTGTGGTTGCCGGAAACGATAGTTGGGTTGCCGTTCGCATCGACACCACTGACGACACCGACATGGCCGCCACCGCGGCGTCCCATCACGGCGATGGCACCGACCTGCGGGCCGGCGACGCGGGTGCCGTAGCGGGCGTAAGCACTTGCGAGATTGCCGCCACCTGCATGCCCGGTGCGCTTAAGCACCAGGTCCATGAAAGCGCCGCACCAAAGGCTGCCGCGCCTTGTGGGGTTGGTTCCGATATATTTGCGCGCCTCGGAAACCAGCGAATTGCTGGTCGGGCCGCCATAGGTCGAATTCGAGTGCGACCGTGCCCGCGCCCTGGCATCGGCCGATGATCGGCGAGCATAGCGGCGGCCAAGGCCTTCGCTTTCGCCCGCGACCTGTACGGCCGCCTGGCTCATCTGGGCCGAATAACGCACGTCCCGGTCAGCACCGGTAAACGATTGACCAGCTGCTTGCGGGGCTTCCGCCACATAATGCCAATGGTGGACGGGTCTTGCGATGGCTGACGTTGCGAGCTCCGCAGCCGCCACCGAACACAACAAAATAGTCGCCCGTCTTGTTTTATAGATACTCATCAAGTCAGTCCCCTTAGCTATTAAAGCAATACACCTCAGCGCGCGATAGAAACGGTGTGAGATGCATGGTTCAAACGCCGTCCGCTTATGGCAATTTCGTGATCATTGGAAGCTTGTTTCGCGAAACGCATAGCGGGTATTCCATCGGAATACGCTCGGGAACTGAAAATATACGCTCCACGGAATCAAATATACTTAGCGGCCATGGCAATCATACTTAAAGACAAAGAAGTACGCCGCTACGGCGCAGTTAAAGCCGTAGGACTCGGGCAGAATTCGCGGTTGTGAGAACTTCAGCCTTTGCGGCTGAGCAAAAAGACGGCCTGCTCGCCAAACAGGTTCCAGAACCACCACGGCGCGTTGAGCCGCAATGGTGATCCCCACGCGTTCAAAGCCACCGCCTTCTCCATCTTCACGCCAATCGCCGTGCAGAGCTGGCGGAAATCCTTGATGGTGCAATGGTGGATATTCGGCGTGTCATACCAGCTGAACGGCAGAATGTCGGTACGCGGCATATGACCCGCGAACAAAAGCTGCAGGCGCACCTCCCAGTGGCCGAAATTCGGAAAAGACACGATCGCCCGGCGGCCTATGCGCAGCATGTGCTCGAGCACAATGCGAGGATGGCGTGTCGCCTGCAGTGTCTGCGACAAGATCACGTAGTCGAAAGCGTCGTCCGGATAATCACCAAGGTCGGTGTCGGCGTCACCCTGAATGACGGCAAGGCCCTTGGCCACGCATTCGTTGACACCCTCGCGCGACAGCTCGATGCCGCGGCCATCGACACCGCGGGTCTCGCTGAGAAGGCGCAGCAATTCGCCATCTCCACAACCGACATCGAGCACCTTGGCCCCGTAATCGACCATCTGCGCAACGAGCACGAGGTCGACACGGGCGCTGCCAGGGGTGCCCGCGACGGTTGATGCGTTCAAATTGGAGCCGGCGCGAGTCAGCGTGCTCATTAATCAGCTCATTGCAAACAGGCCGCGGGCTTTACCGGCACCATCGAGGAACCCGCGAACGATCGCGAACAACTCAGGCTCGTCGAGCAGGAACGCATCGTGCCCCTTGTCGGTGACAATCTCGGCAAACGACACACGCGCGCTGGCCGCATTGAGTGCGTGCACGATTGCGCGCGACTCGGACGTCGGGAACAGCCAATCGCTCGTGAACGAAACCACGCAGAAACGCGTGGGAGTCCCGGCAAAGGCATTGGCCAAGGTGCCGTCATAGTCGCCAGCAAGATCGAAATAATCCATCGCGCGCGTCAGATAAAGATAGGAATTGGCATCAAAGCGCTCGACAAACGCTATCCCCTGGTGGCGCAGATAGGATTCAACTTCGAAATCCGCATCAAAGGAGAAAGTCGGATTTTCGCGATCCTGGAATTTACGGCCGAACTTCCGGTGAAGAGCCGCATCAGACAGATAGGTAATATGCGCGCCCATGCGCGCAACGGCGAGCCCACGACGCGGATTTGCATTCTCCAGAAGGTAACGGCCACCGCGCCATTCCGGATCGGCCATGATCGCCTGCCGCCCGACCTCATGAAACGCGATGTTTTGCGCGGAATGTCGGGTGGCACACGCGATCGGCAGCGCGCAAAACACGCGCTGGGGATAGCTCGCCGCCCATTGCAACACCTGCATCCCGCCCATCGAGCCGCCCGCAACGGCAAAGAGCGACTCGATGCCCAGATGATCGAGCAGCATGGCCTGCGCGCGAACCATGTCGCGGATCGTGATGACTGGAAACTCGAGCCCCCACGGCTTCCTGGTCTTGGGATCCGTGGAAGAGGGGCCCGTAGTGCCCATGCATGCACCCACCACGTTCGGGCAGATCACGAAGTAGCGCTCGGTATCGATGGGTCTGCCGGGGCCGACCATCGTTTCCCACCAGCCCGACTTCCGCGTCACCGGATGGACGCTCGCCACGTGCTGATCCCCGGTCAGCGCATGGCAGATCAACACGGCGTTTGAACGTTCCGCGTTGAGCGTGCCGTAGGTCTTATAGGCAATCTGAAATGGCGACAGTTCGACGCCGGCATCGAGCTTCAGCGGCCGGTCGGCCCCAAAGTGAGCGATCAGCGACTCGTGCGGCTGGTCCGCTTCACGCGGGGAATCCGCAACCTCGGGAATGCTGGTCCGATCGATTTGGCCCATTGTCGCTCGTACGCTCCTGGCGCACCACCTTTATCCCGGCTCGATTAGCACAGGTTTACTGTCAACCCGGCAGGCTACAGTCAACGTTTTCTTTGATTTCAAGGCCCGGCCCACCTATCAATGCCGCCATGGCAAAGCCAACCGAAGCACCCTCATTGGGCGATCTGCGAAAGGAGATCGACCGTATCGACGAGGAGATGCACCAGCTTCTGATCGAGCGCGGCGACATCATTGATCGCCTAATTGCAGTCAAGCGCAGCCAGGATACCGGCACATCCGCGTTTCGGCCCGCTCGCGAAGCGGAGATGATGCGTCGACTGGTCAAGCGGCATAAGGGCATCTTACCGCTCGATACCGTCGAGAGCATCTGGCGGGTCATTATTTCAACTTTTACATATGTGCAGGCGCCGTTCTCCATTCACGCCGATCTGTCGGCTGGCGATGCCCTTATGCGCGATTCCGCGCGCTTTCATTTCGGCTTTACGGTCCCTTTCGTTCCACATATGGGCGCCGCGGGGGTGGTCGCCGCGGTGTCGGCGTCGACAGGAGATCTTGGTCTCGTACCTGCGTTCGATATTGCATCGGCGGGCGCCTGGTGGAATGCGCTCGAATTTGATGCCGCCCCCAAGATCATCGCGCGTCTTCCCTTCGTCGAGCGGCGCGACCATCCCGCCGCCCTGCCGGTGTATGTCATCTGCCGGGTCGCAACCGACGCCATGGCAATGGAAGCCGCTGTCTGGAGCGTGCGCGTTTCGGGCTGGGGTGCTGGCCCGGCCCAGGCGCTGACGGAGCTCGCTGAATTTATTGCCGTGCCTGACCGGGCCTTCGACGGCGCTGCACTCCTGATATCCTTGCCGAAAGAAACCAGCCTTCAATCGATCAGCGCGGCTTTGGTTAAGGCCGGGGCCACAATACGCTCGGCGGCGCTCGTCGGAAGTCACGCAACCCGCTATACGGTTGCTGCCGAAAAGGCCTGATCGTTCGGAAAACCGTTAATGACTGTGAACCGCCCGCAACCGCGTCCCGGCGTGCTCGACATTGCCCCCTACCTTCCGGGCAAGAGCACCGCGCTTGGAGTCGCCAAGGTGTTCAAACTCTCCTCCAACGAAACTCCGTTGGGGCCGAGCCCGAATGCAATTGCAGCCTATCGCGCCGTCGGCGAACACCTCGAGGATTATCCTGACGGTTCGGCGTCTGCCTTGCGCGAAGCGATCGGTGCCGCGTTCGGACTCGATCCCGACCGCATCGTCTGCGGGGCGGGCTCCGATGACTTGCTCAATCTGCTCGCACGCGCCTACCTCGGCGATGGCGACGAGGCGATCTACACGACGCATGGCTTTCTGGTCTATCCGATCGCGGCGATGGGCACCGGCGCAAAGGCTGTTGCCGTGCCGGAAACGAAGTTCACGGCCAATGTGGATGCAATTCTCAAGACGGTGACGCCGAAGACGAAAATTGTCTTCCTCGCCAATCCGAACAATCCGACCGGGACCTACCTGCCTTTTGACGAAGTGAAGCGTCTGCACAGCGGATTGCCTGCGCACGTGCTGCTCGTACTCGATGCCGCTTACGCCGAATACGTTCAGCGCAACGATTATGAATCCGGCATCGAACTGGTTGCCACGACGGACAACGTGGTCATGACCCGTACTTTTTCAAAGATCTACGGGCTTGCGGCGCTCCGCTTGGGCTGGATGTATGGGCCTGCACACGTCGTCGATGCGGTCAATCGCATCCGCGGGCCGTTCAACGTCAACGCCCCCGCGATCGCCGCCGGCATAGCCGCGATCCGCGACACGGCGCATGTAGACCGCGCCCGCGTACACAACAGCCGCTGGCTGGCCTGGCTCACCGAGGAGATCGGGAAGCTCGGTCTCGCCGTCACGCCAAGCGCGGCGAATTTTGTCCTGATCCACTTTCCGGAAACCAAAGGCAAAACTGCGAAAGAAGCGGATGGCTTCCTCACCAAGCGCGGGCTCATTCTGCGCCAGGTCGGCGCCTACAAGTTGCCGAACGCCTTGCGAATGAGCGTCGGCACCGAAGAGGCCAATTGCCTTGTCGTGCAGGCGCTGAAGGAATTTTTAGGAAGTCGGACATGAGCAAGCCGGAGCCTTTGTTCAATCGCCTGGCTCTGATCGGTTTCGGCCTTATCGGCTCATCGATTGCGCGTGCGGTCCGCGCCCAAGGTGCAGCGCGCACAATCGTGGCGACTGCGCGCTCACCAAAGACGCGCCGGCGGGTTGCAGAACTTGGCATCGCCGATCAGGTGGTCGAGACGAATGCCGCTGCGGTCGAAGGCGCCGACCTGGTTATTGTCTCAATTCCGGTAGGCGCGTGCGGTGCGGTTGCCAAGGAGATCGGCCCGCATCTTTGGACCGGCGCCATCGTCTCCGATGTCGGCTCGGTAAAAGGCTCGGTCGTGCGCGATATGGCCCCGCATCTGCCGAAGAACGTACATTTTATACCGGCCCACCCTGTCGCTGGCACCGAGTACTCTGGTCCCGATGCGGGCTTCGCCGAGCTTTTTGTGAACCGGTGGTGCATTCTCACGCCTCCGGCCGGCGCCGACGCCACGATGGTTGAAAAACTCGCCGTATTCTGGCGCCTGCTCGGTGCCAACGTGGAGATAATGGCACCGGATCACCACGATCTGGTGCTCGCCATAACCAGCCATCTGCCGCACCTGATTGCCTACACGATTGTCGGCACGGCCGACGAACTGCAAGCGGTGACGCGCTCGGAAGTGTTGAAATTCTCTGCCGGCGGTTTCCG
>AF_2010_repII_A001DRAFT_10000154_pt1 | contig 12219 bp, 10 predicted proteins | sample AmaForreplIIA001_FD_9190 | JGI IMG/M metagenome (IMG submission 9190)
GCCGCCATGAACGATCTTATTCGCCCGACGTTATATGACGCGCACCACGAGATCTGGCCGGTGGAAAAAAAGCCGTCCGGGCAGCGCATTCGCGCCGACGTGGTTGGACCGGTGTGTGAGAGCGGCGATTTCCTCGCGCTCGACCGGGAAATGATGGAACCGGCAGCGGGTGCATTGCTTGCCGTGATGTCGGCAGGTGCCTATGGCGCAGTCCAGGCCGGTACCTACAACACGCGGGCCCTGGTGCCGGAAGTACTGGTCAAGGGCGACGAATGGGCGCTGATACGCCCGCGCCTTGAAGTTGACCAATTGATTGCTCTCGATCGCATGCCGGATTGGCTGTGAGCCATCCTTACGCGCATGGCCGGTCGGGCTGGTGCGTGGTACCTTGAGGGGCAGATTCTCCTGGCCCTGAGAGTCGGAGCAGCTTTTGGACGAGGCAGACAACCGGTCTCACGAACGCGAACGGTCCGCGAGATTTTTGCTCGCGCGGGCGCTTAGACGCGCACGCGGCAGTCTGCTATGGGAACGGCTGTGGCCTGCGCTTGCGGCGTTGGCGACCGTGTTCGGACTTTTTCTCGCTTTCTCGTGGGCGGGCCTGTGGTTGGTCTTGCCGCCACTGGCCCGTGCCATCGGACTGCTCGTCTTTGCGATCGCACTCGTTGCGTCCGCATTGCCATTGCTCATCGTCCGGCTCCCCAGCCTCCACGACGGTCTGCGTCGGCTCGATCGCAGCACAGGCGAAACCCATCGTCCGGCGACCACGGTTGCCGATCGCATTGCTGCCAATCGCCAGGATCCCGTCTCGCAGGCGCTTTGGCAGGCGCATGTCGAGCGCGCGCTACTTTCGGCGCGCAAATTCAAGGCCGGGTGGCCTTCACCCCGACTGTCCTTGCGCGATCCCATGGCCTTGCGCGCGCTCGTTCTCATTCTCGTGGGGGCGAGTTTCTTTGCCGCCAGCGGTGAGCGGACAAAACGTATCGCCGCGGCATTCGATTGGCACGGCGTCGTCGCGCCGGCGAATTTTCGTATCGACGCCTGGGTGACACCGCCGGTGTATACCGGACGGGCTCCCGTGATGCTCCCGGGCCTGCGCCCGGGTGAAACCGCGCAAGCGTCTTCACCCGTAGCGGTCCCTGTCGGCAGTCAATTGATCATCCGGGCCACCGGTCAGGTGCGTTTCGACATTCTCAATACAGGTGGCATCGAGGCCGCTCCGACAGAAGCGCGCGCACCCTTGCCCGCCGGAACCGAGGAACGGCGACTGGTCATCAAAGGCGATGGGTCGGCCGCGGTTCACGGTGTTCTCGGCACCGATCTCGTGTGGAATTTCACCGCCATTCCCGATCGTGCGCCGAACATCGAGCTAATCAGGGACCCGGAACGGCAGGCGCGCGGGGCGCTCCGCCTCGACTACAAAATCGACGACGACTATGGCGTCGTCGAAGCCAAGGCCACCTTTGCGCTGAAGGAAGAGCAATCAACCGAGAAACCGCCCCATCCGCTTTTCGGTGCACCTGAATTCGGCTTAACGCTGCCTCAGGCCCGTACCAAAGCCGGTACGGCGCAAACCACGCATGACCTCACCGAGCACCCGTGGGCCGGTGCTGACGTGACCCTGACGCTCACGGCAAAAGACGAAGCGGGCAACCAGGGCCGCAGTCAGCCGCACGAGCTGCAACTGCCCCAGCGTATCTTTGTGAAGCCGCTCGCCCGCGCCCTGATCGAGCAACGACGCATTCTCGCGCTTGACGCGGAGTCCAAACCGCTGGTGCTGACCGCGCTCGATACGCTGTCCATCGCGCCTGAGCGGTTTATCCCTGAGTCCGGCGTCTATCTCGGATTGCGCTCGATCTATCACGATCTCGAGCACGCAAAGAGCGACGACGCCCTGCGCGAAGTCGTCGCGCGCCTGTGGGACATGGCGGTACAGCTCGAAGACGGAAATGTCTCGCAGGCCGAGCAGGCCTTGCGGCAGGCGCAGGAGGCGTTGCGCCAGGCGCTTGAGCGCGGCGCGAGTGACGAAGAAATCAAAAAGCTGATGGAACAGCTGCGCGCTGCCATGGACAAGTTCATGCAGGCGCTCGCCGAAGAAATGCGCAAGAACCCGCAGCAGCTTTCCAGGCCGCTCGACCGCAACACGCGTATGCTCAGCCAGCAGGATCTCAAGAGCATGCTGGATCGGCTGGAGAACCTGGCTCGCTCCGGCAACAAGGATGCAGCGCGACGGCTGCTCGAAGAACTGCAGTCGATGCTCGAAAATCTGCAGATGGCACGACCCGGCGCGTCCGGTGGCGATGACGGCGACGACGATATGATGTCCGCGCTCGACGAATTGGGCGATGTCATTCGCAAACAGCAGCAGCTGCGCGACAAGACATTTCGCCAGGGCCAGGACATGCGGCGTGATCGTCAGCGCGGGCAGCAGCCCGGCCAGGGCGACCAGATGGGCGATCTGCGTCAGGACCAGCAAGGGCTGAAAGACCGGCTGAACAAGCTCCTGGAGCAGCTGCGTCAGCACGGCATGGGCCAGCCGGGCCAACAGGGCGAAGGCAACGAAATGGGTCAACTCGGCGAAGCCGGGGAGGCTATGGGTCAGGCCGAAGGCCAGCTCGGGGAGGGGGATGCCGAAAGCGCGGTGGACAGTCAGGGCCGCGCGCTCGATGCCATGCGCAAGGGCGCGCAAGGTTTGGCGCAATCGATGCAGCAACAGGGCATGGGACCCGGCCCCAACGGGCGACCCGGCCGGGGGCAGGCGCGCGCTCAGCAGGACACGGATCCGCTGGGTCGGCCCATGCGTGGCCGTGACTACGGTGACGATCTGACGGTGAAAGTGCCGGGCGAAATCGATGCGCAAAGGGCTCGACGCATTCTCGAGGAACTGCGAAAGCGCTTCGGCGAAAGCTTCCGGCCGCAGCTCGAGCTCGACTACATCGAGCGGCTGCTGAAGGACTTCTGACTAAGTCTGTAAAGGCTGCGAACGCGCGCGGGTTTACTTTGCGGCGGGCGTTGCGTCCTGGGCGTTGATGAAGCGTACCATCACGTCGACCGCATTGTCGGGTGCCGAGACTCGCCGGTTGATCGGGGGCGAATCACCCCCGGAAGGCCTCCTCGGCTTCGCTCACGGTTTCCGTGGTGGCCATCTCGGGGACGGGCTGCGGGCTACTCGCGAACCACGTGGTCTTGCAACGGGCGAAACGAACCCGCGCGGCCGGCCGCGCCCAGCAAGACCGGTTCGATCGCATAAGACGTTGAGCAATTCGGGCAGACGATATGCATGGGCGAGGTGCCAAGCTACCAGCCGTCCGTTAATGGATCGGAATCGATGGCAACCCTCGGAAACATGGGAGGGATTACTGGCCCTGGCGCAAACCGCTATGGCAGGGTTGCCATAATCCTGTAAAAAAACAGCACAGTTCTGGACGGGTATGCGAGCGGGGGATGGTTTTCCGTACGTGTCGAGGACCACGGCCGGGCACTGATTCGGCCGCCTTATTGAGATTTTGTCGGAGAGGGGTGGGTGGTCCGATTCGAGAACGTTGGCTTGCGCTATGGTCTGGGACCGGAGGTTTTACGCGACCTCTCGTTCCGCATAGATCCGCATTCCTTTCAGTTCCTCACGGGTCCTTCGGGCGCCGGCAAGACCTCGCTGCTGCGTCTTCTGTTTTTATCGATGAAACCGACGCGAGGGTTGATTACCCAATTCGGCCATGATGTGGCGACGCTTTCGCGCGATGCGGTGGCGACCTTGCGTCGTCGCATCGGGATCGTGTTCCAGGACTTCCGCCTGCTCGACCACATGACCACCTACGAGAACGTTGCGCTGCCCCTGCGGGTCATGGGTCGGCCGGAGGAAAGCTATCGCGATGAGGTCGTCGAGTTGCTCAACTGGGTTGGTCTTGGCGAGCGGATGTGGGCACTGCCCCCGGTTCTCTCGGGCGGCGAAAAGCAGCGTGCTGCGATTGCACGCGCGGTGATCGCGCGACCGCAGCTCTTGCTCGCGGACGAGCCCACCGGAAACGTCGATCCAACTTTGGCGCAGCGGCTGTTGCGATTGTTCATTGAGCTCAACAAGTCGGGGACCTCGGTCGTCATTGCGACCCACGACATCGCGCTTATGGATCAGTACGATGCGCGGCGGCTGGTGCTGCATGACGGCAGGCTGCACATCTACGATTGAGGAACGGATGACGGACACCGGTCAGGGAAAATTTTCCACGCCGCTGCGAATGCCGGCAGACTCGCTGCCGCGCTTCGAAACGCCACTGGTGCCGCGCAATTCGATTTCCGGTCGCGCGCTCGTCGCTGTCGTTGCCATCATGACCTTTCTTGCATCGCTGACCACGGGCGCCACGGTCCTCGTGAGCAGGGCCGCAGGTGAATGGCAATCAGACATCTCGCGTGAAGTCACGGTTCAGGTGTCTCCGGCGCCCGGTCGCGATGTCGATGCCACGGTTGACAAGGCCGTCTCGGCCGCGCGCGCCTTTCCTGGCATTTCCGAGGTCACACCGTTCTCAAAGGACGAATCCGTCAAATTGCTAGAGCCTTGGCTGGGCAGCGGGCTTTCTCTCGACGAGCTGCCCGTGCCGCGTCTGATTGTGCTCAAGATCGCGCCGGGTGCCGCGCCCGACTTTGCGCAGTTAAGGCGTGTCCTGAGCGATCAGGCCCCGGGTGCCGCTCTCGACGATCATCGTGGCTGGATGGACCGCATGCGCACAATGGCCGGGACCGCCGTTGGTGCAAGCGTCGGAATTCTGATCTTGATGTTCATCGCCACCATGTTGTCGGTCACCTTCGCGACCCGGGGCGCGATGGCGACCAACAAATCCGTGATCGAAGTGCTGCATTTCGTCGGCGCAAAGAACGGTTTTATCGCGCGGCACTTCCAGCACCATTTCTTGATGCTCGGCCTGCAAGGAGGCGCCATCGGCGGCGGCGCGGCGATCATCCTGTTTGCCCTTGCGGGGGTCCTCAGCCGCTGGTTTGCCGGAACGGCCGCCGGTGATCAGACATCGGTGTTTTTTGGCACTTTCTCCATTGGTATTGTGGGCTATGTTTTTGTGCTGGTGCAGATCGCTCTGATCGCTGCCGTCACCGCCTTCACCTCGCGTCAAACCGTCAACAACACCCTTGAAATGATCGACTGACATGTTTGCCGGTCTTGCCCGTTGGATCGGTTTCCTGACCATGGCTGCGGGTGCAACCGGGATTATCTTGCTTGCTGTGGGATTCGGATGGTTCATCTTCAACATTGCCGGCGACGAGGTAACGCTCGATACCAAGGCAGATGGCATCGTGGCACTGACCGGCGCTGCGGCACGCATTCCCGACGCGATCGAGCTGCTGGCGACCGATCGCGGCAAGCGGCTGCTGATCACCGGCGTTCACCGCGCGACCAGTTCAAAGGAAATTGCGCGGTTAACGCCGCTTTACTCAAAGTACTTCACATGCTGCATCGACCTCGACCGGTCTGCGCTCAATACTTTCGGGAATGCGCTCGAAACCAAACGCTGGGCCCGCGCGCACAACTTCAATTCTCTGATTGTGGTGACTTCGAACTGGCACATGCCGCGCGCCATGGCCGAGCTGGCGCATCAGCTTCCCGACGTCACGCTGATTGCATATCCGGTGATTTCGGAGAAGGTGAAAACGGAACCATGGTGGTCGAACACGGATACGGCGCGTTTTCTTTTCGCTGAATACCTGAAATACGTGCTGGCGCTTGCGCGTATGCACCTTGATACCGACAGCGCAGTGTGAGGGACGGCGTCCGTGCTTATCTTACGGTCAATCGCATTCAACGCTTTGTTCTATCTCAATACGATTATCTACGTGATTATCGGGTTGCCGACTTTCTTCATGCCGTATCGCGCCATCGTCGGAGTGGCCAAGTCGTGGGGCCGTACAAATCTCGTATTACTGCGCGTGGTCGCCGGAATCGATTACGAAATCCGCGGCCGCGAGAAAATCCCGAAGGGGCCGATCATCGTCGCGTCCAAACATCAGTCGGCATGGGAGACGTTCGCGTTGCTGCCGCTGCTGGAAAATCCGGTCTTTATCCTCAAGCGCGAGCTGCAGTTGATTCCGATCTTTGGCTGGCTGACCATCAAGGGGCGAATGGTGCCGGTCAGGCGCGGCGGCGGTTCGCAGGCCCTGAACGACATGATCGAACGTGCGCGCATCGAATTGGCGGACAATCGGCAACTGATTATCTTTCCCGAAGGCACGCGTCGGCCAGCGGGCGCCGAGCCGCGCTACAAGGTCGGTGTAGCCCATCTCTACGCGGCCGAAGGTGTGCCATGCCTGCCGATTGCGCTTAACTCCGGTCTGTTCTGGCCACGCCGATCGCTACGGCGCTTTCCGGGTACCGTGGTTGCAGAAATTCTCGACCCGATCCCTCCCGGCCTCGGCAAGGACGATTTTTTTGAGCGCCTGCAGAATGACCTTGAAAGCGCAACGGCGCGCCTGATTGCCGAAGGCCGCGCGCAAATGAAGCAGTAAGCGAAACGTTGGGCTGATTTCAGCGGGAGGACGATTCGTGCGCGCCCTTCAGCCGCTTAGCCAGCACCTGCAACTCGATGTCCTTGATTCCGAGAGTTTGCAGCTCTTTCACCGCCGCCAGCACGTAGTCGCGGCACGCACCCGAGCGACCATGTCCTTGCCGGGCAAAATGCAACTGGTTAGCAAGGCTGAGTTGGCCGGCGTATTGGCGATGGCCGCGATCGACGACGTAACAGAGCGCGTGCACGCTCTGCTGAGGATCATCGTCGATCCAAACCCTGCGCCAGGTCTCGCGATAGACGCGGGTGACCTGTTCCCGGCCCCGCAGGTAATCGATAGTCTTTGACCGCAGAAGTGAAGCCACCCGGTACGCGATGCCGCGACAGTTGCCGCCGCGATCAAGACCAAGTACCAGGCCCGGTTTCTCCGGCGTTCCGCGATGGACAAACGAGTAGACGCAGAGTGCGCGGTGGGCTCCGACGAGGCGGGCGTTGCGCCGCTCGCGAAAATCGAAGCCTGGCCGCCACATCAGCGATCCGTAGGCGAAGACCCAGAAGTCCTCGTTGCTTTGATCAGAACGAGCATTCATCGTGGCGGGAGGAGGCGGACGACGGCGTTGGGGGTTGGTAATCTGTGTCGACCTAACAGGGCCGGGGTTCCCATGCAATCCGGCTATCGATGTGGGCGCAGAAACGCCGCATTCCGTAGGTTTTGAATCCAGATGATGCGTGATCCAACCAGCATTCAATCGCGGCGCCGGCCTGGGCTTCGCTACACGATCCTTCTCTTTATCGTGTTCGCCCTGATAGCCGGATGGACCGCCTTCTGGAAGTTTGCTGCCGGCAGGGCCGAAACGGCGATCGATGGCTGGCGCGCGCGCGAGGCGAAGTCGGGGCGTATTTACACCTGCGGGTCGCAGGATGTCGGCGGTTTTCCGTTTCGCATCGAGGTCAACTGCGATCAGGCGCTATTGCGCACCAACCAGCCCCCGATTGAACTCAGGACCACGAGCCTGGTGATGGTTGCGCAGGTTTATCAGCCCGGCTTGCTTATCAGTGAGTTTCGTGGGCCGCTGACCGTCGGCGAGCCGGGAAAGGCTCCGGAATTCGTCGCCGACTGGAAGCTGGCCCAATCGAGCGTACGCGGAACGCCAAGCGCTCCCGAGCGCGGGTCGCTGGTATTCGATCTGCTTTCGGTCGAGCGTGTGAATGGTACCGCTCGCGAAAGTATGGTGCGCGCAAGGCACGCCGAACTTCACGGCCGAATGGCGGAAGGCTCTGCTATCAACAAACCTGTGATCGAAGTCGCAGTGCGGATTGATCAGGGCACGGCGCCAAATTTGCACCCGGCTGCGGCGACGCCAATTAATGCCGACGTCACCGCCCTTCTCCGAGGATTGAACGATTTCTCACCCAAGCCTTGGCCGGAGCGTTTTCGCGAGCTGCAGGCTGCAGGCGGTAGCATCGACATCACCAAGGCGCGGCTGCAACAGGGCGATATTCTTGCAATTGGCGATGGCGCCCTGTCGCTCAATAGTGATGGGCGGCTAGTGGGTGAATTGCGAATCACAATGGCGGGTCTTGAACAATTTCTGGCGGCCATCGGCGCGCAACAGCGATTCCAGACTTCGCCAAATATGGACCGGCTTGCCGGCGCGCTTGATCGTCTCGCGCCCGGCTTGGGCGAGATGGCACGCCAGCAGGCCGGAGCAAATGTTTCGCTCGGCATCAATCTGCTCGGCGAGCAGACGACTCTCGAAGGCAAGCGTGCAGTGACATTGCCGCTTCGTTTCAACGACGGTGCGGTCTATCTTGGTCCGATTCCGATCGGCAATACGCCGGCCTTGTTCTAGCTCTTCTCCGACGCGTAAGGCTTCGGAACGGGCTCATGCGGCAAGTCCGGGTGCGGGCGACCGAAATCGGGAGACGGCGAGTCTTGACCAATTTCGACAATGCCCTTGCGAATGGCGCGCGTCCGCTCGAAGTGCTCGAATAACGCGTCCCCGTCGCCTTTTCTGATCGCCTTTGTCAACGCCGAAACGTCTTCATTGAAGCGGCCAAGCATTTCGAGAACGGCGTCCTTGTTGGCAAGGAACACGTCGCGCCACATGGTTGGGTCGGACGCAGCGATGCGGGTAAAGTCGCGGAAACCGCCGGCAGAGAATTTCAACACTTCCGAGCGCGTCACCGCTTGCAGTTCGTCGGCCGTGCCGACAATCGTGTAGGCAATCAGGTGCGGCAGATGGCTGGTTATGGCGAGCACCAGATCGTGGTGATCCGGTGCCATTATCTCCACGTTGGCACCGAGCAGGCGCCAGAATACGGCGAGTTTTTCAACCATCGTGGCGTCGGCGCCGGCCGGAGGCGTGAGAATGCACCACCGGTTCACAAAAAGCTCGGCGAAGCCCGCATCGGGACCAGAGTACTCGGTGCCAGCGACAGGGTGGGCCGGTATAAAATGTACGTTCTTCGGCAGATGCGGGGCCATATCGCGCACGACCGAGCCTTTTACCGAGCCGACATCGGAGACGATGGCGCCGGTCCAAAGATGCGGGCCGATCTCCTTGGCAACCGCACCGCACGCGCCTACCGGAATTGAGACAATAACCAGGTCGGCGCCTTCGACCGCAGCGGCATTCGTCTCGACCACCTGATCGGCGATGCCAAGTTCTGCAACCCGCCGGCGCGTCTTTGGTGAGCGCGCAGTCGCCACGATTGTGCGCGCTGCACCTTGGGCGCGGACCGCACGCGCAATCGATGAGCCGATAAGGCCGAAACCGATCAGAGCCAGGCGATTGAACAAAGGCTCCGGCTTGCTCATGTCCGACTTCCTAAAAATTCCTTCAGCGCCTGCACGACAAGGCAATTGGCCTCTTCGGTGCCGACGCTCATTCGCAAGGCGTTCGGCAACTTGTAGGCGCCGACCTGGCGCAGAATGAGCCCGCGCTTGGTGAGGAAGCCATCCGCTTCTTTCGCAGTTTTGCCTTTGGTTTCCGGAAAGTGGATCAGGACAAAATTCGCCGCGCTTGGCGTGACGGCGAGACCGAGCTTCCCGATCTCCTCGGTGAGCCAGGCCAGCCAGCGGCTGTTGTGTACGCGGGCGCGGTCTACATGCGCCGTGTCGCGGATCGCGGCTATGCCGGCGGCGATCGCGGGGGCGTTGACGTTGAACGGCCCGCGGATGCGATTGACCGCATCGACGACGTGTGCAGGCCCATACATCCAGCCCAAGCGGAGCGCCGCAAGCCCGTAGATCTTTGAAAAAGTACGGGTCATGACCACGTTGTCCGTCGTGGCAACCAGTTCGATGCCGGATTCATAATCGTTGCGCTGAACGTATTCGGCGTAAGCGGCATCGAGTACGAGCAGCACGTGCGCAGGCAATCCGCTGTGCAGACGCTTCACTTCGTCAAAAGGCAGGTAGGTCCCGGTCGGATTGTTCGGATTGGCGAGGAAGACAATTTTCGTCTTCGGCGTCACCGTCTTGAGAATTGCATCCACATTGGCCGTGAACTTCGTTTCCGGCACGGCAACAGCCTTTGCGCCGGTGCCCATCGCCGCGATCGGATAGACCAGAAAGCCATGCGTCGTGTAGATCGCCTCGTCGCCATCGCCGAGGTAGGCGCGTGCGAGCAGATTGAGCAAGTCATCGGAGCCCGCCCCGCAGACGATGCGGTCGGGATCGAGTCCGAACGCGGCACCGATCGCTTCGCGCAAGGCAGACGCCGAACCGTCAGGATAATCCTCGAGGTGTTCGCCGACGGCGCGATAGGCTGCAATTGCATTCGGGCTCGGCCCCAACGGAGTTTCGTTGGAGGAGAGTTTGAACACCTTGGCGACTCCAAGCGCGGTGCTCTTGCCCGGAAGGTAGGGGGCAATGTCGAGCACGCCGGGACGCGGTTGCGGGCGGTTCACAGTCATTAACGGTTTTCCGAACGATCAGGCCTTTTCGGCAGCAACCGTATAGCGGGTTGCGTGACTTCCGACGAGCGCCGCCGAGCGTATTGTGGCCCCGGCCTTAACCAAAGCCGCGCTGATCGATTGAAGGCTGGTTTCTTTCGGCAAGGATATCAGGAGTGCAGCGCCGTCGAAGGCCCGGTCAGGCACGGCAATAAATTCAGCGAGCTCCGTCAGCGCCTGGGCCGGGCCAGCACCCCAGCCCGAAACGCGCACGCTCCAGACAGCGGCTTCCATTGCCATGGCGTCGGTTGCGACCCGGCAGATGACATACACCGGCAGGGCGGCGGGATGGTCGCGCCGCTCGACGAAGGGAAGACGCGCGATGATCTTGGGGGCGGCATCAAATTCGAGCGCATTCCACCAGGCGCCCGCCGATGCAATATCGAACGCAGGTACGAGACCAAGATCTCCTGTCGACGCCGACACCGCGGCGACCACCCCCGCGGCGCCCATATGTGGAACGAAAGGGACCGTAAAGCCGAAATGAAAGCGCGCGGAATCGCGCATAAGGGCATCGCCAGCCGACAGATCGGCGTGAATGGAGAACGGCGCCTGCACATATGTAAAAGTTGAAATAATGACCCGCCAGATGCTCTCGACGGTATCGAGCGGTAAGATGCCCTTATGCCGCTTGACCAGTCGACGCATCATCTCCGCTTCGCGAGCGGGCCGAAACGCGGATGTGCCGGTATCCTGGCTGCGCTTGACTGCAATTAGGCGATCAATGATGTCGCCGCGCTCGATCAGAAGCTGGTGCATCTCCTCGTCGATACGGTCGATCTCCTTTCGCAGATCGCCCAATGAGGGTGCTTCGGTTGGCTTTGCCATGGCGGCATTGATAGGTGGGCCGGGCCTTGAAATCAAAGAAAACGTTGACTGTAGCCTGCCGGGTTGACAGTAAACCTGTGCTAATCGAGCCGGGATAAAGGTGGTGCGCCAGGAGCGTACGAGCGACAATGGGCCAAATCGATCGGACCAGCATTCCCGAGGTTGCGGATTCCCCGCGTGAAGCGGACCAGCCGCACGAGTCGCTGATCGCTCACTTTGGGGCCGACCGGCCGCTGAAGCTCGATGCCGGCGTCGAACTGTCGCCATTTCAGATTGCCTATAAGACCTACGGCACGCTCAACGCGGAACGTTCAAACGCCGTGTTGATCTGCCATGCGCTGACCGGGGATCAGCACGTGGCGAGCGTCCATCCGGTGACGCGGAAGTCGGGCTGGTGGGAAACGATGGTCGGCCCCGGCAGACCCATCGATACCGAGCGCTACTTCGTGATCTGCCCGAACGTGGTGGGTGCATGCATGGGCACTACGGGCCCCTCTTCCACGGATCCCAAGACCAGGAAGCCGTGGGGGCTCGAGTTTCCAGTCATCACGATCCGCGACATGGTTCGCGCGCAGGCCATGCTGCTCGATCATCTGGGCATCGAGTCGCTCTTTGCCGTTGCGGGCGGCTCGATGGGCGGGATGCAGGTGTTGCAATGGGCGGCGAGCTATCCCCAGCGCGTGTTTTGCGCGCTGCCGATCGCGTGTGCCACCCGACATTCCGCGCAAAACATCGCGTTTCATGAGGTCGGGCGGCAGGCGATCATGGCCGATCCGGAATGGCGCGGTGGCCGTTACCTTCTGGAGAATGCAAATCCGCGTCGTGGGCTCGCCGTTGCGCGCATGGGCGCGCATATTACCTATCTGTCTGATGCGGCTCTTCACCGGAAGTTCGGCCGTAAATTCCAGGATCGCGAAAATCCGACTTTCTC
>AF_2010_repII_A001DRAFT_10000155_pt1 | contig 12207 bp, 11 predicted proteins | sample AmaForreplIIA001_FD_9190 | JGI IMG/M metagenome (IMG submission 9190)
ATCGGAAGTTTCAACAGACACTTTTTTACCCAGAAATTGGACTGTCTCCTCCCCAAATTTTCGAGCAAGTACCGCACCCATTATATTTGATGGTGATGCGCTTGGGTAATATATACATGAATTTTCGTTCAGCGCCTAATACTCAAGGAGTTTCTGAACATCTCCTTTTTCATATACTAGTGCAAGCCAATCAACAATTCCGATTTGATTTCTGGACTTTTTNCGTAATATTGAGATGACTTCGATTGCAAGATCTTGTGGTATTTTTGCAGTCGCATCCAATTCTGCAATCTTTTTTTTTCCAAACGTCCGCAGAGAGTCGTAAAGGGTAATGCCAAGAATTTCTGCGCTGACATTCTCTTTCATCTTATGAGATGAATACCTTCTTTGTTGAAAAATTTTGGTTAGCTCGTAAGGCGAACGTCTTAATACTAGAACGAGGTCAATCCCACTGGATCTTAAGACGTAGGGCGCAAGGTGTCCAACAATTACGGAGTCTTTTGTTTTATCTATCTCGGATTGTAGCAGCTTACGCGCTTTCGTAATGTCGATCTCTATCCCTTTGCAAACATCATTATCTGCGTGTAATGTGGTATTGCCAACTATAACCTCGTTAATGTCTATTATTGTTATATTACCCAATTGTTTAGAAACAAATCTTGCACATGTATGCTTTCCAACCCCCGGATTCCCCGTAATGACTATCCTGGTCAGGCCTTTCATCACTCCTTTATATTACGTAGCATTATCACGATGGGGTTTCTCCCAGCTAACAAATGCATCACTAACATAATGTTGTTCCTTAAGTGGTCGGTCTGGATTGAAAGATTCCTGTAATGGTCGCCAAGGTTCTTATAAGTCTTCATATGGGGAGACTCGAATCCGAACCTCGCTCATCGGTTCTTTACCTCATATTATGGCGCCGATTTCCTATTCTCTTATCTTACATGCCCTTGCGGATTGAAAACCAAAAAATCTAAGCACCATGCGTTCTCTTTGCCAGTTTTGAGTTTCTAGCCTGTCATTAAAGGTAGTCGTCTCTAGAATATACCTCAATTATAAAATAGAGGACCCAAATATGATTATCCGACCAGAACATGTGCCGAACTGCAGTATTTTTTGGAGACGCGTTAGCAAGATATGGATTTGGGAATTTGCACCCTTGGCACTCTAAGAGAATCTTTGATTTCTGGTCAAAGTTCAAGAACGAAAATTTAAACACTTCTGCACAAGTGCTAATAAAGGACCCTGTTTCGGCAGATGAGGAATCAATATTGACTTTCCACGAAAGGGACTACGTTGATCTTGTCAAGAAGAGCTCAGAGATCGGAAGTGGTTTTCTGGACTTTGGAGATACCCCTGTATTCAAGGGTATATTCGAAGCATCTTCCGACGTCGTAGGTACAACCGTAGAATGTTTAAATCTGTTAATGAAAAGACTGCCAGAGGTAGAACACGTCTTTAATCCTATCGGTGGGCTGCATCACGCAAGGAGAGATTCGGCAGCCGGATTTTGTGTCTTTAATGATATTGGTATAGCAATTCGAATAGCGAGGAAAAGATATGGCATAAAACGGATAGCTTACGTAGATATCGATGCTCATCATGGCGACGGGGTTTATTATGAATTCGAAAATGATCCGCTTCTCTTCATAGCAGATATTCATGAAGATGGACGATTCTTGTATCCTGGAACCGGTTCGCGACTAGAAGTCGGTATTGGTGAAGCGGAAGGTACAAAATTGAATATACCAATGGAGCCAAAGTCAACCGACAAAGATTTCATCTTGGCCTTTAATCAAATCGAGAATTTCATTGAGGACTTGGCGAAGCCTGAGTTGATAATCTTACAGTGTGGCGCAGACTCACTAGATGGCGATCCGATTGCACATTTAAGATACTCTCCTATAGCACATAGATATGCAACAGATGTGTTGCATAGATTGGCTCACAAGTACGCAAAAGGTAGATTGGTCGCTCTGGGAGGCGGGGGCTATAATAGATCAAATATCGCTAATGCTTGGATAGAGGTAGTAAAATCTTTGATATCAAAGCCACTTTAATTGAATTGAAAAATAAAAAGAGTTTTATTTCGATCTTCAGTTGTCGTCTTTTCTCTCCGTTTAAAAAGAGTATCTATCCCTCTTCCCAGCCTTTGTCGAATACACCATTCTTGTGTAATGGAACAGGCTGTCCTGCGGTATATTCCATTGGTCTCATCCAGAAGATCGCATGTGTTGGACATACACCTATACATGCTCCGTCTGATATGCATCTCTCGGGGTAGAAAATGAAAGCTTTACCTCTCTTCCATCCCTCTACAGGTTTCACTCTTAGAACATCAGGCCCTAAAGCCGTGCAAATTTCTACACACAGAGCACAACCAATACATCTTTGTTCATCAACGTCCGGAATTATAGCAATTGGCACTTTAATTCACTAAAAAGTCCATATGTTCTAAACTATTTAAACACTATGCCAATTACAAAACAGTGTTATAATCTATCGACATGAATTTTTTGTAGCCGACTTCGCGATCTACACAAAAAGAGGGGTAGAGAATGATGAAACAGTTGTTCTACTTCTTAGCCATTCTAAGCACGTCTACCTGACCGCTGTGTAGCCAATCCTTTAGCTCCGCATGGGATGGCTTAGCATCATGTTTTCCGGCCAGGTGGAGATGCAAAAGAACGTAGTTAACTTGATTTAGCAAAGGCTTGTTTTGTTCATCACCCTTCCGGGATTTCTTCTTAAGATCTTCAGGAACAGTCTTCCACCACTCATCGAATGTTCTAACCATGAATCCAAAATTATTGACGGACTTAATAAGCCTTTTGGGTTACTTCGATTCTCAACGGCTAAAACTGAAATATAATATAGGTAGAAAACGAAATCTTTTGAATCCAAGACTGATATGCCATATCGAAGTGACGATTTGCGAAAGGCCTATCTTGCATATAAGGAATTTAAGGGCCTTGATCCACGAAAACATCACGAACGGTATATATTTCCATTTTTTGCGGGGTCATACTTTACGTATCGCAAAGTCGATGTGTTACGAGTAGTAGCAATATCGAAGTCTATTTCTGCTAATCCAACGTACGTCGATATTGGCTGTGGTTACGGCGACTTTCTAGACAAAATCCGTGAATTTATTCCAGATGCAATAGGTGTTGAAGAGGCTTCGAGTATATTCTACATGTTCCAGAAGCCCATCCCAGATCATATATATTCAGCAGTTCCTTCGGCTGAATGGGTTGGTAAGAATTCCTTCGACGTGTCATTTGTGGGCTGGATGGAACATGGTGTAGACATTCGTAAAAATGTATCAAAATCATCCAAATGTATTATCACGACCTTCGATTCGGGGGGACAGTGTGGAGTCAATGGAGCATGTGAATACGAGGAATTTGGATTCCAAAAAGTAGCTTGGTGGAGAACACCATCTTGGATAGATGTAAACTATGAATTGATGAACAGATTTTATACGCCCTCATTGGCATTGGAAAAGAGCAAGATCGAAGAACTTGCGAGGTTACGCACAGCCCATAATTTTTGGTATGTGTATGCACGACCGGGGGTAACGGATAAGGTTCTTGCAGGCTTAAAGTCTTGGCTACAAAACGAAGAACTTTTGATTTGTATACATAATTTCGATTTTGAAGCGGTACTCGACGAATGCGGTTTCCATTATAAGGAAACCCTTAACACTGTTTTAAAAGGGAGCCAGTTATGGGAGGTTAGATTTGACTGATTGATCGTTTAATCTTTGTCGTTTTCCTCCGTTCTGGGCTTCCGGTCCTCTTTGAGCCGGCATTTCATTCTTTTGTAATTTCTAATTTCGTCTCGATCAAGTACGGCATTCGAGAAAGTCAGCATTACAACGGGTTTCTATCTAGTCATGTAATACTCCAAATTATTCATAGAATATGTAAGAAATCGTAGTATTAGCTAGTCTACCCTGCTAACCAGGATTCAATCAAGAGCTAGCATAGATTTCTTCTTTTATCCTCAGTGTACTTTTCAGCTTTGAACCTTCCCAATTCATATTTTTTTAGGTCTACAAACTTTATTCCTTCCGTAAGGACCGGATGGACACTTTTTATTTCTGTGAACATTTTCTGACATACCCTCCGATAGTCTGGGTGACCTTGTGGTATAGTTCGAAGTTCAATCAAATGACACATCTCCCGCAGATTAGCCTTCACAAAATATGGATATCTATAAGCAAGATTAACTACATATTGGGCTTCCTCCGGCATTTTCTCTGATATTTTTTTATATGTTTCACTACAATGATACATACAATCTTTGTAATCCCTATCGATTCCAATGTCAACTATCTCTTTAGGAAGATCATAACCGTGTTTAGTAGACAGGGACTGTCTTTCTAGTGTGAGTATTCTGTGTCGATGCAAATCACGGAATATTCCGAAATTTGTAAACATCTCAAAAGTATATTCTACCATCTCAAAGGCTCTGCCAGGACGCTGTCTTCTGTTAGCCCGGAATTTTGTATAAGTTTGGATTATTTTATGTCTTTCATTCTGTGGAAGAGATCTTATATATTGTAAGATGCTCTCGAGAGACTGCCCTTCTGCTTGTTCATACAAGATAGCAGAGGCTACTTTTATCTCTGCCTCAGAATTGTCTTCAAAAGTCAGAAGTTTGACAGCTTGCGGATTTTCGTCTATGTTAATATTTTTTATGTGAGACCTAGCAAGGTCTAAAATCGCGTCCCTTGTATTTGTCAAATAAGCTTGTAAAGCACGTCCATATTCATCATTTGCTCGTCTCACAAAAGCAAAAATAACTTCAGTAAGCTCTGACTGTATTTGGGGTGCAAGCGACTTTATTTCACTTAGGTTTGAGGAGAACATTTTTGAGAGCAAGTATTCAAATGCTCTCCCGTTTCCTGTGATCCCCAAATTCGTGAGCGTAGAAGCTGGCAAAAGTCCACGGAGCACATCTAGTGCCTTGGCCTTAACGGTCGCATTGTATATCCTCTTTGCGGTTTCTCTATCGCTCTCGGTCTTCAAGTTACCGTATGGTACGTCCTGGTTCGAGACCGAATCGAAAAAAAGGAAATGGTCAATCGGCTCCGATTCGACAATGAACTTTTGCATAGATGACAGATTCTTTGAGTAAAGGTCAAAAGCGTGATCGCATGCATCTAAGTATAAATCAGCATGCGAAGATAACATGATGCGCTCTTCCTTAAAGTACTTATATTGGCCATTAATTTTTTTATCTAACGGCACATAACGTGAAGACTTTTCTAGATAAGAGAGTCCAATCCTTTGGTCCTCAATCATCTTAACGGCGATGTTAGAGATACCTTCTATCGCAATATGTGCCTGCCCTAGTTCAGCAACTGAATCATCCCCATACTCTAAAAGCACTCTTCTATAGAACTCCTCGCCTCTTCTCGGATTTTTGGCAAATTCGTCTAAAAACAAACGCCTCATGGTCTTATCTGTCCTTGAATATCTCGACATCAAGGCTCCTCTGTCCACCTGCACTGGAGTGATTATCACAAAGACCGGTCTGTCTGTGTTAGAAAAGTGTGAGCTCAGATTAATCTTTTCTTCTTCCGAAAAATTTTCATAAAAAATCGGGTCAAAGGAGTTCATGTTGCGTAATTCATAATTCTCACCGATAAAAACCTTGCATTTTATAAGATAAATATCATATAAGATAAGTATGGTTCACACTATACTTATGTAAATTATGAATTTGCTTTCTAATGGAGAAATATTCCCCCAAGGATAAATAGACCTAGCTAAATAATGCAAGAACTTTGACACCGTTGCCATTATACGTACTTCAGAAAGAATCAACATGAGCGAACTCAAGCTGGAATTCGTGGGCAAAAACGTCAAGGACATGTATGGCACATCGATGGGAAAAGTGGTTGGCATAATAACAGATACTGATGGCTCAATTGAATCTGTAGGCGTAGATTGCGGGTCCGCAGGGTTAAAACAACTAGCCTATGAACAGCTGCTGGTTCAGGGAGATTATGTCATCTATATTCCTAGATGGAGATTGGACGCTCAAAAGTTATTGAGGCAGAAAAACCTTACATTACAACGGATAAAGGGATTACAGGATATCGTTGCAGAGAACGATTTAATGAAGGATGATGCTGAACTCGTTTATCTAAAGTATGAAAAGAAGCTACGAGATCTTGGAGAAAATGAAAAACATGTTAACGAGAAATTGCAAGCTAGGTTGAATGAATTAGATACAGAAAGCAAATATATCAAATCAGTGCTGTTTGATGCAAAATTACAGTTCAGAAGCAATGAAATTACAGAGGAGGCATTTCAACAAATCAGCTCGTACAGCAACGAATTGATAGAGCATATTAGTGTTGAAAAGTCTGAGATCAACAGTGTTAGGACGAGGCTCGCGCAGCAAACCCTGGAGAATATTGCTTTGACACCGATGTCGCAAAATGACCCTTCGCCTACTCCTGTTACAAAAGAAAACACAGGCGAATCACCTCAGCAGCATCTCGAGTCTACTCAAAGCGTATCGGCCTCATCACTAGACACTAGAGATCCTACAATCGCTGACGAGGATACTGGTGAGGATAAGAAAATAACAAGAACTATAATTAGTAAAGATGAGTCGGATTCAGAAACAAGAGTAAAGGCGGAATCAGAGACAAGGGTAAAAGCAAGAACAGTATCGGAATCAGAATGGCTCAACCAAGTTATACAGAACGAATAAACCATTCAGCAAGAATTTGGAAGCCGAATAAAGAAAAAGGGAAAAATATAAGAAAAAGGTTAAAGCCTATTTCCCTTGGTTTGCTGAAGTTTGCAAGAGTTCGCCTATCTCGTTATGCATCTTTAGAAAGTTTAATCCCTTCTCCGTGGTTTTGTACGTCTGGGATCCCTCCAAGTACTCTAGCAAGTTGTTTTCAATGAGTACAGAAAGGTATTCCCGCAGTTGTGCATAACTAAGGAAGGCCTTGTACATGATTTTTGTCTTTGTAGCCCCTCCGTTTGCTGCCTCTAGGATCATTGCTACTATTTCTGTTCTGCTTCTGTATTTCACAATTAAAATACACTGGATTTCTTTATTTTAATATATTGACACATTTTCCAATAACAATATTCCGGAAAGTGACTTCGTGTGGTACTCGACAAGGCTAGAAATTCTTAATTAAAGTGTAATAATTATGTAAAATCTGTATGATCACAAGTGGACGCACGCCTTTAATTCGATGAGGTCCAAATTGTCTATGGCATAGTCAATACAAACACTTTAAAAATTGTTTTTTGTTTCCTTTATTACAGATGGCTGATCAAAATCTTACAGATTTATCTAGGATATATGAAGAAAGTGAAAAAGTTAGAGTAAGTTTGCAGGGAAAAAAACTTCGTAATATAGCGAGTCATGCTTCAGAAGACCCTGAAAGGTTCTGGGCAAAGCATGCGGAACAACTAATTTGGTTCAAAAGGTGGGTAAAGGTATTAGACTCTAGTCATCCTCCGTTCTATAAATGGTTCGTCGGCGGTACCTTAAACGCATCCGTCAACTGCCTTGATAGACATGCAGATTCTGGGTTAAAAAACAAAGCTGCGATTATATGGGAAAGTGAAAATAAAGAATGCAGATCATTTACCTACTATCAACTATATCTTGCCGTTAACAAGTTAGCAAATGCCCTAAAAAACATAGGAGTCAAGAAAGGTGACTGTGTCACGATTTATCTTCCCATGGTTCCCGAACTTCCAATGGCCATGTTGGCATGCGCAAGAATCGGTGCGATACATACTGTAGTATTCTCTGGCTTCAGCGCACAGGCGATATCAGATCGAGTAATTGATTCAAATTCGAAAGTAGTAATAACCGCCGATGGAGGTTTTAGAAGAGGAAAGCTTGTTGAACTGAAAAAAGTGGTCGATCAAGCGATCATGTCTCCTAACGTTTCCTCCTTAATCGAACATGTTGTAGTCTTGAAAAGGGCTTCGAATGACGTAAAGATGAATCCAAAGGACGTCTGGTGGCACGACCTGATCGATGTTGTACGACCATATTGTGAGCCAGAAATCATAGAGAGTACTCATCCACTGTATATTCTATATACATCAGGCACAACAGGTAAACCAAAAGGTGTAGTACACAGCACCGGTGGTTATCTTACATACCTATATGCTACAGCTAAATGGGTTTTTGATTTTTCAGATAAAGACATTTTCTTTTGTACTGCAGATATCGGATGGGTGACAGGCCATAGCTACATGGTGTATGCCCCATGCATGCATGGCGTTACGCAGATAATGTATGAAGGAGCACCTGACTATCCCCAACCCGATAGATATTGGGGTATTATTGAAAAGTACGGAACTACAATTCTATACACTACCCCGACTGCGTTACGAATGTACTTTAAATTCGGAGATGCCGTTCCGAATTCTTTTGATTTATCCTCGTTGCGTCTGTTGGGTACTGTAGGTGAGCCTATCAATCCAGAGATATGGATGTGGTATTTTAAAATTATTGGGAAGGAAAACTGTCCAATAGTTGATACGTGGTGGCAAACTGAAACAGGGGGTATCATGATTAGTGAAACCACAGGAATTGAAATCGTTCCAATGAAACCTGGCTCCGCTACCTTCTCCTTGCCTGGAATAGATGCATTGGTCGTCGACCAGAGTGGAAAACCTGTGACCTCAGGCAAAAAAGGGTTTCTGACGATTAGAAAGCCGTGGCCAGGAATGCTTATGACACTTTGGGGTGATGATGAGAAATATAGGAATACCTATTGGAGAAAATTCGACAACGAGTTATACTTTACAGGTGACTATGCACTTTATGACAGCGATGGCTATATTTGGCTATTAGGCAGGTCGGATGACGTGCTTAAGGTTGCAGGACACCGCTTGGGTACCATGGAATTAGAAAGTGCCTTTGTCTCACACAGGGCAGTTGCCGAGGCTGCTGTGACTAGCAGGCCAGATGAGAAAAAAGGGGATTCAATAGTTGCTTTTTTGGTATTGCGTGCTGAATTTACCCAAGCATCTGAACAACAGTTGCGAAGTGAACTTGTCGAGCATATAAGGAAAACTGTGGGGCCAATCGCAACGCCTGAAGAAATTTATTTTGTTAACAAACTCCCAAAGACTAGGAGCGGAAAAATAATGCGAAGACTGCTAAAATCAATATCAAGCGGCTCTCAAATATTAGGCGACGTAAAGCACCATAGAAGATGGAACATCGCTAGAAGAAGTAAAGCGGGCTTTCGATGACATACATAAGGCAATTGATTGATGGAAAATGATATCTTGGCTACATTTATGAAGTACGATGGGTGTGTTTTTGTGTAGATATTAATTTACAAGTCTTATAAATCAGAAATTTCTGATCATCATCGATTCTTTAGTAATGTGATGCTTATCTAAGAATCCTGATGTAGCGGCAATTACATACTTGGCAGGCTCAGTATTTTTATACGTACAGTCAGCTATATCAAAAGTAGATTTACATGGAGGAGCATCTTTTACAATATAAACTACGTGGCCATTTTCATCGAACCAAATTAGATCAAGATTGAATTCAATATTTAAAAGCCATATGGAGTACAAATCCGGTTTGTCATAGACTAGAATCATGGCAGAATTAAACGGTAATTTTTCATGCCTAAACATGAGCCATCTTTCTTTTTGTGCACTAGACTTCGCGATCTGAACGTTAATTACGTCGTGATTTACCCTAACACTTCCCGTAGGAAAGTCTAGGTTTGCATTTTTGATTCCCGACGGAACAAAAATGAGTCCAAGCGTGCCCAGAGCAATGGCTGCTATAAGAAAAGGGATGAGTACGACTAATTTGTGAACCATGGTATAATAAAATACAATAGCTATTTGATTATTGTCATGTCTACGAACTCGTTCCATTATTCTTTATTTCGAATCTTATCAAAAGAGGTAGTTGAGATGCAGACTGTAGCATTCATGATAATATCGTATCTTACTCGCNTTTACATGCTTGAATATATCTTGTGAATATAGACTAGTGTTGTTACCGGTTTTNAAGTAATAAAAGGGAAAGGCTAACCGTTTTCTCTTGCCCGATATTCTTTTATGCCTGTCGCGAAGGAGTTTGTATGACACTTTGTAGCTTTGGTTTCCCAGACAGAATATTAGCGAGTTCTTATCCTCGGTTTTCGATCTTCTTGATCTCCTTGGAGAGTTGACGGAGATCATGCTCCAATAGCCTTCGTAATCTCCTGCTGTATATCGCAGCTGCTGGATGGATCATTACAAAATAGCTTTGCCCATTTCTTTTTGCAATTTTTCCTCTATTCTTTGTAATTGATTCTTTACCAAGAATTGAGGAGCAAGCAGTAGCCCCTAAAAGGCAGATGATTCTTGGTGCAATAAGAGAAATCTGCCTATCCAAGTACGGTCTACATGCTGCACGCTCCTCAGTTCGTGGTACCCTGTTATCGGGTGGTCTACACTTTACTATGTTAGTTATGAAAGCCTTGGATCTTTCTATTCCAGCTTTCTCTAGTCCTTTATTTAAGATACGACCTGCGAGGCCTACAAACGGCTGGCCTTTCTCGTCTTCGTGTCTTCCTGGCGCTTCCCCAATAAAGATTACCTTTGCTGATACTTGTCCTTCACCTGGGACCGCGTTCTTCCTGCTTTTTGAAAGCTCGCAAAGTGGACACTTAACAACTTCGCTTTTAATTTGTTCAAGCGAATCATTCGAAGGCTTATGACCACTCGCTTCCATTCTCTTTACGTGCTATAAGGTAATCAATATAAGAATATTTTTGTCGGTGCATATTATTGATGGAGTTCTTTATTCAGGCACATTTGTGAAATCACGTAGACAGACCATTGGCTAGCTAATTAGAAAGTTTGTGGAGTTGTACATAGGACAGGCTTAACCATGTCGAATGCCGACAAATACTTCCACTGCGTGATGCTCCTTAGGTCAATTTCTCATCTGCTTGTATTTGTGGTTGACTGTTTGTTCCCTTTGGCTCAGGAAGATGTGTGTTGTATACTTCTCGCCCAAAAACAGATTGTTACAAAATGACTTTTCGTGACGAAACACTAATTGATGTCACTCATTTTAGCAAATAGAGATAACATCTTGTTATATTTGGGTGAAGAGAATAGGAATTAATTGGACAAGTGAGATTAACAACACAAGAACTTGTATTACTTATTTGCGAAATAGAATTTAATCATAACGTGAAAAAAGCTTGGCAGTTGATATTAGAAGTTGAGTGTCTTTCGTAGTAAATGTATCCTGGCATAGCGACATCAGATCTGCAGCTAATCCTACCTAGATCGAGGTAGAAACACTAATAGAGTATGCTTCTATGATAAAGAAGTGTCTATGGGCAGTTTATACTTAGCTCATAAGAATGGGGAGAAGCAACTAGAATTAAAAACACATGAATCAAGAGGCACATATCTTCTTACGCTCAAAGGTATGAGTACAGCACCATGCAATGACTTAAGGTATCGGTTTGATAAAGAAAACAGGTCCGCAACGTCAAGGGATTCGAAATACCGTTCATGCTGCATCATGTACAGGCATAAAATAGGTAGTATTTCCCGAAAGGGGAGTCAATGGCAGGCGATTTCGACACCGTACTTGCACAGTTTCTGAGGCACCGGAATGAAAAGCACAATAGTATCACAGTTTAGACGAAACAATAAGCGAAAACACATTTCAGTACAAGAGACAGTGCCATGGAAAGTTAAGAAGAAAATATTGAGCGTAGCCAAAAGCCAACTTAGCAGCCTAAATAGGTTGTCCTAAATAATGACTAGCGAAAACCAAGAAGAAAGCCGATCTGACGCAGATACGCTTCTTACGCTGTCAAATATTCAGTATCTTGTTGAAGGATTGGATGCATTGCTACAGACAACTCTAGACGGACAAAAAAGGGCAAGAGTTATCAAGTTAAGAGACGAGCTATCAGCCTATATTAGCAATATGTTTAGCGATTAGTACTGGCCGCGCTTTCATAATAGGGAGATTCATAATAGAGTCATCCGTGCTAAATATTCTATCACAGGTAGTCGCTATTAAGTATGAAACTAACAATTATATTTAATGGCGACTTACATTTTTCACTCGGGAAAACCCAGTCCAAGTCAGAATAGCCTACCACCGTCTCTGAAGCGAATCAGATAAAATGAAGAATTTATCGTAGCTTAGTGA
>AF_2010_repII_A001DRAFT_10000157_pt1 | contig 12161 bp, 8 predicted proteins | sample AmaForreplIIA001_FD_9190 | JGI IMG/M metagenome (IMG submission 9190)
CGTGGCTCGCCTCGTCGGTACCGAGATCGCCGATCAGCTTTTCAAGTTCGGGGACGGTCGGCACCATGAACGGAACGTTGTTGCGCGTGACGCGCCAGCCCGCCTTGTCGTAGTCGCTGTGGACGCTGCCCGGGATGTGCGCGGCAGCGTAAGCCTGCGCGCCACCACCATCGATGGCGGAGCGGATATCGAGGATGACCAGGTTCTGATCGGCGCGATGCGCGTTGAGCCACTCCGCAGTGACGAGCGGTTCGGCATGGGCACCCGCTACCGACGCTGCCAACGCGGCGCTGAACAGGATCGCGGCGCCGACACGAGGCAGCGTCTTGCACGGGCTGAAGCGAATAAATGTTTTCATGACACTGGTTCGTGGGTTGAAAAACCGCCAATGACGGCGATAGATTGTCCTTGAAATAGAATATTTTTCTATATAAAGACAGACCAACGGCTAAATAAGAATATTGTTCTAAATTTCAATGGCGAGATAGGCCTATGTTCTAACTTCGGAGATCAATAGGGAATGGACGCTGTCGACCGGAAGATCCTAGCGGTTGTGCAGGAGGATGCCTCGCTCTCGGTGGCTGAGATCGGTCAGCGTGTCGGCCTGTCGTCGACGCCCTGCTGGAAGCGCCTGCAGAAGCTGGAGGCCGAGGGCGTGATCACCCGCCGGGTTGCGATCATCAATCCGGACAAGGTTGGCCTTAGCATCACGGTCTTCGTCTCGATCGAGACCGGCGACCATTCGCAGGATTGGCTGAAGAAATTTGCCGACGTGGTCGGCGCCATGCCCGAAGTGATGGAGTTCTACCGGATGGCCGGCGACGTCGATTACATGCTGCGTGTGGTCGTAACCGACATTGCGGGCTACGACGCGTTCTACAAAAAGCTGATCGCGACGGTGCCGCTGAAAAACGTCACGTCGCGATTCGCAATGGAGCGGATAAAATCGACGACGGCGTTGCCGATCGCCGAAACGCAATAGCGTCAGCCGATCAGGAGCACTTAGTGGAGCCGGACTGCGGCGGTGAGAGTCGCGGGGCCATACCCATCACGTTCCGCGGAGTTTCCATGCATCCCGTTTTCGTAAGCGCCCACAAGAAAACGCAAGCGACCCCCATCTGGTTTGTGCATTCCGGAAATCTCGATTCAGTCCAAAAGGAAATCGGCGAGCGTGGACGCGCCTTTGTCGCGACTGGCGGTTTCGAGGCGAAACCGGGCCGGCTGTTGTTGCTGCCGACTGCAGACGGAAAGCTCGCCGGCGTGCTGTTCGGGATCGAAAAGCCCGAAGGTGAAATAGATCGCTTCCGGCCCGGACAATTGTACGGCTCTTTGCCCCCGGGTACGTATCGCTTCGCCAGCTCACCGCACGACGCGCGGCTGGCGGCGCTCGCGTTTGCGCTCGCCGCCTACCAGTTCACTCGCTACCGCAAGGCTGACACTCGCAAGATCCACCTTGTCGTCCCCGACGGCGTCGATGGCGACGATCTCAGCCGCATTGTCGAAGGCGTCACGCTCTGCCGCGATCTCACCAACACGCCCTCCAACGACATGGGTCCTGCTGAACTGGAGGCGGCCAGTCGTGCCTTCGCACGACGACACGGCGCCAAAGTAAAGGTTACAAGCGGCGATGCGCTCGCGAAAAGCTTTCCGCTGGTGAACGCGGTCGGAGCCGGTTCGGCGCGAAAGCCGCGGCTGATCGACATCACCTGGGGCAAGCCCAGCGATCCGAAAATTACATTGGTCGGCAAAGGTGTCTGCTTCGACACCGGCGGGCTCGACATCAAGCCCGACAGCGGCATGCTCAACATGAAAAAGGATATGGCGGGTGCGGCAACGGCGCTGGCGCTCGCTCATATGATCATCGGCCGGCGTCTGAAGGTCAGGCTTCGCGTCATCATTCCGGCGGTGGAAAACGCGATTTCCGGCACTAGCTTCCGTCCGCGCGATGTCTACACCTCCCGCAGGGGCATTTCGGTTGAAATCGGCAACACCGATGCGGAAGGACGGCTCATTCTGGCCGACGCCCTGACGCTTGCTGACGAAGAGAAGCCGGCGATGATCGTCGACTTCGCCACGCTGACAGGGGCCGCACGCGTTGCGCTCGGGCCCGACATTCCTCCCTTCTTCACCGACGATGACGCGCTCGCCGACGCGCTTGCGCGCGCCGGCAGCACGGAAAACGATCCGGTCTGGCGCATGCCGCTGTGGCGGCCTTATCAGGCGATGCTCGATTCGAAGGTCGCCGACCTGAACAATGTCGGAGCGGGCGGCCATGGCGGCGCGATTACGGCGGCATTGTTTCTACGCCGGTTCGTCTCAGCCAAATCATGGGTGCACCTCGATATTTTCGCCTGGACGCCGGCGGAAAAACCCGGCCGCCCGGAAGGCGCCGAGTGCCAGACGGCGCGAGCCCTGTACGCGATGCTCTGCAAGCGTTACGCCTGAGCCATGGTCGCGCTCGATCCTCGCATCAATCCGTTTCGGCCCGAGATCGCCGCGAAACATCTGCAGGGTCAGGTCGAGGCAAAACGGTTTGTCGAGGGCAAACGTCACCAGGTGATCGAGCCGAACGCGGCGCTGCGACGCGCGCCCTCGCACGACGCAAGGCTCGATACGGAGGCACTGCTCGGCGAGCGCGTCATGATCTACGAAACGACAGATGAGGGCTGGGCCTGGGGTCAGCTGGAAACCGATGGTTATGTCGGCTGGCTGTCGGCCAACGCACTTGGGCCGAGCGGCCCCGCGGCCACCCACAAGGTTACGGCGCTGCGCGCGTTCGCGTTTCCGGGTCCGGACATCAAATTGCCTCCACTCGCAGCGCTTTCCATGGGTGCGCAACTGACCATCGCCCGCCAGGACGAGCGCTTTGCCGTGACGGTCTCGGGCTGGCACATCCCCGAAGTCGCTCTCGCGCCGATCAAGGCGAAGCGCTCTGACGTTGTATCAGTGGCCGAACAATTTCTCGGCAGCCCTTATCTGTGGGGCGGCAAGACTTCGCTCGGGCTCGACTGCTCGGGTCTTGTGCAGGTGTCGCTTCAGGCGACCGGCGTCCCCTGCCCGCGCGACAGTGACATGCAGGAACTGTCGCTTGGAAAACTCTCGTCGCTCGCAAGNCTGCGCCGCGGCGATCTCGTCTTCTGGAAAGACCACGTGGCGATAGCGCGCGACCCCGAGAACCTCATCCACGCGAACGCACATCACATGGCGGTGGCAATCGAGCCGGCTGCGGAAGGAATCGCGCGCATCAAGGCCATGGGCAGCGAGATCACCGCCGTCAAGCGCGTATGAACGCGGCTATTGCGCCACGGCTCCTTCGGGCGCGGTCTCGAGCTTGAACGCGGCCGCGAACAGCGCGCGCGTATACTCTGTCTTCGGCGCCTTGAACAATTCCGCCGCCGCGCCCTCTTCCACCATCTTTCCGTGGCGCATGACAAGAAGCCGGCTCGCCAACGCAGCAACGACCCGAAGATCGTGCGAGATGAACATGTAGGTGAGATCGTGCCGCTTCTGCAGATCGCGTAGCAGGTCCACCATCTGCGACTGGATCAGCATGTCGAGCGCGCTGGTCGGCTCATCCAGCACGATAAATGTCGGCTCGAGCACTAGGGCGCGCGCAACCGCGATGCGCTGGCGCTGCCCGCCGGAGAATTCGTGCGGATAGCGGTACCGGGTCTGCGGGTCGAGCCCCACGTCGGTCAGCGCGTCGACAACGCGCTTCTCCCGTTCGGCGCGCGACAGCCCGGGATGATGCACCCATAGACCTTCTTCGATGATGTCCGAGACGGACATGCGCGGCGACAGCGATCCATACGGATCCTGAAACACGATCTGCATGTTGTGCCGGAACGGCCGCATCTGCTTGAACTTCAGGCCATCGATCTCATTGCCCATGAACACGATCGGGCCCGTCGAGGAGATCAACCGCAGAATGGCAAGGCCGAGGGTCGTCTTGCCCGAACCTGATTCCCCGACAACGCCGAGCGTTTCGCCCTTGCGCAATTCGATGCTGACGCCGTCGACCGCCTTGATGTGACCGACGACCTTGCGCAGCACGCCGCGCTTGATCGGGAACCAGACCTTGAGGTCTTTGGTCTCGACCACGACGGGAGCCTCGGGGCAAGGCGGCGCCGGATCCGGTTTCGGCTCGGCGGCTAGCAGTGCCTGCGTGTAGGGATGTTCGGGCGCGGTGAACACCCGCTCCACCTCGCCCTGCTCGACGATCTTGCCGCGCTGCATGACGCAGACTCGATCGGCCAGCTTGCGGACGATGCCGAGGTCATGGGTGATGAACAGCATCGACATGCCGAGCGAGGTCTGCGTGTCCTTCAAAAGCTTGAGAATTTGCGCCTGCACCGTAACATCGAGCGCGGTGGTGGGTTCGTCGGCAATCAGCAGGTCCGGCTCGTTGGCGAGCGCCATCGCGATCATCACGCGCTGGCGTTGCCCGCCCGAGAGCTGATGCGGATAGCTGCCGAGCCGTCCGGCTGGATCGGGAATGCCCACCTGGCCGAGCAGTTCGACGATCCGCGCCCGCGCGGCCGGGCCTGTAAGCCCCTGATGCAGCATCAATATTTCCCGAATTTGCTTCTCGATCGTGTGCAGCGGGTTCAGCGAGGTCATCGGCTCCTGAAAGATGATCGCGATGTCGTTGCCGCGCACGTCGCGGATCTGATCTTCCTTCATGGTGAGCAGTTCGCGCCCCTGAAACTTGATCGAGCCCGAGGGATGATGCGCGGCGGGATAGGGCAACAGTTTCATTACCGACAGCGCGGTGATCGACTTTCCGGAACCGGACTCGCCGACAAGCGCCAGCGTCTCGCCCTTGCGGATGTCGAATGAGACGTGATCGACCGCCAGCACTTCCCGGCTGCCGTGCCCGAACGCGATCGACAGATCGCGAATAGAGAGAATCGGGTCTGTCGCCTTCATCGGAAGGTCTTTCTCGGATCGAACGCATCGCGCACCGCCTCACCGATGAAGATCAGCAGCGACAGCATGAATGCAATGCTGAAGAAACCAGTGAACCCAAGCCATGGCGCCTGCACGTTCGCCTTGCCTTGCGAAAGCAGTTCACCGAGCGAAGGCGAGCCAGGCGGCAGGCCAAAGCCGAGGAAGTCGAGCGCGGTCAACGTCATCACGGACGATGACAGGATGAACGGCAGAAACGTCATCGTCGCCACCATCGCGTTCGGCAGCAGATGGCGGAAGATGATCACCATGTTTGATACGCCGAGAGCGCGCGCGGCCTGGATATATTCGAAGTTGCGCCCGCGCAGGAATTCCGCGCGCACCAGGCCGACGAGCGAGACCCAGGAAAACAAGAGCAATATCCCAAGCAAGACGAAGAATCCCGGCACCAGCACCGAGGAAATGATGAGCAACAGATAAAGCGAGGGAATCGAAGTCCAGATTTCGATGAAGCGCTGGAACAGAAGATCGGTCCACCCGCCGAAATAACCCTGAACGGCCCCGGCGGCGACACCGATGATCGAGGAAACGATGGTAAGCGCCAGCCCGAACAATACCGATATCCGGAATCCGTAGATTAACCGCGCCACCACATCGCGGCCCCCATCGTCCGTTCCGAGCCAGTTCGTTTCGACCTCGTCGCATTTGGCAAACCCGTGGGTCGCGGCAAACTCGCAATCCTTTTTCGTTAGAAGCCATGTCGGCTTGGAGGGAAACGGCGACGGAGGCCTGCTGACCTGCGTGTTGTAGTAGAAGCGTATCGGCGGCCAGATGATGATGCCGCCTTCGTTCTTGATGAGACCCATCAGGTAGTCGTCACGATAGTCGGCCGCAGTGCCGAACAGGTTGGGATCCTGCTCCTTGGCAAAGGCCGTGTCCGGATAGGTGACGATGGCCGGGAAGAACGCACGCCCGTTCACGTAGATGAAAATGGGTTTGTCGTTGGCGATGAATTCGGCAAACAGCGAGATCACGAAAAGCGTCAGAAAGATCCACAACGCCCAGTACCCGCGCCGGTTGGCCTTGAAATTCTCCCAGCGCCGTTTGTTGAGTGGGGAAAGGGAAATTGCTTTCGTGGTCGGCGGCGCCTCCACCCCCATCGTTGAGACTGAAATTTCCGGTGGCTTGATGCCGGTGCGTGCGTCCACCTCAGACCTCCCGCGTCTCGAAGTCGATCCGCGGATCGATCCATGTGTACGTCAGGTCAGAGATCAGGTTCACGACAACGCCAATGAGCGAGAAGATGTAGAGCGTAGCGAACACCACCGGGTAGTCGCGATTGAGAACGCTCTCGAAACCGAGGAGGCCCAGCCCGTCGAGCGAGAAAATAGTTTCGATCAGCAGAGAACCCGTGAAGAACGCGTGCACGAAAGCAGACGGAAATCCGGCAATGACGATCAGCATGGCATTGCGGAAAACGTGTCCGTAGAGCACCTGGTTGCTCGTGCAGCCCTTGGCACGCGCTGTCAGAACATATTGCTTGCGAATCTCTTCCAGGAACGAGTTCTTAGTCAGCAGCGTCATCGTCGCGAACGCCGACAATGCCATCGCGATGATCGGGAGGGTCAGATGCCAGAAATAATCGAGAATTTTGTGCCACCAGGGTAATTGCGACCAATTCTCCGACACAAGGCCACGCAACGGAAACCAGTCGAAGAATGAGCCGCCGGCAAACAGGATGATCAGCAGGATTGCAAACAGAAACCCGGGAATGGCGTAGCCGACGATGATCACCGTCGAGGTCCACATATCAAAGCGTGAGCCGTCATCCATCGCCTTGCGGATGCCGAGCGGGATTGAAATGAGATACGTTAGCAAGGTCATCCAAATGCCGAGCGACATCGAGACCGGCAGCTTTTCCTTGACCAATTGCAGCACGCTGACGTCGCGGAAATAGCTCTTCCCGAAGTCGAACCGCAGGTAGTTCCACAGCATCAAGGCAAAACGCTCGGGTGCGGGCTTGTCGAAGCCGAACTGGGTCTCGAGTTTCTTGATGAATTCGGGGTCGAGTCCTTGTGCGCCACGATATTTCGATGTGGCGGCGTCAACCTGCGACGCGCCTTGCGCCAGACCCCGGTTGCCGAAATCGCCTCCGGCCGAGCCGGAAATACGCGACGTTGCGCCGGTATCCGAACCGGTGAGCTTGGCAATGACCTGCTCGACGGGACCCCCGGGGGCAAACTGCACCACGACGAATGCCACCAGCATGATGCCGAACATTGTCGGCACCATGAACAGCAGACGACGGATGATATAGGCGGCCATGTACTCCCCTCAGTACCTCACTCCCGACCGATGCGGAAATTGCAGCGTTCCTTATCCTTTTTGCCCCAGTTTGGCCGACTTATCGCGATCGTACCACCATGTCTCTGGAATTCCGCGGAAATAGCGGGGTTTGCTGGGCGGACGATCGAAAACATCCCAATAGGCGATCCAGTGCGACGCTTTGTACCAATGCGGGATCCAGTATCGACCCGCACGGATGACGCGATCAAGCGCTTTGCACGCCGCTGTTAAGTCAGCGCGGGTCTTGGCTGCAATAATAGTGTCAATAAGTGCGTCCACCGCCGGATCGGCGATACCGGCGCGATTCTGGGAGCCCTTTGTTTCAGCCGCCTGGGACGAGAAAAAAGTGCGGAGCGAGTCACCCGGGGTCGAGGAAAAACCGAACCGCTCGACCGTGATGTCGAAGTCGAACCCATCGACGCGCGCGCGGTATTGGACCGGATCGACGATGCGCAAAGTGGCGTCGATGCCCAGAACCCCGAGGTTCTTGATGTAGGGCAGATGGTGCGGCTGAAAGGTCGGCTCGTCGATCAGGAACTCGATCGTGATCGGCTTGCCGTCCGGAAGAATTCTTTTCCCGTTCTTGAGTGTGCACCCGGCATCACTCAAGAGCTGGGCGCCACGCCTCAGCCACTGCCGGTCCTGTCCCGATGCATCGGTGACCGGCGGCAGGTAAGGCTCGCCGAAAACCTCGTCGGGAACCTTTCCGCGGAACGGCTCGAGCAATGCAAGCTCGGCTGCGTCTGGCTTTCCCGTCGCCATCATTGGAGAATTCTGGAAGACAGAATGCGTGCGATCGTATGAACCATACATGATATTCTTGTTGGTATATTCGAAATCGAACGCATCGATCAGCGCTTCGCGGATGCGCCGGTCCTTGAACTTTTCGCGTCGCGTATTGATGAACCAGCCCTGCGCGCCGGAAGGCGTCTCGTCGGGCAGCACGGCGCGCTTGACGCGGCCGTCCTTGAAGGCGGGAAAATCATAACGCGTAGCCCAGAAGCGCGACGTAAACTCCTCGCGGAAGAGATAGTTTTTCGCCGTGAAGCCTTCGAAACCGACTTCACGGTCCCGATAATATTCAAAGCGCAGCACGTCGAAATTGTTCTGCCCGCGCGAAACGGGAAGATCAGCGCCCCACCAGTCTTTCACGCGCTCGTACTCGATGAAATGTCCGACCTGAAAGCGGCCGACCTTGTAACCGCCACTGCCAAGTGGGATGTCGAGAGTCGATTCGTCGAAAGGTTTCTTCGAGTAATAGGCGCGCGAAAAGATCGGCAGCCCGGCAACGAACAGCGGCACGTCGCGTGCGCGGTTTTCCGCAAAGCGCGCGATGACGGTGCGATCGTCGGTAGCCTCCGCGCCAGAGAAGTCGCGCAACTGCTGGGTAATTATCGGGTGACCCTTGTCCTTCAGCGTGAGCAGTGACCAGACGACATCGTGTGCCGTCAGCGGCGTGCCGTCATGGAATTTGGCTTCTGGGCGCAGGGTGAAGGTGTAGGTAAGCCCGTCATCGGAAACGCGGACACTGCGTGCCGCGAGGCCGTACATAGCGTCGGGCTCGTCGCCTGAACGCACCATCAACGTCGCAAACGTAAGCTCCATGCCCTGCGCGGCGTCGCCCTTGAGAATGAAGCTGTTGAGCGAATTGAAGGTCTGGAACGACTGGTTGAACTGACGGTTCGGCCCGATCTGCGAGAACACTCCGCCTTTCTGCGCTTTTGGATTGACGTAGTTGAAGTGCGGAAAATCTGCTGGGTAGCTGAGATCGCCGAACGCCGACATCCCGTGCCGGTCGGCATTCTGGGCCGAAACGGGAACGACGCGGTTGCCGATACCGGCCGCGGCCGCACCGGCCAAAAGTCCCAAAGCACGCCGGCGACTGAGAGCCATCGTTATGACCGTTGCGGTACTTTGTTAGCCTTTTCGGCGTCCCACCACCACACAGTGGGGAAAGCCGAGCGACCGTATTTCGGCATTGTCTCAGGGTGAGCAAAACGATCCCAGCGCGCGGTGCGCGCATAGGGGTAGGTCCACTGCGGCACCACGTAAAAATTCCACAACAGAACGCGATCAAGCGCCTGGGTGGCGGCGACGAGCTCGGCGCGATCCTTGCTGAAGATCACGCGCTCGATCAGTTCATCGATTGCCGGATTCTTGATGCCAACCAGATTGCGCGAGCCCGGTTGGTCTGCAGCCTGCGAACTCCAGAAACCGCGCTGCTCATTGCCGGGCGAGAGAGACTGGGCCCAGGACCCGACGACGATATCGAAATCCCACTGCCGGAGCCGGTTTTCGTATTGCGCCGCGTCGACTACGCGCACGTCTACTTTCATGCCCGTGCGCTCGAGCGACGGTTTGTAGAACAGGACGAAACGCTGTGCCGCACCATCGTCGACGAGAAACTCGCAGAAAAATTGCTCGCCGGTCTTCGCGTCGACTAGCTTGGTGTCGCGAATTTCGTATCCAGCCTGGTGAAACAAGGCCAGCGCTTCTCGCAAATTGTTGCGCACGGCCTGGGGATTGCCGCCGACAGGGTTCGTGTACGGTTTGGTGAAGAGATCGGCCGGAACCTTGTCGCGCACGCTTTCGAGAATTTCCAGTTCCTTGCCCGAGGGCACGCCGGTTGCGGCAAGCTCGGTACCTTCGAAATAGCTGCCGATCCGCCTGTACTGATCGGAAAAGAGCTGACGATTCATCTCCTCGAAATCGAAAGCGAAGTTGAAGGCGCGGCGAACGCGGGGATCCTTGAATTTGTCGCGACGAATATTGAAGGCGAAGGCCTGCATGATGCCGATGTTGCGGATGGGAAATTCCTCGCGGATGACCCGCTTTTCCCGCACGGCAGGGAAATCATACGCGGTCGCCCAGTCCTTGGCGCTGTTCTCGGTCCGCCAGTCGATCTGATCGCCCTTGAATGCCTCGAGTGCGACGGTGGAGTCGCGGAAATATTCGTAGCGCAGCGTCTGGAAATTGCGCGTGCCGATAATGACGTTGAGGTCCTTGCCCCAATAGTCGTCGAACTTTTCGTAGACCAATGTCCGGCCGGGCGCGAACTCCTTCAGGCGATATGGTCCGGAGCCGAGCGGCGGCTCGAGCGTCGTCGCCGTGATGTCACGCTTGCGGCCGGATTTGTCGGTTCCTTCCCACCAGTGCTTCGGCAACACTGGCAGTTGGCCGACAATCTGCGGCAACTCGCGGTTGCCCGGCCCGTCGAAGGTGAATTTTATCTCGCGCTCGCCGATCTTCTCGACATTCACGACGTGCCGGTAGTAGGCGCCATAAAACGGACTGTTCTTTTTCAAAGCGTCGAATGAAAAAAGAACGTCATCAGCCGTGATCGGCTTCCCGTCGTGCCAGCGTACATTGGCACGCAGGCGGTATGTAACGTTCGAATGGTCATCAGGGTAACTGACCGCCTCGGCGAGTAGTCCATATTCGGTCGACACTTCGTCCAGCGACGCCGTGGTCAGCGTCTCCGTGAAAAGCTCCGTGCCGGCAGCGATGCTGCCCTTCACGCCGGACACGACCATGTTGAAATTATCGAACGTGCCGAACGCGCTCTGGCGCACGGAGCCGCCCTGCGGCGCGTTTGAATTGACGTACTCGAAATGCTTGAATCCTTCCGGATATTTAACGTCGCCGAACAGAGACAACGCGTGGCGCCAGACCTGCGGCTGAGTTTGCGCGAACGCTGGGCGTTGCGGCAACGCTGCCCCCAGCGCACCGAAAACCGGCACGGCGAGTGTCGACGCTGTGGCGCGCAAGACGGATCGACGACTGAGCTTCATGCAAACACTCCGGCTGACCGCTTTTCGCTATGCGGTCGCTGGTAATTATGTCGCTTTTTCGGTCCCCCGCCAGCGGTGAGCCCTATTGCCGGCGTCGCCGCAACCTCAAATTTCCGTAACAATTGCGCCGCGCAAAACACAGCGGCCGGGCGAAGGCCCGGCCGTTTGAATGTTTCGAACTCCCTATTTCTTGGCTGGCTCGCCAGCGGCGGGCGGCGGAGCGCCTTCAGCTGCCTTTGGTAGCGGCAACGGGTTGTCGGCCAAGGTGTGCAGATAATCGATGACGTCGGCGCGCTGATCCGGCTTCGACAGGCCGGCAAACGTCATGGCCGTCCCGGGGATGTAGCCGCGCGGATTGGCGAGGAACTTGTTGAGCTCGTCAAATGTCCAGTTGCCGCCCTTGCTCTTCATCGCGGCCGAGAAATTGAATCCGCCACGGGCTTCGCCGCGCGGGCTGCCCACGATATTCCACAGATTTGGCCCAACGCGGTTCGGTCCGCCCTTCTCGAAGGTATGGCAGGCCTGGCATTGCTTGGCTGCAGCCTGACCTTTTTCCACCGAGGCTTTCGCAAGTAGCGTCTCGATCGGCTGCTCCGGCTCCTTCGCGGCGGCGGCGCCCTGCTCTCCGCCAGACTCCTTGACCGCGATGTCAAAGCCCGGCTTTGCCGGCTTCTGCGGCGCAAAAACGGCTCCCGCGGCGATATTGAGCGCGAGCAAAACAAGGCAGGTACCGAGAATGGCGCCGAGGATCTTGTTGAGTTCGAAGGAATTCATCGAAAGACGGCTCCCGAGGCGGGGCGTGACGGTGGGGCGATAACCGCCAGGCGCGGCGATGAGATACCGGTTTGCCTGACCTATGGCAACCCGTATAAGCGCCTGCGGCATCATCGACAACGTCATGCGGCCGGGTTTCCAATTCCAATGCCAGACGCAATCGTCCTCATTCCGGCACGCCTCGCCTCCACACGCCTGCCAGGCAAACCCCTGGCCGATCTCAACGGCGTGCCGATGATCGTGCACGTGCTTCGGCGCGCGCGCGATGCGGCAATCGGCGAAGTGGTCGTGGCCACCGACTCGGAGGCGGTCGCCGCGGCTGTGGAAAAAGCCGGCGGCCGT
>AF_2010_repII_A001DRAFT_10000158_pt1 | contig 12160 bp, 15 predicted proteins | sample AmaForreplIIA001_FD_9190 | JGI IMG/M metagenome (IMG submission 9190)
CCCGCCTCTATCTAAACGAAAAAGAAACGCGAGTGTCCGTTTTTGGCCCTTAGCGGACATCCCTAGTTGCACCGCACATGTCCGCTTCGAGGTAAAGCGGACAGTGTAACTGAGGATCAGAGTACCGCAACGGATTTCCCCATTGGGCAATTGATGCTGCCAGCATTTGCGCTGATGCTAAGGCGTGGTTCGAACCAGCGACCCGTTGGAGGCTACGATGAAATCCAACAATTGTCCTTCCGGCATTGACCGTCGCGCTTTGGTTTCAAGTTTGGCCCTGCTTCCAGCGTTGTCCGGTACGCTGTTTTCCACGCTGGCCCAAGCGCAAACTGCACCGGAAGCGGCGCTTGCGTCGTGGAACGATGGTCCTGCGAAACAGGCGATCTTTGACTTCGTGCGGGCCACGACTGCGCAAGGAAGTCCCCAATTCGTTCCGCCCGAAGATCGCATCGCCACTTTTGATCAAGACGGCACGTTGTGGGTCGAACACCCAATCTACTCGCAAGTTGTTTATTGCTTGGACCGCGTGCCCGCAGTGGTCGAGCAAGACCCGAAACTCAGGAACGTCGAACCATTCAAGACGGTGCTTTCCGGCAACCGCGAGGCAATTGCCAAGCTCTCGCTACATGATCTTGAAAAAATTCTCTTCGCCACACTGACCGGCATGTCGGTGGACAACTTCGAGGCGGAAGTAAAGAAGTGGCTGACGAGTGCAAAGGACGGGCGCTGGAAACGACCCTACACCGAACTCATCTATCAGCCGATGCTCGAAGTCATGGAGTATTTGCGCAGCAATGGCTTCAAAACCTATATCGTAACTGGCGGCGGTCAGGACTTTGTGCGGGTTTATAGCCAGCAGGTTTATGGCATACCGCCCGAGCAGGTGGTCGGTACCGCTGGCGGTACAAAGTACGGCTACCGTAAAGACGGCACGCCCTTCCTAACCAAAGAGCCGAAGCTTCTTCTCAACGATAACAACGCGGGCAAGCCCGAAGGCATTCACCTGATGATCGGTCGACGGCCGCACGCGGCGTTCGGTAACTCGACAGGCGACCGACAAATGTTGGAATACACGGGCGCTGGCGACGGTGCGCGCCTGATGATGCTGGTGCTGCACGACGATGCGAAACGCGAATACGCCTACGGGCCAGCGCAAGGGTTGCCGGATACCAAGGTCGGAACCTTTACCCAAGAGCTTTTTGATGAGGCAAAGAAAGACGGCTGGATCGTTACCAGCATGAAGGGCGACTGGAACCGCATCTTTAAATTTGAACAAAACACTTGATGTCCGCTTCTGGCCTATAGCGGACATCAGTGATCGCGCTGCAAGTGGTATGGTCATTGGCCGTTACACTCAGATCGAACAGGATTGCACTCCGTGAAAGCCGATTAATCCGCCAGAGATTTTTGGGTGACATCTCAACATATATTGCAGGCAATCGTGACCGTTCTGGCGGTCATAAATCCGGTGGTCTGCGGCTCGATTTTTTTGACGTTGACGCCAAGCCTTACGCACCAGCAAAGATGGCGGGCAGCTGTCAGAGTCGCGGTCAGCATTCTTGTCATACTCGTTGGCTCTGCGCTGATTGGGCTCAAAGTCCTGAGCGTTTTTGGCATTTCACTGGATGTCTTCCGCATCGTAGGAGGGACAATCATCGCATATATGGGCTTCGATATGCTTCGCGGTCGTCAGACGGTTGGTCAAGAGTCGCCGACGAGTGATGATCATGCCGCGCCAAACTCATTTACCCCGCTCATCATGTTCGCCGCCGGTCCTGGTACGATTACGACGGTGGTGACCATGGCAGCCGTTCACACCCCAGATGAGTTGCCAATAACTGCAATTGTCGCCGCCATCGTCGGCGCGAGCGTTACCTTAGCGGTTTTGCTTCTCGCCACAGAGATCGGGCCGCATCTTGGTCGCGGAACGCAGGCCGTGGTCACCCGTTTTATGGGGCTCATTGTAGCTTCCATGGGAATGCAATTCGTACTGGCTGGGTTGAAGGCGTTCCTGAGCTTTAATGTGATCAGTACATCCAGCTGCTTGACGGTCGCCTTAAAATTTATGATGTCCGCTTTTGGTCCAAAGCGAACATGACTTTGTGCGCGCATATGTCCGATTTTGGCCTTAGCGGACATGCTCTCGTGCCCTGCATGTGTCTGCTTCAGGGCCAAAGCGGACATTGATGGCGAAGGCCTAGGGCGGGGTATCGAAAGTTACGCGCATCGCTGGCGAAGAGCGGCGCGATATTTCGCCNGCCTTNCGTAACAAAATCCGAAAAATTGCGGTGGCAATGATATTTCGATGAAAATGGCATCCAGCGCTCGTTACTGGCCCATCAACCGTATTTCGCGCATAGTTTCGCCGCCGATATGCTCATAAGTCCAGGCCATCAAAGGCGTGGTTGAAAATAAAAAATCCGAAGGCAGCCGCCGCTACGCGGGCGGTAGATGGGACGTTTTGAGACGAATTAGTATCGTCGTTTTTTAGTACGCCCGGCAGACGAGTAGCCCGGATTGTTGTATTGACTGGGCCTGCAAAATCCTCCGATGCCGCTCACGCTTGCCTGGCATTGCTCAAAGCTGGAGAAACCGCAACTTTCGGTACCGCCAAGACCTGAATACTCGGCGCACCATGATGCGCTGGCGGGAGTTTGCGTCAGCACTGCCGGTATCATCACAAGCGCCGCAACTATCACTTTGGCTCTAAACCGCATCGCGAGCCTCCTGATGTTGATGGAGAACAACCTAATTTCCACACGCCAAGTGCGGTATTGGCCCATGGTCCAACGTCTCAAAGAAGCTCAACGCGCCGAGAGAGCTTCGTGAGCAGACTCGAGTCTCGCCCGATTTTCGTCTCGGTACTCGCGCCGATAGCCGCGTGACTCGATCCGATTAAGAGCTTGCGCGCGGCGTTGAGGCTTCTCGGTCGCGCTTCGGTCTGCGCGTCGTCTCGATCCGCGAGCAGAACGACGAGCGCAAGGCGGCGTACGCGCTTTTCGGCAACTAGCGGGACTGCACAGCCGCTTCACTGGCATTGCTCGGTCCTATTTTTTGGCGATGCACTAACGCGACGCATTGGACCACGGGCCAACATCAAAAGTTTTGGATGGTCCCCTTGGCCCGTAACGTTCCTTCCCCCGTCGCGGGCCTTTTTCTAGGACGCGACCCTCAAATGTTTTTTTTGAAAAAGTTTTTGGGTTTTGTCTGATCACGGCGAATTGGACCACGCGCCAACATCAAAAGTTTTTCGGACTCTTTAGAGTATTTGTTCTTCGTTGGATGGTCCCCCTTGGCCCGTAACGTTCCTTCCCCGTCGCGGGCCTTTTTCTAGGACGCGACCCTCAAATGGTTTTTTTTGAAAAAGTTTTTGGTTTTTTGTCTGATCACGGCGAGAGGTCATTTGAAGTCCTGTTCCTGATAGCATTGGTGGCAATAATTAACGTCTTGGCCTGGCGGTTCTTTCATCATCTGCGCGACTAGGTAAATTCTACTTNAAATGTGGCGCGCTCGACCACCTCTACGGCGCTNGTGTCGATTGTGGCGACGACGATNCGCCAGAGACAAAATATTGACAAACGCAATCAAAGGGACGCGGCATCATCTATCTCTTAGTCATGTAACCGGTGGCGCAGGGGAGGCGGCAACTACCGCGCCAATCATGAATTGCACCCGAAACGGCGTGCAGAATTTTTTAGGCGATGCGGTAAGACCGTCCGCCATTTTGATCTATCGCAAAACGCCTGTGCCGGACGCGCATAGGGTTCAGACAGCGCGGGCTTCTCCTCTCCAATGCCAAGCCTGCGCCTTCACTGGCTCCGGGTGACGACGGCAAGCGTCGCCCGGAGCATTTTCGTCGTGGGCAAAGTGAGAACGCCGCGCCGTAGGTCCCAGTTACGGCGCGGCGCGGGGACGCGACCTAGAGCCTGTGATGATCTCAAGGTCGCGGTTATGAAAAGCTAGTGCGCGCCAACGTGGCCGGAAACAACACCTCGGCACCATTGCGGCGACATGGCTAATAGGTTGTGAAGCTACGCGGGTGGTCGATATCGCTGAACCTCGTGAGCTTGCGGCTGCGATCTCCTGCAAAGCTCGCATCGCCTCGATGATCTCACTAGCTTGTTCAGCTTTTTGAGATGACCAACAATTCAAAGCTCGATAGGAGTCACCCGATATGGCTGAGCAAGTGCTTCACCCGGCTGCGTCCCCGCGACATCCCCCGTCGTTCATTACGGCTCCCGGCTTCCCACGCAGACACTGCCACGAAGGAACTAGACAGGTTGATCCGTTTACACGGCAGCAACAATTGACGAACACAAAAACAGAAATTTTCTAATTTAGAATTTTTGGGCACAGACGTTGCGGGACAAAGAGCCCAGTAAAGGCCCCCGGGAAGATTTCGGATAAGGAGAAATCTTCCCGGGAGAAAACGACGGACGGTCAGTACTGCCCGACAAGTTGAAGCGCTTGAGAAAAATCCTTGCTGTTAAGCGCAAGCATCAGTAGCGCCAGGCAGATCGCCACGAGGAGGGCTACTCCCCAGAAGCCTGGTCTTTCGTTCGTTTGTGCAGTGGTTTTACGGTGATAAACGGAAGTAAACATTGGTAACCCCCGTGTGGGTTGTTACCCCTGCAACCTTAAGGCTAGAAAAATTACCCAGTGTGACGGGGCTCACATAGCATCGGCTTTTTATTTGTAGATTTTTGCACTGTCACGTCGGGGCACAATGTAATTAATTTGACGTACCCGGGGGTCCTGCGCGGGTCGCGCCGTATGCACCGGACCCATTTTCCGAAGCATGCTTCCTGACTCAGAATTGCCCGCTGGTGCGCTCGCCCGGAGTTGGGGCAGGACATCCCATGTGCTTCTCAATGGGGGAATAGAATGGGAGGAAATAACCAGAGGTTCTGCTGTTACAGTGGCTTGATCTGTTGGGGGCCTCAGTCTGGCACGCGTACTGATTGGCATCGTTGTGAGACTAACGCTGGCTGCCATTGATGGCGGGACGCACAGCGAGGCGCTTACGCCTAATGACTGATATTCTGAAAGTTGAAAAGATTAACGTGATGTGGGGCACTACATCGTCAAAGATGATGTCCTGACCATGACCGATAAAGACGGCAAGCCCGTAGTCGATCTCCAGGGCAAAACATATTCGCAAAGACTCGACGGAGAAAATCCGCGTATCATCGCTGCACGCATGACCAAGAAAATCCGACTTGAGTTGCGGGGTAAGTCCGGAAAAGTGGCGGGNTAATCGCCCCCTGGTGTACCCCAAGATCGGGGTTGCCTGATGTCGCGAGATTTAACGAAAGACCACGGCACGATTATATTCTTGCGAGTCCGAGCCTCGTAAGCGCTGATCCGCCGGGACAAATCGAGTTTGAGGCGTTGGGCAGGTAGCTCAATGAAGAGCGTCGATAGAAGAGCGAGTAAAAGGGTAAACGCTGTTGAGAATAGCAATGCAATCCAGAAATTGGTGGCTATCATCGCGCTGAGCTGCTGAATTGGAAAAGCATAAATGTAGATCCCGTACGAAAGATCTAATGGCAGTCGCAATGATGGCGGAAGCCTTATGGCTCCAATCAAAATAAATGATGCGGCCACAAGCAGATACCAAGCCAAAACGTCCTTACCTAAAATGATAAAAAAACACGAGAGCACAACAACTATGGCAACGCCAACACGAAGACTCTTGAGCAGCTGAACTGTTGCGATTAAGCAGCCGGCCAGAAACATCACCCCGAATTGAAACCAAAAATCGTTGAATGCTGAGAAGCCTATTAGGGAAATACCGCAGACTAAAATAACGAGCGGAACGTTCAGTTTAAAACGAAAGGCCGCCAAACAGATTGCGAGCAAGACATACATCTTCACTTCATAGCCGAGTGTCCAGAGTGAGCCGTTAAGAAAATCGGGATAAGCATTGCCGGTGAAGACCCCTCCTGCAACTCCTCCCTTGTAGCCAAAAAAGAGGGTTATATTTTTGCCAATGAACGACAGCAGCTGATAATTGAAATACGACTTCATATCCGGAACGACAAACGCTCCTAACGCAACTGTAAATAGAACGCAAACCACGAGTCCCGGATAAATTCGAAGGCCCCGGCTTACGAGAAACGTGAGCATTGATTTGTGGCGAGCTACGCTAAGCGCATTGAGATAACCGCTAATTGCAAAAAAAATGAGAACGCCAAATCCGCCAAAACTATGCCCAAGCACTTTTACCATGGGCTCAGGAAGCCCCATCAGCGCATGCTGATGCGACCACACAACAAGACTTGCGGCAAAGAGACGGACGAAGTCGAACGCGTTTGTGTGTTGGCGCAATCTGACCCCCGATTGGGGGATATAGCAGATTGATCTGGTCGAGTGCGATATTCGCGGCCCACTTTTTCATTTTTGCGTCCGCAGCCTTGGCAACCTGCGGCTCTTTTTTATTGCCCCGGCAGCACTCGCGCTATTAACGATACGTACTTATTGATTCATACTAATTGCAGCACATGAAGGTGGTTGTTGCCATTTTGCTGATAGCCGCCATGCTCGTGTCCGCGCAGGCTCAAAATCGGAGCGCGGGGAGCGTGAGCAAGGGTGACGGGGTTCCCAATTGGGATGTAACGGCGATTTGAAGCGCGACGTAATAAGAACATTCGTAGACAAGGGTCCACTCGGGGCCAAGATGGTAATAACGGTTTCCCACGGGCGCGAGCGTCAGCGACAAAAAATGAAAACCAATCTTCTGAGCACCGGTCGCTGGGCCGACCACGGCCCACGTCGCTACCAGGAGCAGGAAAAGCGGATAAATGCGAACGACGCGGTGTGAAAGAAAGCGCCACGGCTCCGTCCGTGGCAGGATGCCTGCCATAAGCATCCCTGATATTGCGAAGAACACCGCTACGCCAAGAACACCGAAACGTTCATCGAACGGCCAAGCACGAGCTCCAGCAAACCAGCCGTGCGCATGGAACAGCACAACGGCGAGCGCCGACAGGCCTCTAAGACCTTGAGCAGGAAAGCTGCGCGCGATGTGGAAACGGCAGAAAATTCCGCTCGAACATCAACAGTAGCCAAGGTCAGCCGCTAACCGCCGAGCGCCACAGATGTGTCGATCCTAGCACCGTCGCTCAGCAGATTGAATGGACTGGCAAGATGACCGATTTCAAATCGACGGATGTTGCGCCAACGCAATGATGCTCGGCCTACCGTGTCCATTGCAAGGCGGGACTTTACGGCAAACGTTTACCGCTACAAATGGATGGTCACAAAATCTTAATCGGGCGTTAATAGATTCAGGTCTACGGCGTCTCAACGTTGTCGTCACCAACTTTGGCATCGGAACAAAGATGACCCGCCGTCAGAAGACCATCGCTCGCGACTTTCCGTTTGTCGTAAAAACACCCGTACCGCCCAGCGGCCTTGGGAAACGACTCAACGCGATGCATGCCTTTCACCACGACCGCGGCATTCAGCTCGCCGTCCTCCCGCATCAGCATGATACCGGAGGCAATTACTTGCTGTGGTGTTTCGCCAGTCCTCCAATAGCGGAGGAATTCGCAGCGGAATTTTCCGCGCCTTCCTTGGACAATCACTTACCGTTTGTCTCAGGTNTATCGCCGACGATGTGAAGCNCACATGCCCTTTTGCACTGCACATGCTTATGACCCAAAGCGGACGCCAGCGAATAGAAAGTGAGTGGAGGGCATANTCCCTTAAAGCATGCTCCGGCTGCTTCGTATTTGCTTAGGCGTGGATGAATATNCGACTGATTGCGACAAGCACGATGAGCAGCACTATGCCAAGGCCGAGGCTCCAAGCGATCAGCTTTTTCTCGATTGGCAGAAGCGGNTCGGCGTGCATCTTGCGCATTTCGTCGGCGAGCTTCGGTTGCTGTTGTTGCTGCATTGTATCCCCCTGTTAGCTCACGAGCGGCGGCTTCACGCCGGCGAAGAATAGAAGCGAGATCGCCAACCCCACCCAGATGACGAAGCCGAAGAGCGACAACACATAGACGGCGGCCAATCGCCCGATGCCTTCCTCCCACAGTTTGCGAAAGTTGCTCATGACTCCGATGGTGAAGAAGGTCAGCACAAAGAAAATGCCGCGGAAGGTATTGGCTTCGCCCATCGCCGATTTCACTTTGGCGACTATCGGCGGTGAGGCCGAGAGCGCCACCAGCAGGATAATGATAAATGTGAGTACATATCCGATGACGAATTTCGGGAATCGGTCCCAAATCTCGCGGGCGTGCGCAGTGTCGCCTGGGCGCACGTCAATGTGTCTGGTCCAAATCCAGGCCAGAACGAAAGCCCAAACGCCAATGAAAATGTCGATGAATACTTTCACCGTGGCGGCCGTGCCAAGTATCCAGCCAGGCTGATACTTGACGCCCTGCTCAGCGTTAGTGGCGAGAATGAGCGCTTCTGTGATGCTGCCGCTCGCCACCGCCGCGCCGTCTGTCTTGACCGAGAGGGCCATCCAAGCACCCGCTGCTAACGGCTGGCCGCTGAGGAAATGGTTGGCCAAGGCCGGCAGGATAAGCAGCTCGATCACGGCAAAGATCACTACCAGTGAGGCGACCATGACGGCGACTGTCGGCCGCGCGCGAATAGCGCCGCCGGTTGCGATCGCCGCCGAAACGCCGCAGACCGAAATGCCCGAGGCCAGTGGTGCCGCCCATTCGCGGCTGAAGCCGAACCAGACGCGTGCAACGTAATAGACCACCGCCCAGAAGATCAAATAGGCGACGATGATTGAGGCGAGCCCAAGGAACATCAATGAAGTTGCTAGGCCGAGCTTCTCAGCGGATACGATACCGAGGAAGCCGCCGAGAATGACGATAGCGATCTTGACATAGAGTTCGGGCCGGACAGCCTCCCTCATCCACTCAGCTAGGTCGGGGAGGAAATTGCCGACAATCAATCCGACAACGAGCGCGACGACGAAACCGCCCTCATTTGTCAACCGCAGCGACCAAGTTATGCCGGCCTTTTGCATCGCCTCAGGCGTATTGAGCGCCATATGGGCCCAGCTGCCGAAGATCCAGCAGCTATAGGCGATCAGGAGCACCACAGTGAATTTCGGGATGAAGCGCAGCACGTCTGCTCCCATGGCCGCGGCGCCCGCCGTCATCAGGACTAGTAAGCCGACATAGGTGGCGATGAGTGAGCCAACTCCGCCTAACCCTGCATAAGCTTTCGAAACCGGCGCTAGCGCCGTGCTGAGATCTGTCCACACGCTCGTCGTTACGACCCAGCCGAGAAGATCCAAGTTTACGACCTGACCCAGCGCAAGCACGAAAATCAGCAGACCGATGACGAGCGATAACCAGTCCTCGCTCAGCCCTTTTTCACTGGCGTTCATTGGATCTCCCCCTTGGTTGACGCTGTACTGCCGTGAGCAGACGCGCGGCTGCTCCGCATACCGTGTCTTTTGCTTGGAATTCGCACCGCTGCTAAGCAGGCATTTCCACCCGATTATCCTTCAGCAAGGCGCGGCGCTTCGCAATAGCCTATTGATTGTGCAACGCAACGGACCAAAACCATTGCGTATCGATTACCCAACGCGCCAACCGGATCAGACAGGGATGGTTTACAGTAGATTTCCTCCCCCGAGAAACCCTTTGGCTGACAAGGCCTCCACCGGTCCTCTTGGCAGCCTTACTTTTTTGTCCGCGAAGATTCCATTTCGCGAATGTCCGCTATTGGCCCAAAGCGGACATCGGGTACTGCACTGCACATGTCTGCTTTCGGGGGCAAAGCGGACACGCCGTTTTGCACTGCACATGTCTGCTTTTGATTTCAAATTACTTCGCGGATGCTACCACGCCGAGCTGGATGAGCATTCCAAGCTAATCACGGCAGACCCACTCTTCCGCGATTTTTCCGTCGCGAATGCGGAACATTGTAAGCGAAGACCAAGTGACTACCTTGCCTTCTGCTACCGCATGGCCGCCAAGTCGGCTCGTCCAGTTCCCGCCCCGGTGCACTACCCGATGCGATAGGTGACACACGACAAGATCGTTCTCGGCAACGAGGTCATGAATTGTTGTCTTGACCTCGCTGTACGGTCCAACGACCCGATTGAAGGCCTGCCTAAATGCCTCGCGCCCCCTAATGGTCGCGGAAACCTCTGGTCGATGGACAACGCAATCTTCCGTCCACAATTCCTCAATCAGCTTGTCGCTTCTTTGGTCCACCATTTCAGAGAAGTAGCGTCGAGCAATGGCTTGTTCGCTGCAATGTCCATGGTAGCCGTCCTTTTGTTGGCCCGACGATAATTAGAAATACGAACCGCCGCGATACTCATTTGTCCGCTATTGGGAGTAAAATGGGCATGCATCATGTGCAACATTCCCATACGTCGCATTTGATGTTGCTTCCGGGGGGTAAAGCGGACATGGCATCGCAGTTGGACCGGAGATCAACTTTTCACGAAAATTCACTTGCTCAAACCAGCGCAATGGCCCTTCGCAAACTGTGTGGAAATTTCCATCATATGATCTTCGCCTTGCTCGGCACAGTCAGACGACCGTATAGCAGGGTACTTTGGTTATTCGACTACCTCTCATCCGGCACAAGCAGACGCTATAAATCGATCCATTACGTACGACACACGGAGCTTTTGGTCCTCGGTGACAGTTCCGATGGTTTCACATGCTGTCTTTAGTTATGGGGGTATCACTACTAATTTTGCTCACCGCTTTGACGGCGAGATACACAATCCGTGGTTGATCACTATGACGGCGTAGGGGCCTTCGTCTTCTTTATCGTCGTAGGTCTTCCGATGATTATCGTAGGATTGGCATTGATAGCTCGCTACGCCATGAGCGGTACTTGAGGTGCCGGTTTAGATTGTCCGCTTTTGTCCCTTAGCGGACATTTCACTTGCAGGAGAAGCCCATGAATTTTGATTGGGTAGCAAAAAGGATTTGGAAGAAAAGTCTTCCGCTATTTGCGGGCATCATATTCTTGGCTTCTGCTACTTTTACTTTATCCGCAACTGCTCAGGAGCCGACCATGCCTCTTAAAGAACAAATAATTGGCACTTGGGATCTTGTTGCGAACTACGCAGAGCGGCAGGACGGATCCCGGCTGGATGCTTTTGGCCCCAGCCCTTCCGGACGTTACATCCTCGATGCAGGTGGACGCTTCTCCTACATGATTTATGGTTCGGGACGTCCAAAATTCGCATCAAATAATCGTCGTGAGGGTAGCCCTGAAGAAAACAAAACGGCTGTCCAAGGAATGATCGCCTTTTTCGGAACCTATATCGTGGACGAAGCAACTCACACAGTTACCTGGCATGTCGAGCGGTGTCCGAACGGAGGGATCAGACCGAAGAACCACTGTGACGCTGAATGGGAATGATCTGTCGTATACCGCTGATCCTATTCCATCAGCGGCGGGGCCATACATTCCTCACGTGACGTGGAAAAGATCTCGGTAAGAATGTCATAGCCGCTTTCGCCGTAGTGCTAGTGACGCTTGTCGCTATCGGGGCGACGCGGCTGGCGACGAAGTGAAGCGGATGTAAACAATAGCACAACCTATCGCAGGTGTTGCCCGGCCATCATAATGACCAAGGCGATAAAAACGCCGCGTAGCTCTCGGTTCATAGCCCCGCTTGCCCCTTGGACCCGGCACACAAAGGATAGCGCGCGTTCGACTTTTGCGCCGATGCGGCAAAGTGCCCACGCGACATTGCATGGTCCGCAATGAAAGTGCTCCGGGCGACGCTTGCCATCGTCACCCGGAGCCCCAGGCGCGGAGGTTCCCAGCGCCTGACGCAGGCCAACCAAAGGGAGGGAAGGGCCCGCGCTGTCTGAACTCTACGCGCGTCCGGCAATGAGCGTTTGCGATAGATCAAAACGGCGGGCCGTTCCCCTTTACTTGCGTATCGGGGTCAGTTGGCTTGCGAGCTTTTGCCAGCGGCCATCGCGGCGGATCCAGATATCCAGCGCGCGAAACTCTCCGCGCTCGGCACGACCACCATAGCGACCCTTGATTGTCAGTCGAGCCGTATAAACCGCAATGTTCCCGTCCAGGTAGACGTGAATGACTTCCTCCTCGGGCGCGTGAGCAAGCGAATCGAAGGAAGTCCGACTCTCGCGCAGGTTTGCGAGTCGCGCGGCTCGCGACACCCGCTCGCCTCGCGGATTGAT
>AF_2010_repII_A001DRAFT_10000159_pt1 | contig 12159 bp, 10 predicted proteins | sample AmaForreplIIA001_FD_9190 | JGI IMG/M metagenome (IMG submission 9190)
ATTTCGCAAATCTGGCATCGTTTCTGTCCGTTTGCATATCGCCCCGATCCAACAGGCTTTTGAGCCTTGTGGCGTATGCATATACCTTTGCAAGTCAATTGATCTTTACCCAAATTATGTAAACCTTATCGTATTTAAATGTGAGCTTTAACATTTAATGATTCAAAATTGCAATTTTCTAATCAAGCATTTGCAGAATTAAAAGAAAGGAGGGAGAAAAGGGCCTATGTCCGTAATATCTATTTGACAGATACACTATTCGCCTGGAATGCCTCGTTCATCGTCAGGTACTCTTCTATTTTCATTTTGACGTCATCAGGCTCTGTGTCTTCCATTCCTGCAAAACCGGCTTTAAATGCAATCTTATTCCCAGAAATATTTGTGTCTGCAATTTCCATATCTGCGTAAACATTCGCCAGTTCGTTCACCCAATCTTCAGCTTCCTGTCTGTCGACGCCGGAAGTATCTATGGTTACATTGAGCATCTTGGTCATACAAAATCACCTAAATCAGCAACATTCTGGAGATTAATAAAGTTGACGAACCTAACGGCATGTTCAAGCCAGGTGAATTTAAACCATACTGGAGGAGTTCCTTTTGAAATTTAGTCGCTTGTTCATCTGTCATAGGATCTCCACAGTTCTTATGGGTGGGCACAACTCGCATTCCCGCTAACTTGAACTCAACTTCATAAAAATGAATTTTAGCGCAATTGCACATCCTTTGATTCTGTAATAAGTTGGAATTTGCTCATAAATAATTGTATCCGAGACCTTTACTAGATCGGTGAAATCAGAAAGCAATTGTCCTAGTTGTACCGCTTGTAAATAGTAAAACTACGGCTGTATCATTAACGTCGGATGTAGGCATTTTTACAAAGTGTACCATTTCGTCTGACGTGATGCTAAGGGCAATCAAGCAAAAAATATGTGTATGACCACCGAAGAAAATCAGATACACGTACTATTCGATATAGCTGCTGGGGATGTCGGACCAGTTAAGCTATGGAGCGATGAACATCTAAAAAAGTATCCTAATCATAGACACTTCAGAATGAGTGGTATTGCGGCTGACCACCTAGCTCTCTTGAATGGTGAATCATGGCTTCTATGATTGGTAACTGTTTATTTTATAATTCCAAGGACATCCTCCTTCTATTAGAATACTATCCCCACTCTCACATCCCTCACTCTCACGTGTTTTTCAGTGGATGAGAGAGAGGTGCCATACCCATTATCATCTGTGCAATTCATATCGGGAAAAACGCATGTTCCTAGAAAATCAATGTAGGTGAGCTAATAACGTGCTTCTAAACAATCATTCATAATATTTATTGGTATCGCAGATATTATTTATGCATATTCAGCATGATGTGAACCAACTAGAAACTGAACGGGAAGAGGCAATCAGTCATGGAAATGCGTTTCTTGTTCTCGGAATTGCTCTTCTGCTAGGTTTTCTAGTGCAATATCTTTCAGGTAAAAAAAATTATCGATAAAACGATAAAATTCTTTTCTGCAAAGAAACGTTAGCGGTTTTCATATGACGAAATGAACACTTTTTGATCCGATATTAGTAATAGAGCCAAAACTACAAACACATATATCAAATGAGGGAGCTAATAATTGTGTTATACAATGTCAGAAACACTTCAGAATTCTCGCAGTTCGAAGTTGCTAACTTGCTCAGTGATATCTTCTCTCCTTTTGTTGGCATCTGTTTCTGTAGCATACACTGGGCTAGTGAAGGTTGCCTACGGAGCTACCTATTATTATTTGGGGAACGGTGTTCAGCCAAATACTTATTACACATATAGAATTCAAGAGCACGATACGGCGCAAGGCCAGCCGTTCCTGATGACTGTTTACTTTAAGAATTTTAATAGTACTGGCAACTATTGGGTCGCTCCTACTACTGTTGTATTCCAAGGTCAAGTATTAAATGGGACTCTTCATCTGAGCGGTCTTGACCTTACACCATTAGGTTCTTCGAAGATTCCCCCTCAAATGAGAGATTACATATCTGGCTATAAAAGTAGCCTTGCATGGTTATCTGCATTTGTTCCAAAACCAGGGTTATCATTATCAGCCCCATATTGGGGAAAAATAGCAGCTATTGGAGGCTCACCGATAGCACCAGCTGGGCCGGCAACTGTGACAGTTCCTGCAGGTACATTCCCCACTACACTAGTTACGTGGCACTATGGAGTAGATAATAACATCTGGGTTACTCCTTCTATGCCGTATCCAATCAAGGCACAGACATTTGCTGCGACTACTGGTGGAAATCCTCCAACCCAATTTGCTTTTGATTTGCAAGCTACTGGTCAAGGTCAACCACCAACACCCAAAAGCCAGATAATTGCTCCTAAGCCCCCAATAACAATACAAACCGCAAGGGGAACATATTTCATAGAGTTAGTAGCCTGGCAACCTCTTACCATACCTGCGGGCAAACCTACTCAATTTGGCATATTGTTTAAAGACAGTCAACAAAATGTTCTCAATGACGTCAGTTACAGTGTCAAAGCAACACAAAGTAATCAGACCGTTTATGATGTTCATGATCAACATGCTGCTGATGGAACTGGAGTACAGACAATAACTTTCCCAAAGGCTGGTCCCATTAACATGGTCGTCTCGGTAGATGCAGTAGCTGGTACTCCTAGTGGGGAGTTCGTTGAGAGCTCCACCTTCAACTTGGTAGCTGCACCTGCATCTGGCAAATAGGGTATAATAATGCCCCATTTACTTTCCATTCGAGTTCTCCGAGTGGTGTAAGAGCAGAATGTACTTTTACGTAGACTATGTATAAGTCCCAGCCCCTTTAGTCGTTTGATATTGGTTCTCCATCAACCAGTCTAAGAATTTTATAACATTACCATCTATTTTGCACCAAATGTGAATAGATCCTGGTAATATCTCGATTCTGCCCTTCTCACTTGTTACTCGCAGTCCTTCCTTTCCTTCGTACGCATAGGCGTCCTGTACTTCGATGTTGCTACCCAGAAACTTTGAGGCGCTGGCTCTAATTGTCTCCTTTGATATGTGGAATTTCTTTCCAAATTTGTCTATTACAACGCTAATGTTTTCACAGCCGTATGAGTCTATGTCTTTGAGCTTGCTTGGAATTGGGAAGTGCAATTGAAGGATTAGATTGTGTCTTGAACCAGTGAATGCTACGAGTTCTGTTATTTTGTGGTACAATAAATTGGAGTTGGATTTCTTCGAAATCGCGATAAACGTAGCCCGGTTTTCTCTAATATTTGAAAGGAGTTCTTCATAAATAGTAGAGAAGCGAACCATAATGCAACGTAGTCCGAATTGATTTCTCGAGTATTAAACCTATTTGGTTTGTTGTTCTTAGATTCATTTTTTTAGCCCAAATCGTATTGAATAGTGAATGGTAACACGAGGCGACGATAGTGAACGCGAAAGCGTGGCAGCGTATCAGGACACTTGTGCGCAGTTCATAGATGAAATGACAGAGGACTACAAAGCCTGGGTTGACAGATATCAACTAAGCAAGGACAAATCTGATTCTAGAAAGGAGACAATAGACGATGTTGCGCACACATCACAGGAGTGGATTTACAATCACGGGAACACCATAAAGAAGATTGACCTCATAATGAATGATGGGATCAACAAGATGGCTGAGAGTACCGCTGGCTATCCGTTTTTCTTCGAGGTCACCATAAATCAAATGCGAAGATACACTATCCACGAAATAGGACACGTGAGAGCAAGGGTGAAAGCAACTCCTCGGGAAGGAATGCTAGTCAGGTTATCAAATTACCAGAAAAATGAGCTTCTACTTATCAACTCGTCGACTGATGTGTCCTTCCAATTCAGCGAGGCAAGCCTAATGGCAGCCGACGTCTTAGATGACTATATAGTAATTGATGCGAGCCGTTGTCAGAAAAATGATCTCATTTCCGTAACAATTACTGTAGAAGAAACATATAACAACTATGCAAATGAAAAGAGGGGATACTCTACATTAATACTCATTGCAAAATGATTTTGAAATGCATCTATTAAATTTATTGTGCTTCAGCAATAGTCAAATGCTATTATGCTTATTCCAGTTTGTTCTCTGAATTCATCTGAGTATGACTTTCAGACATACCCGATGTCACATGAGATCATTATATATATAATATCCCTTTATTCTTGTTTCAATTGCTGCGACGGTCGTCCAGTTTGGTCTAGGACATCAGATTGCCAATCTGGTAACCCGGGTTCAAATCCCGGCTGTCGCATGTGCATTTTTTTGGAGCTTTCGTGTCGTGCCAGTACGAGGTTAAAGTTAGCAACCTGTGTGATAGTAAAATTAACTTTTTCTCCCTTAAATAAACTAAATCAAACAATACACGAATTCTAATTGGGTTAGAAACAAAGATGTAGCTGCTTTTTTACCTTACAAAGATGCCAGTCTGAGGTAGAGTGACAAAATATTTGTCGCTGATGAAACTCGACTATGCAATGCAATGCGAAATTACTTGATTTGCGTTGCGCTGCTGAATATCCAATTTTTAGGCCTCGTCATCCACAGGATTTATTTCATTTTTCATCGTTAAATGCTCTTGCCAAGACTCAAAAAAATTTGCTGTGTGCAAATACCAACGAGGAATTTTAATTCGTTGACGATTTAATCAAATGATTATTCCGAGCAATGTTGTGAAATCTTGTATTTTCAATTTTTTCAATAGGATTCTCTTGAAGTAACAATTTGCATGAACTTCAGTATCCTTTTGCTAGCTGCTGTGAAACAAACACCAAGTTCCATGCCTTAGCAGCATTCGTATTAAATTCTGCAATGGCGTCGATTGTTTTATTATAAATTTTCAAATTTTCTCTCGCCGCTTCAAGAGCATTTATAGTAAGCTGATTATTAATATTCACAGCCCTAATCGCATTTCTGGTAATTTCCCTAGTTTGCTTCGCAAACTGTTCAGTAAATTGATATTTAGGATATGTTTCATTCCAAGCCCTAGAGCTGGTCTCTGCCAACTGCTTCTGTGTATAAAACGTTGTTGAGATCACATTCTTCATTGACTGTATGTAATCAAGTTGGAAATTGGATATTGACTGGGAATATTGGGGCTGAATTTTCGCTGCTTCATCTACTATTCTAATTAAATTTTCTTTTGCCGATGTATACAAATTCACATTATCCTTGGTATTCACAAATTCGTCGGCTCCCCCGCCGCCGTTTGGCACATTTCTACGTTCATCGATCATACTCGGTAATCTGATCCTCCTCTATATATGTGTTGGTAACATGCGGTAATGACTACCATCTAGATCCATTTTACCCTCTTTTCAGCCGTATCTGTATTCAATTCCTTTCTCTCCTCGCGGGTGTTTCCACCCAGTCTCTAAGGCGCAACTACCACACTCTATACAACCTTCATGTTGGAGCATTACCTTTTCCTGTTCAATAGTATAGCATTTCGTAGGACAAATGTTAACCATTTTTTTCATGAAATCAGTGGTTGGATCCTCAACTTTAATATGAGAAAAAATATCATCGTTATACTTTAGTTTAGCAATCCGCTCTGCGATCGTGGGGATAGTGCAGCTATATGTAGATCTAATAGATTTTCCGAATCTTTCGGCTAACTCTGTAGGAACTTGTACGTATGTTTCAGTAGTCTCGATCATTGGCAATAACCGATCATAGCCAAGTATGTTTGCAAAGCCAACGGCGAGACCACGAAATAACCCACTTGACATGAGCTTGAAGATTATGCCATACCGAGCTTTGATTAAATCTTTTGGAACATCCTTGGCTGCATCCATAAAAAGCTTTAAGTACTCTTTGTCGATCTCCATCATGTCGCGAGTGTAAGGACTATCTTCTATTGATTTTGTGTAAAACTCACCAAGATACTCCTCATCAAAATTATTTCTCTCAATTGATCTCGAGACACAATTCGCGGCCCTTACCGCATCATCAATGCCAACGTTCAGCCCNTCGATCTTCGGACCAACAAAAATACCTCTACCTGCCGCATCACCAACAAAAAGGATATTTTTACTGTAGGGTCTCTTCATTCTGCAGCGCTTTCCATCGGGAACCAGCTTTGCGCTGTACTCTAATTCCACGTAATCGCTCACAAAAATTGTCTTATACCTATCAGATAACTCATTACGGATCCAATCCAATCTAGCTTTAATCTCATCATCAGATTTATACCTGCCACCTTCTCTGAGCCTAACTCTGCCAGCTCTCGAATAGTATTCATTCCTAAGCTCATTCCAACTTTTTGTTAATTTACTAATTGCAAATCGGGCCTTTAGCTGGTCCTCTTTCGATAACTGGTCGTTGAGAATACCTAGTGTAGGAACTTCATCCCTCACAAATTCGCTNATGAATGGGTTCCTCAGCAAACTATTCACAAGAGTAAATGGTTCCACAGTAGAATCAAGAAGTGAATCGTAGTGGTAGACGGCTCCCAGAGAAATTGTGTCCCTGTTAGTGTAGAGAAATCCGCCGCCGATATGATTAAGGGTAATATCACCCGCGAACAGGTGTGCAGCTCCTTCTTTTTCTTGCAAATCAAACCGTTTTTCTAACAGCTCTTCAGGGAGTTTGGCAATTATTTTTACCCCTTGATACAGCTCATTTGGCCTAAACTTCGGCCTTGCTTCCGAAATTGAAGCAAGCTCCGAATTAACGCCGTCAGCGGCAATTATCGCTTTAACGGCGAATGGTTCAAGCTCGTCTGATTCCACAATAGTCTTATTATTTTCCCATTTCACATTCTTGACGTGCACTCCAGTGACTACGCCACCGCCTTGTTTTTCGGCATTTTCATTGGCCCGCTTTGCCAACCATGGAATAAGTTTGCTCAAGAGAACTGAATATGCACCGTTGGATTGATATTCATGAACGGGAGTGAGATCAATAGAAAATACTTTATCATTCGAAGTAGCGTGAAGCACGTATTTCGTAATCCTTCTTTCAAGAGGCGCCTGTTCATAGATATCCTGGCCGAAAACATCTTCAACGTTATATAATTTGCCGAACTTTGACATCTTGGAATATAGGATACCACCAGATACATTTTTGGTCCCAGGCGTTTTCCCTGCCTCAATTAAAATCGCTTGCCTGCCCAAGTTAGACAGTTGCTGAAGTGCACTAAAGCCAGCAGTTCCACCGCCTACAATTGCAACATCAAAATGCTCCATGTTCTATCTCTGGACCTCCAATGCCTTTTGCCTTCTTAATTCAGCTAGTAGCTGTGGGATGACAACTTCGGCTTTGCCCTTTATGAAAATATCACATTCATCTTTTATTGGAGCCTCCTCATCAGGATTGATAGCAACAACAAATCCTGAATCCTTCATTCCAGCGATATGCTGCATTGCTCCACTTACCCCTACCGCAATGTACAGAGCAGGGGACACTTTTCTTCCGCTTGTCCCAATAACTCTGTCAGGGGTCAAGTATTGGGAAGAAAGAGGTTCGGGAATCGAATAAGGCTTTTTTGAGATTGGAAGAGACACACCTATCTCTGCACCCAATTCTTTTGCTAACTCAACTACCAGTTTGATATTTTCTTCTGGTGAATCTCCAATTCCACGGCCGAAACTTAAGACCGTTTTTCGACCATCATAATCGACGGCACTCTTGATAACTTTCCTGCTCAATATCTTAACTTGCTTGTCGGCCCCATGGGTATCAAGTATATGATCTACTATGAGCCCTTCTCTTGAAGTGTTGCGCGGTATGGGCGAAAAAACTCCTGGAATTATACTACATGCCTGAGGATGATATTCCCTTTTGATCGTCGGATTGCGATTATCCAAACACAAAATGGTAGTCCAAAGGAATCCTGAAAAATCAGGCCTATACATCTGTAAAATCTTCTCATATTTCAAGGCCTGGCCCTTGGTCTTGTGTTCATGTCTAATCTCAAGGTCCCCTATTACTAGTTTGTTTATATCTGAAGCAAGCCCAGATTCTAACTCCGCAAGAACAGTTGCCGATAAATGCCTGCCGACGTTGTCAGCCGAAAAAAACATGAATCTTGGCTTTCTAAATTCCTTGCCATATTCAGGAGAGATTTTTGAGGCGTAACCGCTATTGGAAGCAACTTGACTTATGATCTTAGTATCCACAGCATTTATCGGGTATCTAAGAGTGGGATGATCGACTCTGATAACTGCATCCGCCCCATAAAAGATCAATTCTTCACATATTTTCTTCACATTGTCTCCCAGTACAACCGCAACAACTTTTTCATAGGACGAGTAGTTGCTGTTAAAGTCATCCATTAATCTTCTTGCCTCACCTAACATTTCAAATGTGACTGGCAGTGGCCTACCCTCATCGTGTTCGGCTATTAGGTAAAGGTGACGATAATTGCATCCAGTCTCGTCTTGCCCTGAGCCGGAAGCCGTCGTATCAGCAGCGGACATTTCCAGAGCTGTCAACTCTACTGACCGATGTCTACTTTAGTGATACTCAGCATTTTTTCAGCAACCGTACTTAATTGAAGGGAATCAGAGCCATCGACAATCAGGGCTCGCCTACTTGCGCCGGCTTTAGGTATCTTTTCGACCTTGTAAACGATGGTTGGTGATCCTGGAAGTCCAACCAAGCTGGGATCTACCCCTAACTGTTGAGCATTGAAAATTTTTAAATGGTTCTTGTAGTTTTGCACTCGGTTTTCAGCTTCTTGTTGATATTTTGCTGATGCTAATCTCTGAGAGATCGTGCTAAAAAAGGATTTGTAAGATGGATCGACCGTGATAAACACCGGCAGGTTCGCCTCTACCTCTTCAATAATATCGGATGTCCCCTGCAAGGATATTAAACGCCTTGCTACCACTACTCTTTTTTCTAAATCGATATCATAGCCTATTACGTTGCCCAAAAAAGTATAACCTAGTTTCCAAGCTGTTTGTGGTCCAGTCTGGCCTGTTTCACCGTCCGATGCTCTATGCCCGGAAAACACGATGTCTACTTCTTCCGGGCCTTCGATTTTCCCTATACCAAATTTCAATACTTCAGCAGTAGCTAAAGTATCAGCCCCTGAAAATATCCTATCGCTGTATAGATGTAGAAAGTCTGCATCAGAAATCAATTGCGCTTGTCGCAGTGCGACATCAGCCACTGGTGGTCCCATGGTTGCGACTGTTATCTCAGCTCCATACTTTACTTTGGCAAAAAAAGCTGCTGAAGATGCTATAGCGCTGTGTGGCCCGAGAATACTTTTTGTCTCAGCTCGATTCAGGGTACCGTCCGAATTGTAGCTCACGTTGCCCTCCGAAAAATCAGGCTCTAGCTTCACAATGACCGCTATTTTTAGGTGCGAACTCATTAACTGTGGTCTTTCTATATCATAGCCTTAAATGGGTTTTGCAACAAACTGATGGTGCATTCTGCGACAAACCCTCTTCTTTTCAATATCCTAAATCAACAGGATGCGCAAAGAGCGACTGGATTTCAATCCAAAGCGGCATAATTCTTGGGAGTTGAAGAAGGTTTAGTTTAGATTTCCATGCTTAAAGATAATTTAGATCGATTGAGGCATTGTAAGTGTTTGTTCAAAATACTTAGATCTTAGCCTTTCATAGACGGCTCGAATGGATGCGTAGTAGTCGGGAAGCTTTGGTTTAAGCATCGTGTATGCAATGTAGAAATCCTCGGCTTCTCTTAGGTACCTTTTTATTTTGTCATAAATCGCTTTATTATTCATTTGCGCTATCCCCAACACGAAAGTCATATTGTTAAGCCTGTCAGCAAGCTTGATTGTCTTTACGTCATACTGAGATGAAGACAAGATTTCACAATAATTTTGAAACCTTTTCAGTTCACGTTCAGCTGCGTCAGAACCGGGGAAATTGTCCAACGGTAGAACTTTAAGTTGAGTCGCTATTTCCCTTACCCTGTTTCCAAACCTGTAACTCAAATATGCTTCAAATCCGTAGTCTTTGGTTTTATGAGAGTCAAGTATTCTATCATTGTCTTCCAGAATGTCATGTAATAATGCTGATGCAACTTCGACGCTCGTCAATGTTCGATTGACAGACCTATAGTGCCTCACCACCTCTGCAGCAACTGGCCAGATGTGTGAGTCTAAGAAAGATGATTCACCATCCTCTCTCGTTACGCCTTGATGTACCTCCTCAGCAACTTCGATTGCCCCTTCTATGAAATCATCTATGCGAAGTCCCGCTTCCGTTTCCAAAAAAACCAAGAATTCCTGCTTTCTCATTGCAAATTCAGGTTTTTTCATAATAGATTCACTGAGCAATCCAGAAAAAAAATCTTCCTATTGCCTTAGATGTAATTATGACCAAAGGTATAGTAATATATGGTCGTTTTGACGAATAGCTCTTTCTGTGCTCAAGACAAGCAACTCATTTGAGTTGACACAAAATGCTTTCCCCCCACGCGGTGACCAACCAGATGCTATAGATAAATTGACCTACGGGGTTAAACATAGGCCTGGCTTTCAAACTTTGCTCGGAGTTACTGGTAGCGGTAAGACATTCACAATAGCAAACGTGATTGCCAAAGCTAAAAAAAACTGTTTGGTTCTTTCTCACAATAAAACCCTTGCGGCTCAATTATATGCAGAATTTAAGGATTATTTTCCCCAAAATAACGTCGGCTATTTTGTTAGTTTCTATGACTATTATCAACCTGAAAGCTACATTCCTCAATCTGACACTTATATCGAAAAGGATACAGAAGTTAACGAGAAGATCGAAAAAATGAGGTTAGAGGCCACTTCTATGCTAATGTCAGGTGAACCAACTGTTATTGTCTCGACTGTTTCCTGCATTTACTCGCTTGGCTCGCCTTTAGAATGGAACGAAAACTCTCTGACAATCTCAGTTGGTGTCGAGACCAAGAGGAATTCTCTAATTCGCAAATTGATCAATTCAAGGTATCTACGTAATGACTTTTCCTTGAACCCTGGAAGTTTTAGGGTAAAGGGGGATATAGTAGATATCATCCCTGCATACTCTGATGATGTAATTCGTGTCTCACTGGATGGAGAAAAAGTGGAGTCTATAAGCTTTCATGATCACGTCACCATGAGAAAAGTTAGAGATGTGGGCTCCGTAACCGTATTTCCTGCGAAGCATTATATCGTCAGCGAGGACGCCAGATCGGCGGCAATTGAATCTATTGAGCAGGAATTGGATAGCTGGCTCCCCAAATTGCCCGGCGAACTGGAAAGACAAAGACTGAGTTCTCGGACAAAGTACGACCTTGAAATGATTAGCGAATTGGGATATTGCTCTGGGATCGAAAATTATTCGCGTCATTTTGATGGGCGACTTCCCGGACAACCACCATATTGTTTGTTGGATTTCTTTGGAGATGATTTTTTGATGGTAATAGACGAGTCTCACGTCTCGCTTCCTCAGCTGCGTGGGATGCATGCGGGCGACTATACAAGAAAGAAGACATTAGTGGAACATGGGTTTCGTCTTCCAAGCGCATTTGACAATCGACCCCTTAAATATGAAGAATTCCAAAATTACATGAAAAATATTATATTCGTCTCCGCTACTCCATCAGAGACCGAAACCAAACTCAGTTGGCAAGTGGTAGAACAGCTTGTCAGGCCTACTGGCCTAGTAGATCCCAAGATCTTCGTCAGACCATCTACGCATCAGATTCGTGACCTCATTAATGAAGTGGCTTCCAGAGTGGCCAAAAAGCAGCGCACATTAGTGACGACCTTGACTAAGAGAATGGCCGAAGATTTGGCAGAATTTCTTGCGAGGGAGCAGATAAGAGTACGCTATATGCATTCTGAGATCGACGGGCTACAGAGGACGGACCTTTTGAGGAGACTTCGTTTACAAGAATTTGATGTATTAGTTGGGATTAATTTGTTAAGAGAAGGATTGGATATCCCAGAAGTCTCTCTTGTAGTTATCCTCGATGCAGACAAAGAGGGTTTTCTCAGGAACGCAACTAGCCTCATTCAAACATTTGGAAGGGCAGCTAGAAATATTGACGGAACGGTCATTATGTATGCAGATACAATTACCAAGTCGATGGAACTTGCAATATGTGAGACCGATCGAAGGCGTGCTAAACAAATCGAATATAATTCAATGCATGGAATTATTCCACAATCTGTTTTTAAAGCAATTCCACCACAACGAGACTTTGAAG